>Ga0302325_10027347_pt1 | contig 11825 bp, 11 predicted proteins | sample Palsa_T0_2_FD_201948 | JGI IMG/M metagenome (GOLD analysis project Ga0302325, IMG submission 201948) | Peat permafrost microbial communities from Stordalen Mire near Abisko, Sweden - Palsa_T0_2 | ecosystem: Environmental > Terrestrial > Soil > Palsa > Peat permafrost | place: Sweden: Abisko... | reverse complement strand
TTTTCTAATCAGCCTCCATTACCCGCCATCCTTCATCCATCATTTCCACCTCGATTCTGTTCTATTCTGCTAAACTCCAGTGCCTCCACACTCTGCTCACACAGCCACACGACCCATTATCCTCACTATATTCATAATTTCATACACATTTCCTTTCTTTCTTTCTTTCACAACCAAAACTCGTACCTTCCTGCCACCTCTGACCCCCCTACGACGATTCTCTCCGGATTGTATATAGCGAATGGATCGTCCATGGCAACGGCCAATGGCATGAACAATGGGGTCTTACAAAGTAGCCGATAGGTTTGAGGCAGCTTCCCTGTGGCATGTCCTCTAGTCTCTTCTTTTATTGGGTTTTCCTGGAGAATCCATCCCTTTCTCATATTCTTATGCTTTTGGCTCGACTTGTGAAGTAGGCTGGGGCATACTAGCTCGTATTTAACTTCACTTGCCGGCGGTCCAAAGATAACGATCCCTCCATGTCCTGCAATGTTACTCCCGCACACCTGAATCTGATGTGTTTCACTGATCTTTTTCTCCTGGTACTCAACCTCCTCTCCAACCACCGTTCTCAGAAGGCCATCGGCTACCGTCACTAGTGCCCGAAGGCCCGGCATTATATCTACATCACGGTGTTGTTCGTCGAGTATCTCCTTGCTGCCTTCTAAATCCAGTCTCATGACGGTTGGGTCGGAGCTGTCTGGCACCAATGCTAATCTATTCAATACCCTAAATGCGGAATCAATCAAGGGCATATTCTGAGCCAAGTCCAGGTAGATCAGGGGGGAAGTTGGATGCATTTTTAGAGAAATGGCGCAGGCAATGGTCCAGTTCACCCCACCAGTGATCAGGCACCCAAGTGATGATACCAGATGGCGGAGTCTGAGGGCATTACCCAAGTAGATACGATTCTGCCTGTCCCGTTCGCGGAGCCATTCAATAGCGACTATCCCCAGATTTGTCTTCACTGGGTCGGGTTTCTGAATTTGTGGAGACTTTCCAAGACGGATCACATCAAGGCCTAGTCCATGCTTCGATATTTCCACAGGGAGTGACGCCTGCTTCTCTTGATCTTCGATTCGGGAAAATCTGTCTATCTCGGGAACATTGGCCCAGCCGTACTCCTCATCATGCTTGAGTCCAACGCTTCCCAAGGAAAGGATTGATGACCCTGTTGATGCCAGCACGGTGGCATCTCCTGAAGCAAGTGCTACAATGGTTGCCATCCACGTAATTTCCGCAGAAGACAAGGATGCATTTTCAGGTAAGTTCAGCTTCAGCTCAGTCTGTCCAACGTTTAGAGTGATTGCCAACTTATCTGCAGGGCTAAACGACCCCAGTGCGTTGACGACAGCAAAAGTTTGCTGGTGTAATGGAACCATTAGCTTGGCCAAGCCTACAAAATGCTTCAGGCTGTAAGTGACTGCTGCCCTAGTTCCTAGCTGGCTGGCATCAAAGTCAAATCTTCCGGCATAAAAGTATGGATGAGAATGCTTCACGTGCTCTTCCCAATGGCGCATCCTCTTCTCCACGGAACTGGCCTTGTCACCGGGGATCCACCGAGAGGTCAGCAAGTGAGCGGTGCCTAAGAATGGACTGTTGAACCTGATAATTGTGGTAGCACCATCGTCGCTAACTCTAGCCGTCGGGTCAGCTGTGACTGGTGCGAGAAAGAGAATATTTTTACGACCCATCCAGAATTCGTGTGCACACCAAGCGCGGGAGAACCATCTGGCAGTAAATATTTTGGTGACGGCCTCGAAAAGGTGTCCTTCTTTCTCGCCCCACTCGAATTTCTCGATTTCCCAGACGTTTTCGAGGGAGGCCATCGTTTTCTCTCTGAGGTAGGTGCCAAAATCTACGAGAGTTGCCATGTCTTTGACACTTAGGCGGACGTCCTCGAGGCAGACCGTGGTCACTCTGGCATTGGAGTACAACAGATCCATCATGCCGATGGCAACTGCTTTTTCATTTTCACTGCTCTGGTCGATACAGTACTGGTCAATCCACAGTGGTTCGACTTCGCTTGCTCTCTCCTCTAGGATGGCGGCAAACATCGCTGGCATCAATGGTGGTTTCTGGCCCCTTGCGGACCTGACAGAAGTAGACTGTAGCCCTAATGCAGGCTCCCAGGTATCGTAGTGCCAGCAATAACTGACTGCAATATACGAAGACGTCTTCGTTGTATCTGGTGCTTCCACCTTGGAGGGGAGCAATTTTTCTTTGCGCTTTGGCAGGCAGTGAATCCCTCTGAACTTAAAATCGCTCAAGCTGGTATCACGACAGGTCAGTCGATCCGCGGTCCACCCATCGAGGGCTCGCACAGCATTGAGTAAATCGGCTCCATAAACAGCATTATCTCTGGTAATCCTAGCGGACGGCTTCAGAAGGCGGCTGGCCACTTCACCGGGGATTTCGAAGGTGGCAGCATTGCTGCCTGTACCGTGGATTGGATATTGGCGAGCTTCACAGAAAGCGCGCCAAACCCAGGACTCTATCGTTGTACTCATGGTACCGAACTTATTTATTTATTGTAGCACTTGTAAGGCATAGAGCACGTGGATTGAGTGCAATCGTAGTAAACTGTCAGTTTAATTTTGAAGAGTGTGAAGTGTGGAAGAGCTTGTTGATTCTCCGCTCAATAGCCTCCAGCCTGCGATCCATGACCAATTGTACGCGCAAAATGAAGCAATCAGAACGCCCAAGTTTTGGTTTCAGCCCTATGATTTGCTCGCTTAAAAGACACGGTCCAGTCCAAAGCTGGTGGAGCTGATCGGATAATGTGAAACTCATTTTGGCCTCCTATCCGTTATGCTGCGGAGCAGATCTCTACAATCACCTACCTACTACGGGCATGATGTATCGAAATTTGGTATTTGTTAAGTGCCGAGATGGAAAAAAGGAGCGAAGTGGGTGCAAGTGACAAGGATGATGCAAGAGAAGAGGAATGGCAAAATGAATCCCTTCCCCTTACTTTTAGCCTCGTGACTTTGTTAAGAAAAGCACCAATCACCCAAACTTCAACAGGATGACAGAATGATTCATTCATACCATGCATTCTTCTACCTTTACAAGCTGGTCTTTTGCCTCAAATTTTGTTTGCCAGCAATAATACACATAAAGTAAGCCTCGCCGCAATTGCAATCCATGCAGCAGCAAAGCCAACGTCCTCTTATGCTAAGAGGATCCCTGTATCCATCCAGTTCTATGTTTGCTCGTTCTTCATCATACACTCCGCAAGCCCATCCGGTAATGCAGTTCATAGGCTCATTTCCTCAAGTATCCAGTCTACCCTCAGGTGCTCAGTTCCCTCGCAACGCCACAGTAAACGAAAAGCAAAAGAAAAATTCAGGCAAGTAATACAAATGTACAAGAAACAAAACTGTTGGTAAAAGCAGTCAAATCACCACGCATAACCGCCTCCAACTTCGTCATCATTGCCATTCCAGTCTTCATCTCCACTCGGCTCCTCATCCAAGAAATCTCTCTCGGTCACCTGGTTCTCGGTTGGTCGAAGATTATCAATCCTAACCTCAACAACGTCACACATGCCCTGAATCACTTTCCTGACCTTGCCTTTACCCTTCTTGGCAATCAACGGCTCGTCATCTGATGAATCATCGGAAGGCTTGGGAGAAGACGTGAGATCAGGTGTGTGGATGCCGGCGGTTGTCTTTAGAATGCTGAGTTCGCGCTCGAATTTGAGACGACGGCTAGCTTCACGAGCAGAGATGCGCACTTCTGGTCTGACTGAGGTCTCGGCTTCAGAGTCGGAGGATTCGGCGTATTTGCCTGGTTGAGGATGGCGAATGCGGGTTGAGCGGCGGCTTGGTGGTGAGCCTGCTTTCTTTACCGGGGACGGACCAATATTTGAGGAAGTAGTCGACTTTGCACGCAGAGACTTGTGCTTTCCTTCTGCGATGGCATTCTCGGCCTTAGTGGGCTCCTTCTTGGGAGCAGGAAGGGCCAATTCATCCATGGCGCTTTGAATACTGACGTGCTCCATAGGAGGTTCGGAGACTCGCTTGAATACACGTGCCAGAGATCCAACCCACTTGTCCCGGAAGGAAGCTCGATCACGCCAGCCAATGTTGAGAATTGCTTGAATTGTCAATCGGCGAAGATCGGGAAGACCGCCAGCACTATCCAACAGACTCTGGAAGAACATCTGGGCTGCAGGAATCTCCCATTTCCTCAACTGGACTAACTCAATGGTCTGAAGCGTAGTTGGCCAGACAGGAACTTGCTCGGGCAACAAAAGCTGTTCATATTGAGGGTCTGAATCTCGATATGTAGCGTGCAGGTTGAAGTACATAAGGCTCATTCGGAGGACACAAAGATTTGGGCATGCTTCACCAAGAAACGGAAGAAAGGCCAAATTAAGCGACTGGCAATGATTGAGTGTCAAGACGCGAAGTTGGCGACCATGTGTAAGAAGGAAATTGGCCAGATCATCAGCGATAACCTCCCAGCAATTGATCAGCTCAAGGTTGCGTAGGTTTTTGGGCAGGAGGGGCAGCAACTTCGAGTTACAAAGTGTTGATGACTCGAAAATCAAGTGCTCCAGTTCCGGAAGCGCCTTCAAGGAGTCGGCAAGAATGGCCTCGTGCTTTGGATCTTCTTCACCCTTCTTGAGATACGGGATTTGATAATTGACGAACGCGATCTTCTTCAGAGAAGAGAATGACGGCTTCATATGGACTTCTCGCAGTCTGCCAATAGGCCACTTCTTGCCCGCCAATCTTGATGACCAACGCCAGCTCCTCAACTTGCACATACTTGTCTTGTCACCCCTGGCAGCATCAGCATTGGGGTCGATATGCTCGAGAGCCTCGAATATTGATTCAGGATACGTCCACTTGATTGTTTCATCAAGTTTGCGATACGGCGACATGTCCTTCTGGTGATAGAACTCCAACGCTGTGAGTCGTGGCAAATCCTTGATGAGTCCAAGAAGATCCAGATGGCCATAGCCTGATCCAAGTGAATAGGCAGCAACCTGCTCAACTTCGATATGAAGTGACTCAACCTTCGGCCTGTATTTGAAAGCCATTGGTACAGGATCAGCCTTCAGAAGATCAACCAATCTATGTGCTTGAATCATCGGGACGAGCGGAGGTGAAGAGTAAAGGACTTGGAAAGCTGGCTCGGCGAAGGCACGACAGACATGCGCAGCATTGACAAGCCATCGGCTCGAAGGAAGATGTTGGAATGTGTGGTCATCGTAGAGAGGGTATGAGGCGTAGCGGAATATTTGTACAAGTACTTGGTACGGCAGAGTCTCCCAGGGAGGAATGACACCGGAGCCCTTAATAAGAACATTGTCATCGCTCGTGTTTGCTTTCGGTGTGCTTGGTTTCGATGATACTCTGCGCTTCTTCGCTGTGCGCGTGAAGTCGGATTCGGCTGACTCGTAGGTTCGAGGAGGTGAGGAAGCAGGTCGGGAGCGCTTTGTTGGTCGTTGAGTGGCGGTATTTCGGCGGGATCGTCGTGCGGGAGTGCGGTTTTCCTTCTCTGAAGCCGAGTCTGCATTGAAAGTCTCGAGGTCGGAGTCGGAGTCAGGTTCTGCGTAGGAGATGGGGGGTTTGGTTCGAGTTGCTCGCGGTGGGGTTCTCAGTCTGCGACGTGCAGTGGAAGACGCCATGGTGAAGCGAAGGCGGTGAGCCAGTGGTTGTTTGCAGTGCTAAACCATCAAGCGATACACAGGAAGTGAAGTGAGAAACGCGGGTAGCCGCGGTGTTGTTGAAGGTGGTGGTGGATGTCAAAGAAATCGGAGCTTCAATGAAGTCACTTTTGGCTCCAGCCGAAGAATTTATGGGTCAGCCTTGCCTGTGGATCTCTTGCATGAGGCTAGCGCTTCGCTTAGTGTGTGGCTCGTGAGGCTGTGGCTGGAGCCAACGAAATTTGGCGGTGGTCGCTTCTTAGCGCGGGCGGAGTATAAACACCAAACATTGCGACAACCACAACCGCAACCCACGACTCCCCAACTCCTTGCACTTGCCCTAGGTCTCTGTGAGCAAGGCTGTGCGTGGGTGATCTGCTTGCTCAAATGGTTTGGCTGCTTGCGACGCGCCTCTTTTGTTCTTTCCTTGGTGTGGCAGCAGGTGATTGGGATCGCGGCCCAGACGCGCTTTCTTAGGGCCCCAGATTCAAAGTAGTCAGTCGCCTTACCTCTACAGCCGCACCAAAATCATTGTCCGGACCCAATATTCACTCTTTGTATGGACGCTGCGGCCGGTCATAGGCTAGCCGGGGCCTTTTAAAGACATGAGCGATGTCACTCGTCACCTTTAGAGGAGAAGGAGATGCTGCCCTGCTAGCCTTCAAGTACAAAAACAACGCCCACAACAGACGAGTCTTCCTCCAGAGGAATGTGCGCCAAGTTCTAGAATCTCTAACGATGGGGAAAGCGCTTTCATCTCTTCGCTCTCCGAGGCCGAGGCCTGAGCCCGTGGCCTCAGAGGATGAGGACGACGAAGACCCGAGACCCGCAAAGCGGAGGAGGTTCAATTACAACGATGAAAACAGCCGTGTTTCTCAGAATGGCAACGAATTTGGTTTTCGGAAACCACTCGGTCAGGTGACGAATGAAGGCAGCAGAGGTCTCGTCCGTTTACCTGGAAAGCCTGGACTCCTTCAGCCGTCAGACTTTTATGGAAAGCCTCGCCCGGTCACGCCTACTCAGAAGCTGGAGGGAGTCTTATCGAAATCGAGCAAAACTCACATCGACAGCATCTTGAACAAGACGCCTACGCAATTCCAGCAATCTCTACGGGTGGACATTGTCGAGATCAGCCCGGCATCAGCTGTTGACACCGAAGACTTCGCGATTCGATACCCTAGAAGATCTCAGATCGACATCAGATGCAGAATGTCGATAATGATCTTCTATGCTAAGAATGACGAAAGGCCTGGAGATGTATCATCCAAAGACTACGCCGAGGTCTGTCGGTCGACCAAGTTCTGCACTTTACGGATTACCTTCGGTGAGGATGACATGATATCGCGGCGTTTTATCATGTCTGAACCTTTTGTATTTCAATCGCACCAATTCCACGTGAACCGCCGGTTGAGGAAACCCAATGGTCAATGGTCACCATTCAAGTTCGATTTTGCCGATAAATACAATTTGCAGGTTCTCGTTGAACCTGTCGGAAGTCATCAAGACTGGCCTCCAGTAGATATTCCTAGCGCTGAAGAGCTGCGATCGATCGAAGATGGCCCTGCTAGCCCTATATCAGATGCCCTCGAAAAAAGTCTGTTGACCTATGATGAGCTGCACTTTTTCTGCAAGACAGAGGCTCGTCTTGACGCTCTCCTTGATCCAGAACGACAAAACAGATTACTGGATTTACAGCTTCAGAATTCCAACCGGACAGCTAGGCAGGTACTGCCATATACATTGAAATTAGAGATCAAATGGGCGCTTCCAAGCCATTTGTGTCCCCAAACTCTACCCATGAGAATAGCAAAAGCAGAAGACTTATCTCGCGCACTTCTGCCTCCTCCCCCAACCACCAACATTCTGGAATCGCCCGTTCGTCGCCTACGTGAAGATATGTCAGCATCAAACAGCCCAGCAGATCGTTCTCAGAGGCGGCGGTCGAATGTCCCCACATACAATTTGAAGGCTCTCAGTGCTCAAGCACAGGGCAAATCTCCCCGGGTTCGGAGGAGCTTAATGAAAGAGTTCAAATCTGAGCAGCGAGGCTTAGGTGATGATGAGGTCAGTGTGACTTACAATCTTGGAAAAGGAGATTCCGCCGAGACGGGCGTCAAGCAAACCACGGTCATACCAGGATTGGATTGTCCATTTTGCAATAGTCACTACAGCCAGGTAGATGATCTTAGACTTCACCTCCATACCGACCACACCATGTTCAAGTTTCATCTCCGAAGAGGCAGTCCACCAAGAATATCATTTTTTGTGGAAGTTTGCAAATCTCGGAATGGGCCAATGATGAACATTGAGCGTCAGAAGACGTATCAACTTGGTCAGCCTATAAGTCTGTTTGATCTGGAAAAGAATCTGGGCGGGGATGAATCCTGGGCAAAGGGAAGGCATGGGCCTTTACATAACACCTGGCCTGAGCATCTTCTTGATCGTCACGATTCCTCTCTGTCTTCGTCCCCCCATGAATCTCGCCATAGCTCCCCCAACACTTCCAACGATACCGATGATTTGACGGAATTCGAATCTTCCCATTCGAAACTCCCGGTGAGACCTCGAAAACTCTTTTATGTTCCCAAGACCGCGAAACCACTTTATGACACCATCACCAAGCGCATCCTACAACCAGGAGAGGAGTTGCCGAACAGTGATGATGAAAAGGATGAAGGCTGGCTTCGACAGAAGAGCCGCGACCTCATCAATGATTTTACGGATGTTACGTTTGAGGAAAAGGACTTCATCAATACCTACAACCCGTTTATAATTAACGAGCAGCTCACAAGCCCGAAATACTTACCTGAAGCACTGATTCGATTTGCGGATAGTCACCGATCTTGGTTCGCGGAAAGAAGCAGTCGAAAAAGGGAGTTTGTGAAGCTAATGGAGATTTTCATTCTTCGGGGTGTTGTAGAGGAGAAGACGCTGGAGAGATGCGTCGATATTTTGAGAGTGGCGGAGAGGGCCAAGAAAGGGAAAGATATCGATATGGATGACGCAGCGCCACCCAAAGCTCGAGCGTTGATGGATTGCATTTGCGGGGAACGTGCACAGCTTCCTAATCGTGTGATCTGTCAGGGTTCTGTAAGTTTGCCTCATCAAATTGCTTGCATCACTTCGCTAATCTGGTTGTCTCAGAAATGCCCTGGACGCTTCTTCCATCCGAAATGCGCAGCGGAGGAGTTCGGACGACCCACGACGGGGGTGTGGAAGTGCAATCACTGTCTTTCTTGAGCATTTGGTGCATCATCGAGGCGGGGGTCATTAGCATGGAGTTGGAGGGTTTGGATGTGATTACTGTATAGCATAATCTTGTACCATAGTAAAAAACACATAGGATGAATTGATGGGGGAACGGGAGATTTCGGGGTTGGAGGAGACGGTGGGCATGGTTCCACTGCCTGCTCTGGAAAAAGATCAGGGGCCGTTTACATAGGACACTGTCCATTCAACGAACTGCCGTAGAATCTGATGCTGGGATGGTTTTACATATAAGTTTCCACGGCGACTTGAATCTGATATCACGTGCGCCATGCCATCTCCACTGGCCGCTCTGATTCGCCGCCCTACAGGGTGCGCCGCCTGTCATCAAGCCTAGGTCAGCCTGGCTTCCACGCGGAGGATGCAGATTACCCACGGCACTACGGGCGGCGGGACATCAGCGTGGGAGTCAATCGTATTATACCTGAGAGAATAGGATTAGAAGTGTTAACGAGATCATAATGTTCGGATATGTGCATGAGGTGCAAACTGGATTAATCAGGCGAGGCAATATACAGTATATATTGGAGACCCACCGTGCTGGACTTGCATGATCGAAATGTGAAGAGCTGCTGCTGCTGCTGCTGCTGCTACGGAGACCCTTGTGCCGCTTGACGTCGCTTAAGCTCGTAAATCGTCCGGAGTAAATGGTTTTGGCTGACTGACTGATCCCAGGCGAGTGGCAGCCACAGAAGCCGCAGAAGCACACCAGCGGCAACCAGCACAAGATTCGCGCATCGTCTTGGCATGGACCTTAACCCATCGACAGAGACCGAGAATCTGACCCCCGACCCAGGCACCCTACAACACCACGCGAATCCACATCCCCGACGACAATTGATCCGGCCATTGACCAGCTGGCGGGCCCGGCACAATTGATCTCGCGCTCACTTCATGAGGTCGCGCGAAACCGTGGGTGGGGAGGACCGCCTTGCGACAATGAATAGCCCTTGATCAAGAGACAATAGCTCACCACAATACCCAACCACACACGAATTCACTCCAGCAACACAATACGAAGAAGATCGCGCTCTGAGCAGCAGCTGCGGCTGATGTACGATCTCCCTCTTTCCCTCCCCTGCCAACTTCTTCAACTTCAAACCTCCGTCAAGAATCTCGAGATAGACAACCTCAACCCTCGTACCAGATTCTGACAAGCAACAGCTTCCAACATGGAGGTCAAGCAGGCCAAGCCTGGCTCTGCGGCAGCACACAAAGGCTTGGGGCTTATTGAAAAGCAGATCGCCGCGTTGAAAACCCGCTTTCTTCCATATGTAAGGTTCTCTTTGTCGTCCCTCCAAGACCCCTGCTCACCACCTATCCTCCCCAGGAACCCCACCTCCTCAATGTCGCGACCGACGACCCCTTCCACAACCCCTATAAACACGAGTACGAGAAGCTGCCCCTCTTCGAGGAGAACGAGAAGCAGCTGCAGTACATGACCATGATCTCGGACGGCGACCGAGGCGTCGCGGCGGCGCGGGGAGACTGGCACGATGAGATATACACCCGGTCGCCGGGCAGCGCTGATGCGCGGAGCAGCACCACTACTCCGAATCCTTCCCAGGGATTGAAGAAGCCGCCGGTCAAGATGTCGATTTCGGATTACAAGAATCTGAAGGAGAAGGGGATTAGGCCGAGTCCGAGGCCGGTTGCTGCAGATGCGGAGCGCAAGATGGGACATTCGAGGAATACGAGTGCGGTTACTGCTGGGACGCCGATGAGTAGGATGTCTTCTCTGGAGGGGCCGGTCAAGCAGAATGGTGTGAAAGCGGCGGTAACTTCGAACTCGGAGAAGATGCCAAGCAAAGAGACAAAGTAAGTGACATGTGCAGGCTTATTTTTTGGACCTTCACTAACGCAATATAGACCAACTGCAGCTCAGAATTCTACTGCACAGCAAGAAAAGCCTCGCCCGACTACGAATGGTCATATTCCGTCAAACAATCTTCTACAAATCAAGGATGCCCCTAAGGCCCCGCCAAAGGTGCAACCACCACATACAAATAATGTACAAAACCACGGTCTTCCCCCTCGGCCTCAATCTCCTCCACGCAAAGATCCGAATATCAAGCAGCAACCCGAAGTTAAGCAACAAAAGAGACCGCTCGAGTCAGGTGACGCTTCACAACCACCTGCAGAGAAGCGTACAAAGATCGAGCATTCGAGAACACCTTCAAATCACATACATCCACTTCCTCGGAAACCCGAGACACCCACTGGAAAGTTGCCGCCAAACCTTCCAAAGTCGCAACAGCCTTCTCCTCAACCAAAGAAGGAAACCCCTAACAAACCCAATCACGCTCGTAAAACATCCTCCGAGAAGCCGTTGGATCTCCCTCCTCTCTTATCGCCACTTCCAGCCGATCTGGACAATAGTCCTGGTATGAAATCCCAACCAGCATCTGGCTTCTCAAGGAAATTAGAGTCTGGAAAGAACTCTTCTCAAAGTACACCATCAAGATTCAAGGTTGGTTCGGACACCATTGTGGTGAAGAAGCCTCTAAATATCGAATCTTCGCCTCTCTCACCACCTCCGAAATCACCACTTGCTCCTCTACCTACGCTCTTGTCTCCGAACCTTCCACAAATTGTTGAGGACGAATTAGTTCGATTGCAACAAAAGTCCGCTGAAAAGGCTGAGAAACATGCTGCTCTCAGCACAGCCGAAGCCCGCTATGAGAAATCTCGACAGCCGGATACGCCTGGAGTCGCCCGAAAAACAATTACGCCCAAGGTTGGCCATCCCCCGAAGAAGAACCAAGGAGAATCCAGCAAGCCCAAACCTGAGAGACTCATCGTGAGGCTGAAGTACAAGAAGCGGCAAGCTGGAGTTATTGAAAAGTATCTTAAGTTGAGACCTAGCCCAACCAAGGTATTCCGGGAGCTGGAGAAA
>Ga0302325_10027346_pt1 | contig 11825 bp, 6 predicted proteins | sample Palsa_T0_2_FD_201948 | JGI IMG/M metagenome (GOLD analysis project Ga0302325, IMG submission 201948) | Peat permafrost microbial communities from Stordalen Mire near Abisko, Sweden - Palsa_T0_2 | ecosystem: Environmental > Terrestrial > Soil > Palsa > Peat permafrost | place: Sweden: Abisko... | reverse complement strand
CGCCGACAGCGACGCCGAGGCCGTCGTCGGCGCCAGCCTTGTGCTCAGCCTCAACAGCGCTGGCGAAGCTGTCGCGGCACTCACCGCGTCCATCGGCGCGCTGGGACCACATCGCCCAGGAGTTGGCCGCCGCCGACGCCTCGGCGGTGCAGCGGATCGTCACCGGCAGCCGCCAGCACGCGGTCCGTCGGGGCCACGAGATGGCGGCCGCCGCTGAGATGCTCACCGACCTCGGCGTCCGGCCTATCATGGCCGACGCCAGCCGCGCCCTCCACGAGCGCCTAGCCGACGAGGGATAACAGCAAGAAGCGAAGATCGCCCCCCCACCCGCAAATTATTGTGTGTCGTTAGGTACCGTTTTCCGGACCCTTTATCACACGTTAATTCGGAAACCGGGTCTCGCGGAGATAGGGTCGGCCTGCTGGAGATAACAGCAAGAAGCGCGCAGCGCTGGAACCCAAATCCAAGGCCGGGAACCCAGAACCCAGAACCCAGAACCCAGAACCCAGAACCCAGAACCCAGAACCCAGAACCCAGAACCCAGAACCCAGAACCCAGAACCCAGAACCCAGAAAACTTACGCGAGCGGCGCCAGCGCCTCGGCCAGCGCGGACAGTGACTCCGGCTTGGCGTGCAGCGGCAGCCCGATGACCGCCAGGTCGACGCCCGCGTCGCGCCATTCCGACAGCGACGTGACCAGGCTGTCGTAGTCGTCGCCGTCCAGGCGGGTCAGGCAGGAGCAGGTGATCTCGCTGAAGTCGCGGCCGACGGCCGCGCAGTGCTCGGCCAGCACGCCCTTAAGCTCGGCGTACAGAGCCTTGTCCTGGGTGGTCGCGTTCCACTCGGCGGCGAAGCGGGCGGCGGTGCGCAGCGTCCGCTTCCGGCCGTTGCCGCCGATGGTGATCGGCGGATACGGGCGCTGCACCGGCTTGGGCTCGCAGCGTGCGTCGGTCAGCGTGACGTATTGGCCCGAGTAGTTGGTCACGGTCTGCGAGAGCAGCTGGGTGATCGCCTCGACCCCCTCGTCGAACCGGTCGAACCGCTCCTTCAGCGGCGGCAGCGCAATGCCGTAGGCCGTGCACTCCATCTCGTTCCAGGCCGCGCCGAGGCCGAGGATGAGCCGGCCACCGGAGATCTGGTCCACCGTCGCGGCCATGTTGGCGAGCACCGCCGGGTGCCGGTAGGGCATGCCAGTGACCTGGCAGCCGATGCGAATCCGGGAGGTCAGCGCGGCCATCGCGGCGAGCATGGTCCAGCCCTCGAAGTTAGGGCCGGTCAGGTCCCCGGACAGCGGGTAGAAGTGGTCCCAGTTCCATATCGACTCAAACAACGGGACCTCGTCGGCCGCGACCCAGATATCGCGCAGCTCTTCCCAGCTCTGATGCTCGGGGCGGGTTTTGACAGCGAAACGCATGGACGTCTCCGTTTCTATCCGGCAGCGGGACATGACGTTACGCCCGTCGGGGCCGGCCTGGCGACGCAGGGGAGGTTGTCGCACCCCTCACGAAGTACCTTGATGTCGAGATACTGTAGGTTAATCACCGGGGACACCGCAGACGCATGAACAGACGCATGACTGGGCGAGGAGGCTCAACCAACGATGACTGCGAACAGCTTCGGCAGCCGCGCGACGCTTGAGGCGGGCGGCGCGACGCACGAGATATACCGCCTGGACGCGGTCGATGGCAGCGCCACCCTCCCGTACAGCCTGAAGGTCCTGCTTGAGAACCTCCTCCGCAACGAGGACGGCCTCAACATCACCGCCGAGCACATCACCGCCCTGGCCAACTGGGACCCGGACGCGCAGCCGGACACCGAGATCCAGTTCACGCCGGCCCGGGTGATCCTGCAGGACCTGACCGGCGTACCCGCCGTGGTGGACCTCGCGGCGATGCGGGAAGCCATGCGGCAACTGGGCGGCGACCCGAAGAAGATCAACCCGCTCATCCCGGCCGAGTTGGTCATCGACCACTCCGTCGTGGCCGACGTCTTCGGCCGCCCGGACGCCTTCGAGAAGAACGTGGCGCTTGAGTTCCAGCGCAACAGCGAGCGCTTCCAGTTCCTGCGCTGGGGGCAGGACGCGTTCGACGGCTTCCGGGTCGTTCCGCCGGGCACCGGCATCGTGCACCAGGTCAACATCGAGCATCTCGCCCGAGTTGTCATGATAAATCGGGATAAAAGCGGCGAATCAACTGCTTACCCCGACACCTGCGTCGGCACCGACAGCCACACCACGATGGAGAACGGCCTCGGCATCCTCGGCTGGGGCGTCGGCGGCATCGAGGCCGAGGCGGCCATGCTCGGCCAGCCGATCTCCATGCTGATCCCGCGGGTCGTCGGCTTCCGCCTGACCGGCGAGCTCCCGCCCGCCACCACCGCCACCGACCTGGTGCTCACCATCACCCAGATGCTCCGCAAGCACGGCGTGGTCGGCAAGTTCGTCGAGTTCCACGGCGACGGCGTCGCCAAGGTCCCGGTGGCGAACCGGGCGACGATCGGCAACATGTCACCGGAGTTCGGCTCCACCTGCGCGATCTTCCCGATCGACTCCGCGACCATCGACTACCTGCGGCTCACCGGCCGCCCCGACAGCCAGCTCGACCTGGTCGAGACGTACGCCAAGGCGCAGGGCCTCTGGCACGACCCCGCGCGGGAGCTGAGGTTCTCCGAGGAGCTCAGCCTCGACCTAGGCACCATCGTGCCGTCCATCGCCGGCCCCAAGCGCCCGCAGGACCGGATCGAGCTGACCAACGCCAAGGCCGCCTTCAGGGACGCGCTGCCCGCGTACACCGGCACCGACAACGGGTCCTTCCCCGCGTCCGACCCGGGCGAGCAGGAGGACATCAGGGCCACCCACCCGGTCAAGGTCACCCTCGAGGACGGCACCGAGACCACGATCGACCACGGCCACGTCGTCATCGCCGCGATCACCTCCTGCACGAATACCTCCAACCCGTTCGTGATGATCGGCGCCGCGCTACTGGCGAAGAAGGCGGTCGAGAAGGGCCTGAGCCGCAAGCCCTGGGTGAAGACCACCCTCGCCCCCGGCTCCAAGGTGGTCATGGACTACTACGAGCGCGCCGGGCTCATCCCTTACCTGGACAAGCTCGGCTTCAACCTGGTCGGCTACGGCTGCACCACCTGCATCGGCAACTCCGGACCGCTACCGGAGGCGGTCAGCGGCGCCGTCAACGAGAACGACCTCACCGTCGTGAGCGTCCTGTCAGGCAACCGCAACTTCGAGGGCCGGATCAACCCGGACGTGAAGATGAACTACCTCGCGTCCCCGCCTCTCGTCGTCGCCTACTCGCTGGCCGGGACGATGGACATCGATCTGGACCACGAGCCGCTCGGCACCGACCCCGAGGGCACGCCGGTCTTCCTGAAGGACATCTGGCCGTCCCCGCAGGAGGTACAGGACGTCGTCGCCTCCTCGGTCGCGGCGGACATGTTCACCAACGACTACGCGGACGTCTTCAAGGGCGATGACAACTGGCGCAGCCTCGACGTGCCGACCGGCGACACCTTCGAATGGGCACCGACGTCCACCTACGTCGCGCGGCCGCCGTACTTCGACGGCATGCCGGCCGAGCCGGTGCCGGTGACCGACATCCACGGTGCCAAGGTCCTCGCCAAGCTGGGCGACTCGGTCACCACCGACCACATCTCGCCGGCGGGCGCGATCAAGGCCACCGCCCCGGCCGGGGAGTACCTGACCGAGCACGGCATCGATCGGAAAGACTTCAACTCCTATGGCAGCCGCCGCGGCAACCACGAGGTCATGATCCGCGGCACCTTCGCCAACATCCGGCTCCGCAACCAGCTCGCGCCGGGCACCGAGGGCGGTGTCACCGTCAAGGACGGCAGCCAGATGTCGATCTACGACGCCTCCCGCGAGTACATCGCCGAGCAAACCCCGCTGATCGTCCTCGGCGGAAAGGAGTACGGCTCCGGATCCTCCCGTGACTGGGCGGCGAAGGGCACCGCGCTGCTCGGCGTCCGCGCGGTGCTTGTCGAGTCGTTCGAGCGCATCCACCGGTCCAACCTGATCGGCATGGGCGTGCTCCCGCTCCAGTTCGAGCCGGGTGCGAGCGCCGAGTCGCTCGGCCTCACCGGCCAGGAGATCTTCGATATAGAAGGCATTGAAAAGCTCAATTCGGGCACCATTCCGCACGAAGTCGTAGTGACTGCAAATGGCAACAAATTCAACGCGATCGTTCGAATCGACACACCGGGCGAGGCCGACTACTACCGGCACGGCGGGATCATGCAGTATGTGCTGCGGTCGCTGCTGGCGGCCGGGTAGCCGACACGGCAGTCGCAGTAGGGGCGAAATAGCGTTATTGCTGCCAGATGGGGGTGGCCTGGCTGTAAGGTCACCCCCATGGCGGCGAAATACGACGCGGAACTCTCCCGACTGGCCGCGGAGATTCTGCGTGAGGCAGTCCAGGTCTACGACGCGAGCGACCCTGGTCAGTGGCTCGCGAACCCGGTGCTTGCCGCCTGGAACACCAACATGTTTGGCGGCCTCGCGCCGACCACCTCGTTCGCGGCCGTGACCGGCTCGTTCGCCGCCGCCACGGGCGCCTTCCAGGTGACGGCCGAATCGCAACTAGCCCCGACCGGCGCATTCAAGGCCCTCACGGGGGCGTTCAAGGCCATCGAGGACGCGCCCGCCGCTCCGCAGGTCACCCTGAAGCGGGTTTTCCGGCTGCCGAGCAAGCTGCCAGGGGTCCGGCTTCCCCCGGAGGGGGAACTAGCCGCGATGGCGCGCTCGGCACCGGCGATGGCGGGCCTTGACGCGCTTGCCCGCTGGCTGGGCCGGGACGGCAGGCAGGTCGGCGAGACCGACGAGCTGTCCGACGCCGACGCCGCCGACGCTAGCCGACGCCTCGGCGTCCGCCCGACTTACCTGCCGTTCCTGTGGGAGTACGCGCTGACCTCGGGCTGGTTCGAGCTCGCGGACTCCGCCGACCAGAAGAGAGCCTGGGCGGTGATCGGGCAGACCGCCTGGCGCTGGACGGACGGCGATGACGCTGGCGCCCTGCACGTGTGGGTGGCCGTGTTCGCCGCCGTGCTGGCGACCGCGCTCGACGTGGCGGCGGCCGAGGACCCGAGCGCGGCGCGTAAGCTGACCTTCGAAGGCCAGGGCCCGGCCCTGGCGGTGATGCTTTTCCTGGCCAGGTCGACCGGGCTGACCCTCAGCGCCGTCGAGGATCTGGTGCGCGACAGCGCCATCGGCGACCGGCCGACGCCGCGCGCACGGCGAGCCTGGGAAGCCTGGGTCCGCGAGCACGGCGACCCGGCCCATCTGCTGCTTGGCGAGCTGGTGGCGCTGCGCGCGGTCACCCCGCCGCGCACTACCGGCGATGGCATCGAGCTGACGCCGCTGGCCCTGTGGGCACTGCGGGAGCAGTTCGGCCTCGACGGAATCAGCGTCCCGCTGCTGGCAGAACCGGGGCCGAGGATGACTGCGGCGGCGCTGGTGGCGTTGTCCGGGTCCGTCGGCGAAGCGGAGTTCGAGGCCGACCTCGCCGCCTGGATGCGCGGTCGAGACCCCGACCGGGCCGCGCGGGAGGTGCTCGCGTTCGCCGCCTTCGGCGGGCCCCAGGACCGCGTGGACGCGGTGCGGGTGGCCGGCCGTCTCGGCACGGTGGCACTGCGGGCCTGGTGGGACGCCATGCAGCGGCCGGAGCTGCGCGGGTACGCGCGGATCGCGCTTGCCACCCTGGCGGCCAGCCCGGCAGCGGCCGCGATGCCGCCGCTGCCCGAACCCACGCCGGATGACATCACCTGGCTGGCGACCGACTTCCTGGCGGTCGCGTCCGACCCGGACAGCCTGGACCCGGACGAGTTCGCGGCGCTGCTGACGCGGGTCGTGCCCGAGAACCAGCTGGCCTGGGTCACCGCCCTGATGGCGCGCAGCTCGAACCCGGAAGTCGTGCGGTTCCTCGACGTGCTCAGCCGTTACTATCCGGACCGCCGGGTGGCCAAGGACGCCCGCCGGGCGGCCCGCGCCGCCGCAAAAAACCGGGACGCCGCGGCTCGCAATATCCGCGTCCCGGCTCGTGCCGCGGGCCGATAGGCTCAAGGCATGGCCCACGACCACGACCACGTCCACGTCAACTCCCACGGCGTCGACACCGATGACTTCGAGTACGAGGACATCGACATCAAAGAGGCGCTCGGGCTGCCCGACGCGCTGCCGCCGATCCGCCTGCTGCCGCTGTCCGAGCTCGCGGCCGAGGCCCGCCGGGCCCCGCTGCCCAGCCAGCTCGCCGCGCTTGCCGGGTGGGTGGGCAAGGACGGCCGGGAGGTGGACTCCGGCGGCGACCTGACCGAAGAGGACCAGGCCGCCGCCGTCGCAGCGCTGGGCGTTACCGCTGAAGACTTCGACTTCCTCTGGGAGTACGCGCTCGGGGTGGAGTGGCTGCTCTTCGACCCCGAGGACGAGGACCGGGTGCTGCCGGGCGAGACGGCCGACGACTGGGCCTCGGGCGACGACGAGTCGGCCTTCGCCGCCTGGTCGTCCACCCTGGCCGCCGTCCTCGGCGAGACGCTCGAGCTCTACGGCCCCGAGTCGGACTTCGACGCCGAGGACGACGAGGACGACGAGGACGACGAGTTCAACTTCACCGGGCAGGGGATGGCGATCGCCATCCTGCTCTTCCTGGCCCGCCGGGAGGGGCTGACGGGCGAGGAGTTCGCCGAGGTGCTCTGGGAGAACGCGGCCGGCGCCGTCGTCGACGAGACCGACGAAGAGGCCCGCGAGGAGCTTGCCGAGGCGCGCGAGCGCTGGGAAGAGGAGTACGGCGACCCCGCCCGGCTGCTCCTCGACAAGCTGCACACCCTGCTCGCGGTCACCGAGGACGACGAGGCCATCCGGCTTACCCCGGTCGCCCTCGCCGCACTGCACGAGCAGCTGGTCGAGGCCGGAGTGGACATCCCGCTGCTGCCGCAGACCGCCGCCGAGCTGTCCGGCGCCGAGCTGCTGGCGATGGCCGAAGGCATCAGCGACACCGAGTTCGAGGCCGAGGCCGCGGCTTGGGCGGCGTCGCGCGGAGCCGAAGCGGCCGCCCGGGAACTGCTTGAGCTGGCCGCCGAGAGCGAGCCGGGGGAGCGGATGCTCGCGGTGGCCGCTGTCACCCTGATCGGTGCCCCGGCCGAGCCGGCCCTGCGAGCCAGCCTGCAGGTGCCGCAGGTCCGCGGCTACGCCAAGGTCACGCTGCTTTCGCTGGCCGGGATCGACAACCTGACCGGGGCATCGGGCGACGTGCCGCCGGAGCTCGAGCTCGGCCCGGATGACCTCGCCTGGCTGGCCACCGACCTGCTGACGCTCGCCTGCGATGACGAGTACCCGGACCCGGACGACCTCGCGGTCAGCTTCCGCGAGGCGGTGCCGCTGGGCCAGGAGGTCTCCCTGTTCGACGCGATGGCGCGCAGCGCCCACCCGGACGCCGAGGACGTGCTCGATCACCTCGGCAAGTACCACCCGGACAAGCAGGTCGCGAAGGCGGCCAGGACCGCTGCGCACAAAGCCGCTTCGCGCCAGCGGTAGCTCGGTATAACGTTGTCAGCGGGTCGGCGCGGGAACGTCGGCCCGCCGGGGAAACTGACAACTGATCGGGGATTTGCGCCCATGACCGAGAGCACGGGGACCAGCGCGAGCGGCAGCCTCGCCGCCATCAATCACGTCGTAGTGCTGATGTTGGAGAACCGCTCGTTCGACCACATGCTGGGCTACCTGTACACGGCCCAGGGCAACGTGTCCCCGTCGGGCCAGCCGTTCGAAGGCCTTACCGGCACCGAGTCGTGCCCGGACGGCCGCGGTGGCACCGTGAGCGTCTACCAGATCACGCCGTCCACCCCGAGCGCCTACTTCATGCCGGGCGGCGACCCCGGCGAGGGCTACAAGGCGACCAACGACCAGCTCTGGGGCTCCACCACCGCCCCAGCGACCGGGACCGCGGCCACGATGAGCGGCTTCGTCACCGATTACACGTACACGCTCGGCTGGCAGGCCAACGACCCAAGCTGGAACGTGCTGCCCGGCACCATCCCGAGCGACATCATGGGCTGCTACACCCCGGCGGCGCTGCCGGTGCTCTCCGCGCTGGCGACCGGGTACGCGGTCTGCGACCAATGGTTCGCCTCGGTGCCGACCGAGACGATGCCCAACCGCGCCTTCGCCAACGCGGCCACCAGCATGGGCCAGGTGGACGACAAGACCAAGACGTTCTCCGCCCCGTCCATCTACGCCGCGCTCGGCACCGCCGGCCAGACCTGGGGCATCTACGGCTACAGCGAGCGCCCGCTCACGGCGGACACCTTCACCGACATCGCCACCGCCACCGGCGGCACGATCGGCCTGTTCACCGACTTCCAGGCCGCGGCGGCGGCGGGCACCCTGCCAGCCTTCAGCTTCCTTGAGCCAAGCTGGTCGTCGACCGGTAACAGCCAGCACCCCAACTACGACGTCGCCCTCGGCGAGCAGCTCATCCACGACGTCTACGAGGCGCTGCGGTCGGGGCCTGGCTGGGCGCAGACGCTGTTCGTGCTCACCTACGACGAGCACGGCGGCTGCTTCGACCACGTGCCGCCGCCCTGGGGCGCGACCCCGCCCGACAGCGCCGTGGAGCAGCTTTACAACTTCACCTTCAACCGGTTCGGCGTCCGGGTGCCGACGGTGCTCATCTCGCCGCTGATCGCGCCGGGCACCGTCTTCCGGGTCCCGGAAGGCTCCACCCCGCTCGACCACACGTCGGTACTCGCGACCGTCGAGCAGCGCTGGGGCCTGCAGCCGCTCACCGCGCGCGACGCAGCCGCCCCCGCCGTCGGCAGCGTCCTCACCCTCAGCGCCGCCCGCACCGACGACGTGCTGGCAAACGTGACGGTCCCCGTCTCCGGAAGCGCAGGTCCCTCGGCCGGCCTCGTCTCCCACCTGGAGGCCTTCCGCCAGGCGCTCCCCGTCCGCGCCGCCACAGCTGCCGCGACGTCCCGTGCCGCCTCTTTCGTCCCGAACGCCACAGTTCCCCCGGCAGCACCGGCCACCCAAGCAACACCGGCAGCAACGCCCACCCCGGCTACCTGACGGCAGAGAGAACCCACGGTCCGTTCAAAAGATCAAAGACTTTTGATTTGGAACGAACCGTGGTCTCTCCTTCCCCGCCACGACTCGCTGTGCTGTCCCGGAGTGGCCACAGGCCCGTTCGGGAAGACGATTCCTAATCTCCCGAACGGGCCCGTGACGTTGCCTGAGACGGAGGGACGTCCCAGGCGGGAGCGTGACCAGAGCCGGGGCTGGCTCAGGTCACGGTGAGCACGATGGCGCCGGTGTAGCTGGTGCCGGCGGCGATGGCGGTGGGGGTGCCGTTGACCGTCATGCTGACCTTCTTGCCGCGCGGCGCGGCGACGCGGGAGGTCGCGTCGAGTGAGAGCGCGGACAGGTAGCTGGTGCCGGTCGGCGTCCAACTGCTGCCGCCGGTGAGCGCGACGATCACGCCGTTGTTGATCACCGCCTGTGCGACGTTGCTGACCAGGCCAAGCTCCCACCAGTTGGCCGAGGTGATGGTGTCCACCGAGTGGGTGGCGAGGGTGGCGGTGATGACGCCCGTGACCTTGCTTGACGCGAAGTTGAGTACCAGGTTGAGGTCGGCCCGCATGCCGTTGTAGAAGTTGCCCGCCAGGTTAATGTCGCTGAACGAGAACACCGAGTCGGAGTCGGCGTGCACGGCCGTCACGTCGAAGGTGGTGTCCTTGGTCGGCTCGCCGGTTGGCTGGGTGTAGACGCCGGCGTTCTCAAGCACCCCGCCTATCACCACCGGACCCGGGTCGTCGTTGTCGATGACCTGGACGATGATGCCGTCGCCGGGGTTGAGCCGTGCGCCCTTGCCGCCGTCGACGCTGATGCCCCACTGCTGCCCCTTGTTCAGGAACGTCGCGTGCGGCGAGTTGACAATGGTGCCGCCGGTGATCGTCAGGGTGTTCGTCCCCTGGTGCGCCATGAAGCCGAAGCGGCGGGAGTTCACCACAGTGGGACGCGACGGGATCGCCCGCAGCTCCGCGCTGGTCAGGCCGAGGCCGAGGCTGGTGTTGAGCCCGGCCACCGTCGCCGGGTCGCTGTCGCCGTAGGTGGCGGAGCCGCCGGTGAAGATGGAGGCGTAGCTGCCCACGTCGAACTGGGTGCCGAGCAGATACTCGGTCGCGTTGCCGATCACGTAGGTGCCGTAGCCGTCGTTCCCGGTCTGGCCGACCACGCTGTTGACCGTGACCAGCGTGCAGTCGGAACCGGAGTCGGTCGAGAGCGCGCCCCAGGTCTCGGAGAAGACGGAGCTGTTGACGTAGGCGGCGACGGAGTTGTTTCCGAGCAGGTTGGTGGCGCGGACGTTGCCGTCGATGGAGAGCATCCACGGCGCGGACTCCATCGTGTCCAGGTTGACCGTCGGCACGTAGTCGGCGGGCAGCACGCCGTTACGCACCGAGAGCTGGGAGTTCTTGATCACCAGGGTCGCGCCGTTGTCGCAGATCGCGGCGGTCCGCACCGCGCCCTGGTTGCTGATCACGGCGCCGTCCACCACCACGGTGGTGCCGGTGTTGTTGGCGACCAGCGCGGCGCCGTAGCCGACGAAGTCGCAGCGGCCGTTGCCGTTGAGGTTGATCACCGGGCGCTCGAGCGCGTAGCTGCCGCCGTTGACGAAGACCCCGTCGAAGCACTGTCCGGTCGAGGCGATCCGCACGCCGTAGGCGCCGGCGTTGGTCACCCGGCCGCCGACCGCCGCCGCGAGCACCGAGTAGGCGCTGACCAGGCCGGTCGAGTCCGCGTAGATGGCCTGGCGGAACGGGTAGGCGTGCTGCTGCCAGGTGATGTCGTCGGCCGTGGTGACGGTGAGCACGATGTCGCCGTGCCAGCTGCCGGGCACGAAGACGGTGTCGGCGCCGCTGGTGGCCGCGAGCGCCTGGCCGGTCTCGACGCCGTTGACGGTCATCGTCAGGCTGTAGCCGGCCGGGGCGGTCAGCACGCCGCCCTGCTCGATGGTCACCGAGGACACGGTGGTGGTGGCGCTGACCGTGTAGGTCTGGCCGGATGCCACGGTGATGCTGTTGCCGGCCGGCGCCCGCCGGGACCCCGGCCGGATGGTCGCCGCTCGCGCCGCGGGCGCGAGCAGGGTCACGCCCGCAGCGGCGGTCGCGCCTCCGGTGACGAGAAATGATCGTCGGGTCACTACACTCATGCTTTGCCCTTCCATCGGACATGCCCCGGGGAAAACGGGTATTCGCACCCCGGAGGATGACTGCGCCGTTGCGTGGCGGGCTGGCGGCGAATTCCAAGTGATCTCGATCACGGAAACTAGCAATGGCTCGGCGGCGACCGGAACCCGTTAATTGCCGATGGCTGGCATATGGGTTGGTGATTTCTCCAACGCGCGGTCCGTTGTTAGCGTCGCCTGGGAACGGCTGTGCGCTGTCGCACGGCCGGAAAGGGGTAGTACCGGATGGGCAGGCTTGACGGCAAGGTCGCGCTGATCAGCGGGACGGCGCGCGGCATGGGCCGCGCGGCGGCGCTCGAGTTCGCTGCCCAGGGAGCGGCGGTCTTCGGCTGCGACCTGGACGAGGCCGCCAGCGAGGAGACCGTCGCGCTGGTCACCAAGGCCGGCGGGGTGATGGCGGCGATGGCGCCGGTGAACCTGAGCGGCCGCGACGGCGCGCAGGCCTGGGTGGACGCCGCCGTTGACCGGTTCGGCGGGGTGGACATCCTCTACAACAATGCCTCGGCGCTGCGCAACGGCCCGCTGCTTGAGCTCTCCGACGAGGACTGGCACTTCACC
>Ga0302325_10027343_pt1 | contig 11827 bp, 9 predicted proteins | sample Palsa_T0_2_FD_201948 | JGI IMG/M metagenome (GOLD analysis project Ga0302325, IMG submission 201948) | Peat permafrost microbial communities from Stordalen Mire near Abisko, Sweden - Palsa_T0_2 | ecosystem: Environmental > Terrestrial > Soil > Palsa > Peat permafrost | place: Sweden: Abisko... | reverse complement strand
GGCGGCGGCCCGGAAGCCGTGGCGATAAATCCCGTCACGAACCTGATTTATGTGGCGAATGAGGTGGGTGGCACCGTCACAGTGATCAATGGAGCCACGAATGCCGTAGCCGCCACGGTGCCGGTTGGAACAAGCCCCTTTGCCCTGGCCGTGAACCCGGTGACCAACCAGATCTACGTGTCAAACTACAACAGCAACAGCGTCACGATCATTAACGGGGCCAACAATCAAACCTCCACTGTCACCAACGGAATCGGAACCGGTCCTTTTGCCATAGCGGTGAATCCGGTTACGAACCTCGCCTATGTGGCCAATGAGGGCAGCAATAACGTGTCCGTGGTTAATGGGACGACGGGAGCCGCCACGACCGTGACGGCCGGGTCGGATCCTTTTGCCGTGGCCGTGAACCCGGTGACAAACCAGATTTACGTGACCAATAAGGGCGGCGGCAACGTGACGGTGATTGATGGAACCACGAACAACACCACGATGGTGACTGTTGGCACGGCGCCGGACGCCGTGGCGATAAACCCGGTAACGAACATGATTTACGTGGCCAATGCAGGCAGCAGCAACGTAACGGTGATAAACGGGGCCACGAATCAAACCTCCACTGTCACTGTGGGAACGAACCCCGTTGCCGAAGCGGTGAACACGGTGACGAACCAAATTTATGTCGTCTTGTCCAACACCGGAAGCAGCAGCGTGAGCGTGATAAACGGCGCCACGAACGGCACGACCACTCTGCAGGTCGGATCGAATCCGTACGGCGTGGCCGTCAACCCGGTGATGAACAGGACTTTTGTGGCCAATGAGGCCAGCAACAACGTGACGGTGATTGGCGGAGCCAAGAACATCACCGCAACGGTGGCGGTAGGATCGAATCCGACCGCCGTGGCCGTGAACCCGGTAACGAACAAAATTTATGTCGCCGATTTGTACGGCAGCAGCGTGACGGTGATTGACGGGGACACCAACAACACAACGACAGTGCCGACCGGCGAGTATCCGACCGCCGTGACGGTCAACCCGATCACGAACCAAATTTACACAGCCAATGAGGAGTTTGGCAATAGTGGCACCGTAACCGTCATTGACGGGGCCACCAACCAGACCTATTCGATGGCGGTTGGGACGGACCCCTTTGCCCTGGCCGTCAATCCCGTCACGAACCTGGTTTACGTGGCCAATCAACTCAGCCAAAACGTTACCGTGATTGACGGAACCAACACCACGTCAATTGATACCGGGAACAAGCCGTTTGCCATAGCCGTGAATCCGCTGACGAACATGATTTACGTGGCCGACTACGCAAACTTCAACGTAACGGTGATAAACGGAGCCACCAACGCAGCCACGACGATTCAGACCAATCAGTACAATCCCGATGCCGTGGCAGTGAATCCGGCAACGAACATGATTTACGTGGCCAATTCGTGCGGAACCAACCCGGTAAATTGCAGCCCTGGCACCGTAACTGTGATTAACGGGGCCACCAACGCTGTAACCGCGACGGTAAACGTGGGAAACGAGCCGTCGGCCGTGGCGGTGAATCCCGCGACGAACATGATTTACGTGACCAACAATTGCGGAAACGTTCCCAATTGTTCCGGCGATAGTCCCACACCAGGTACTGTGACTGTAATTAATGGCGTCACCAATGCAACAAAAACCGTGAATGTAGGAGACAATCCCGTCGCCTTGGCCGTGAATCCTGTGACCGACAAGATTTACGTGGCCAATGTCTTGGGCAACACCGGAATGACAGTGATTGATGGCGCCACGAATTCAACAACAACCGTGGGGACCGGGCAGGCTCCTCAGGCCGTGGCTGTAAACCCGGTGACAAACCAGGTTTACGTGGCCAATTACAATACCGCTGATGTCACGACATTGACCGAGCAGCAGGTGCAGTCCATACCGCTCACCAATACAATCACTCCGTTCGCCGACAACATCAGCACGACTCAGACGCCGACACTTACGTTCCAGGCCACCAGCAGCTTTTTGCCCATCGCGCCCCCCGTGGACGGCCTCTACTTCCAGTTTGATTCCTGGCAGGGGATATGGACGCCGGCGACGGCCACCGGCGGTGGTGGCTTTACCGCAACGGCGGCGGCGCTCTATCAAGGTCCTCACATCTTGTATGCCTATGCCACTGATGGGCAAGATGCCACGTCCGCGATGACAACGGAAGGCGGCGGGAGCAGCCCGCTTACCGGCGCAATTTCCTCATATCTCTTTCTTGTGGATGCAGCCACCCTGAAGTCCATTTCCATCGTACCGGCAAGCCCGACGGTCCGCTTGGGCTCAACGCTTCAGTTCACCGCGAATGGCTCCTACAATGACGGCAGCATTCATGACATTACAGAAAGCGTGAACTGGTCGTCTTCTAACGATTCCGTTGCGACAATCGGTTCTGCGGGCCTGGCTATCGGTGTTGGCTTGGGAACCACGACGATCGGGGCTGCACTGAACGGTGTTTCGGGGTCAACGACGCTCACGGTCGGACCAGGGTTTAGGACGCCTCCTCCCCCAACGGCCCTCGATCTGCGGTGAACGGGCCAAGTTCGCGGCCACGGTGACCCAGGGGTCGAATCGCATTTCAGCGTCTTGAAACAAGATTCGGCCTCACGCGGAGAACGATCTTAAGCACACACCGAGCGGCATAGCCCTGGCGGGGCGCGCTGAGTGCCGGTAATTCTTAATCCTACTTCTTCGTCGCCCGCGCCTGTCCCAGCTTGCTGATTCGCCATCTTTTGGCTCGGGTCATCGTCTTGATAAATTCTACGCGGCGGAAGCGCGACGCCGACCAGTCCTCATCAATCGCTACGCTCCTGACCGGCTCAAAGCCCAAGTCACCTAGAACCTGCCAGCCGTTATCGCGATTGATTTGGCTTTTATATTTCTTCGAGGTGCCCTTCGGGTAAGCGAACCATACCAGGGCGTCGCCCTTCGCTCTTTTGGCTATCCTCTTTGCGAGCATCTCGACTTCCACCTGCTTGGTGACAAACGTAAGCGAAAACTTAATCTCGCCGGACTCTTCGAGGTTGCGAAGGACAGCGACGGCGTGAAGCGACGCAAGTTCAGGATCAAAGCTCTCCGGCGCGTTGAGGACAACGATCCGGTTGTGGTCCTTCAAGTTGAGTTTTTCAAAGACAGATGACATTTTCTAAACTCCCGCCGCTTGAACCCTGCCAACTCCATCACTTTGTGACCTCGAATACAGTCCCATAGCCGTAGGTCCCGTCAGAGCTTCCAGAGGTGGTGCCGAATCCCAGCACTTTGCCTGTCCGGTCCACGGTCGCCCCCGCCTCGGGGAACGCTCCGTCGGCCTGCCCCTTGAAAGTATACAGCACGGATTCATTTCCCGACGCGGTCACGCTAAATAATGTGCCGCAACCTGGCGGCCCATAGAGTCCGGTGCACGATCCACTGCCGCCGGTGGTCGTGGTTCCATAGAGAACGCCACTGGCGGCGCGAAGCAAGCTTCCGTAATTCGGCGTTGATCCATCCGCGCCTCCCTTGAAATAGTGCAGCACGGTATAGTGATCGTTGGTTGCCAGCGTGAAAACGACACCGCAGGTATAACCACCGCACGTCAATCCGCCCTGCGAAGTCGTGCCGTAGAGATTGCCCACAGAATCCCGAATCACGCCCGCGATGGGATACGAACCGGTGGTTCCATCGTTCGCAATCGAATAGCCGTAGAGAACACTCTCCTGATTGGCCGGAGTAAGCTTGAAAATGGTGCCGACACCGGGATCGCCGTACTGGTCGGCTATCCCGCCGTTCACCGTTGTCCCATAAAGGTTATCCTGCGAGTCGCGAATCAAACCCGCTTCGGGATTGGCGCCGTCATCGCAGGATGTGAGTGCGCAAAAATTGTACAGCACGGTTTCCTGACCGGCGCTGCTTATTTTGAACGCCACCCCGGCCAGGGGCTGAGAGCCGCCTATGCGGGTGGTCCCGTAGAGATTGCCGGAGCTGTCCGCAATCAGCCCTGCATACGGATTTCCTCCGTCCGCGTCACCCGTGAAGGTATGCAGAACAGTTTCCGTCCACGGCCGCTGCGACGTGGGCGAGAGCTTGAAAACTACGCCGCACGGCCCGCTGTTCATGCAATATTCTCCTGAAACGCCGCCGCCCTGGGTTGTGCCGTAGAGGTTGCCCTTTGAGTCCATGATCACCCCGGCGCTGGGATATCCGCCGTCCGCGCCGCCCGTGAAAGTATAAAGGACCGTTTCGGCTCCCGCCGGACTTACCTCGAACACGACTCCGTATCCTTCCGCACCCACGCCTGAACCGCCGTTCATGGTGGTGCCGTAAAGATTGCCGCTCGTGTCTTCGATCAGAGTGGCGTAGGGGTTTGCACCGTCCGCGCCGCCGGTGAAGGTGTAAAGGGTCTGGAGCGGCAGCGATGGCGTCTTTTTCACTGCGCTGACAGAATGCGTGGCGAATACCGCAGCCACAAGCACGACCGCAAATGCCGCCACGGCGGTTGCCGCCCGAGGCGAAAATCCGAAAATTCGACGTTGCATGATGCTCTTCATAAGTTAGTCTCCCGTTCAAAACAGAAAATCTTTCAGACCATTTCGCGCGTGGGTTGCCGGCTAAAAAAAGATGTACCGCGAAATTTGTCCGTCGGATGGTCTTCTAGCGAGGAATATACGCCCCGGCATTCAGCATGGCAATGATTCCATAAGGACATGGTTCCATCGCGAGACGGCGGCAACAAGGCGAACAAAACATTCCCGGCTCTCTGTGAGAGACGGGGCATTCTTCTTGCGTTTCGATTAGGAGCCGGGAATAGCGCGCACGGAAGCGGTGGCTCTGCCGGATCCGCTCCTATTTCAAGGAAAGCTCAAACACGGTGCCGCACCCCTCAAATGGATTCGGTCCGCAGTTAGGATCGCCGCCGCTACCCATCGTGACTCCGCCGCCGGCGGTGGTGCCGTAAAGGTTGCCGTTGCCGTCCGTAATCAGACCGCCTGAAGGACTTGCTCCGTGTGCCCTTCCCTTGAAGGCGTATAACATGGTCTCCTCGCCGCTCTTACCGATTTGAAAGACCGTTCCATTATTGTAGGGTCCGCCTTCGGCAGTGGTGCCATACAAACGTCCCTCCCTGTCTCGGATCAAGTTTCCGTTGGGGCCTTCGCCGTCCCTACCTCCTCTGAATTTGTACAGAGTGTTCATCTCCCCCGCCGTATTCAACTCGAAAACGACGCCGCATCCATAATGCCCGTAAGAAGGATTACATCGGCTGTCATTGCCACCTTGAGTAGTCGTCCCATATAGATTGCCCGCTGCGTCCTGGAGCAGTCCTCCGCCGGGAAGAGCCCCATCCGTCCCGCTTGTAAACGAGTGCAGCACCGTCTCCTGGCCGGAAGGATCCAGTTTGAATACCACCCCATAATTCCCCATGTTGCCGCCGTACACAGTGGTGCCGTAGAGATTGCCATCTGCGTCCTGGACCAGATTGGCCTCAGGGTTGGCCCCATCTGCGCCGCCTGTGAACGTGTATGGGACGGTCTCATTGCCGGAACTATCCACCTTGAACACAACGCCGTAACCTTTGCTACCCTCCACAAAAGTGGTGCCGTACAGGTTGCCAGCCCCATCCGTAATCAGGCTGGCAAAGGGAATCCCCCCATCTGCGCCACCGGTAAAGGTGTACAGCACCGCCTCCGTCCAGGGCGCGCCCTGTGTCGCGGGCGGCGACAGACTAAAGACCACTCCGCAACCGTTGTAACCGTTGCAAGTTTTGGAGGCGCCACCCGCTAAAGTAGTGCCGTAAAGCCTGCCATCGCCCTCCGTAATTAAGCCGACGGCAGGATTTGCCCCGTCGGCCCCGCCGGTGAAGGTGTACAGCACCGTTTCTTTCCCCACCGGGTCCAGTTTGTAGACGGTTCCGCATCCCGCGCCGACTTGCGGTTGACGATTTTGGTCGTTGTAGCAGCCTGTGTTCCCACCGACATCAGTGGTCCCATAAAAATTGCCTTTGGAATCGCGCAGTAAGGGCGCGGTGGGGCTGCTTCCGTCAGGCGACCCCGTGAAGCTGTAGTGCGTCGTGAGAGCTGGCGGTGGCGCCGGTTGCATTGCCTGCGTCGCGCCCACGGAATGCGCAGCGAAAACCGCAGCCACAATCGCCACCGCGAATGCCACGGTGATGGTTGCAGTCCGCGACAAGAATCCGGGCATCCGATATTGGTCGATGTTCTTCATAAATTGTCCCCTATTCGATGTACACGGTCCTTCAAACCAGTCCGCGATTGGCCTATTGCATCCGTTTCCCCGCAGTTAAAACGTGATTCTGAAAACCGTGCCGTCACCAGTGTCCCCGCCGGCCGAGGCCGTCCCGTAAGCATGGCCCGCGCCGTCTGTGATCAATCCCGCGTAGGGATCGGCGCCGCCCGGTCCATCGGTGGAAGTGAACAACACCGTCTCGTTGCCGGCTGTATTCAGCCTGAAAATTACTCCGCAGCCCAGCTTCTTCGCGCCGCAGCCGGCAAGCCCGCCGGACGTAGTGGTTCCATAGAGGCTACCCGAGGGGCCCAGCATCAGACTTGCAGCAGGATAGGCACCGTCAGTCTTTCCCGTAAATCTATATAGAGCGGTATAGTCGCCAGCCGTATCAAGCTTGAACACCACTCCGCAGCCAAGTTGAGCGAGGTGCGGGCAACTGCCTTGACCGCCGCCATAAAAAGTCGTCCCATAGAGGTTGCCGCCGGCATCCAGGATCAAGCCCGATTCGGGGCCTTGGCCGTCATCCGCATTCGTCCCAAACGAGTACAGCACACTGTATGCACCGCCCGCGTCCACTTGGAAAACCACGCCTAGCCCTTTGCTCCCGCCCGATGTAGCGGTATCATAGAGGTTACCTACGGCGTCCTGCACTAGGGCGGCCTCGGGAAAACCTCCGTCGGAAGAGTCCTGAAAGCTGTAGAGCACAGCCTCCAGCCATCCTCCCCCGGACTGTGGCACGAGCTTATAGACCGTTCCGAAACCGTAACTGCCGCCCCCTTGCGTGGTGCCATATAGGTTTCCTGACGAGTCCATGATGACGCCTCCCATGGGATAATCTCCGTTCGCGCCATTGAAGCGTTCTATAGCAGTTTCTTTGCCGCTCGAATCCAACTGGAAGACGACGCCATCGCCGGTGCCGCCTTGAAACGCTGTTCCATAGAGGTTGCCTGCGCCATCCTCAATCAAGTTACTATACGGTTCCGCGCCATCCAGGCCACCGCTAAATGCATATAGCACGGAGAAAGCTCCCGTCGAATCCACCTCAAACACGGTCCCACACCCGGCTGGAAAACCGCAGGTATTTCCCCCACTGAATGTGGCGCCATAAAGGTTGCCGCTCGAGTCCCGCAGCAGAGGCGCATCGGGGGTTGCTCCGTCGGATCCCCCAAATGAATGGACCACTTCGAAAGTCGGTGACAGGGGCGCGAAATGTTGCGCAGCGGACGGCTCAGCCCCATTCGCTCGCTCGGTTGCGCCGAAGGAATGGGCGGCGGGCAGGGCAAAGATAACTGCCGCCAACGCCGTTGCTGCCGCTACTGCACGCAAACAAATTCGTGAAAATCGATGTTGCATCATATATTTCATAAACTGCCTCCTATTCGATGTGCAGAATTTGTCAAGCATCTGGCTGCCAAATCGTCCCACGCTTGTGGTCGCATTTAAGGCGTAATTCTAAAAACAGTGCCGTCACCAACGGCTCCGCCTGTTGTGGCCGTGCCGTAGGCATTGCCCGCGCCGTCCCCGATCAATCCCGCATTGGGATGGGCTCCGCCTTGTCCTCCTGTGGATGTGAACAATACGGTCTCGTTGCCAACCGGGTCCAGCTTGAAGATTACTCCGCAGCCTGCGGAGTATTCTCCGCAGCCGGCAAGCCCTCCGTAAAAAGTCGTTCCATACAAGTTGCCGGCCGAGTCGCGAATTAGACCCGCCGTAGGGTCTGCCCCGTCCGCTTCTCCGGTGAAAGAATATAGGACTGTCTCTTTGCCTGTGGTATCAACCTTAAATACAACTCCGCAGCCGGAAGCACCAGTGAGATCGCAACTACCGCCGCCACCCGCGAAAGTCGTCCCGTAGAGGTTGCCGGCGGAGTCGAGAATCAGATTTGCTTGTGGATATCCGCCGTCTGCCCCTCCCGTGAAAGCGTATAGTGTGGATTCGTTCCCAGCTGCATTCACTTTGAAGAGCACACCGCATTGGCAGAACATGCCGGCGTCGCCTCCAGCAGAAGCAGTTCCGTATAAGTTGCCCGCCGAGTCTCGAACGAGGCTGGCAAGCGGGTATGCCCCGTCCGGAGAATATTGAAAACTGTGCAGGACGCTTTCAATCCAACCCCCATTGGATTGCGGCGTCAGCTTATAGACGGTGCCGTAACCATAATACCCACCCGTCACCGTAGTGCCATAGAGGTTACCGGCCGAATCCCATACCAAGCCTCCCAGCGGGTTTGCCCCATCCAAGCCTCCGATAAAGGTATACAATGGAGTTTCCTGGCCGGAGCTGCTCAATTCAAACACCACTCCGGCGTTATTTCTACCTTCAAAGGTTGCGCCGTAGAGGTTGCCGGCGGCATCTTCAATCAAGTTAGACTTTGGCTGACCGCCGTCAGCACCGCCGCTGAATACATACAGCACGCGGAACTGACCGGTGGCATCTATCTCGAACACTGTTCCACAGCCAAATTGATATCCGCATTTACTGCCACCGCCAAACGCGGCCGTGCCGTAGAGGTTGCCGCTGGCGTCGCGCAAAAGAGACGCTTCCGGGCTTGCCCCGCCATCACGGCCTCTGAAGGAATGCAGCAGCGTGAAGGGCAGTGACGGCGGCGTGGCGGAGGATTTCGCCGCCGCTCGCCCGGTTGCGCCAAAGGAGTGGGCGGCGGGCAACGCGAAGATTACAGCCGCAAACGCTGCCGCGAGGACTGCTGCGCGCAGGGAAATTCTGGAAAACCGATTCTGCATTATGGATGCCATGATATGCCTCCTGTTGACACGGAAAATCCCTCGGCTATTTGGCGCTTGCGTCGCTGGCGGGGACAAACGGCGAAGCGAAAGTTCCGGGCGCAATGGTCGCCTAGCACGGACTATATACCGTCCTCCATGGGCAAACAATGATTAAGTTTTGGCCGCCGTGGGCGACGTTGCGCCGACACTTCGCGCCCTCGCCGCCGGAATTATTTTGACCGCGCTGGTTGCGTGTGCTACGGTAATTTTTGCGCTGAACGACGCGCCTATCGGAGGGTTCCCCAATTTCCAACCTGGCATTTCTGATCTTCGCGGGGCAACTGGAAGCGCTACTTCAGCAAACGGGCTGGGTGGCGCGAGCGGTTCTGCTGATCCTGCTGCTTTTCTCGCTGTTTTCCTGGGCCGTCATTTTCCAGAAATGGAGCGCGTTCAGCCGCGCGGATTCGCAGACGAAAAAATTCCTGCAATTCTTCCGTTCGGCGCGCGAATTGCCGGAGCCCAATCAAATGAAAATGGCCGCGGGCGGCACAACACTCGAGGCCATCTATGAAGCGGGATACCGCGAGTTGCAGGCGCAGATGACCGCCGTCGGCTCGCATCCCGGCGCAAAACCCAAAAGCACCAGCGCGATTGGCGTGGCCATGCAATTGGCTTCGTCCGAGCAGGTGCAGCAACTCGAGCGGCGCATGCCTTTCCTCGCCACCACCGGCGCGGTGACGCCCTTCATCGGACTTTTCGGGACGGTGTGGGGCGTGATGGACGCTTTCGCGGGATTGGGCGACGCGGGTTCGGCCAGCCTCCGCGCGGTGGCTCCCGGAATCGCAGAAGCGTTGATCACCACTGCGGCGGGGCTTTTCACGGCCATTCCGGCGGTCATTTTCTATAACCAGTTCCTGAGTCAGATTCGCCGCGCGGCCACGCGCATGGATAACTTCACGATGGAGTTTCTCTCCATGATCGAGTCCATTTACAGCTAGCCGGTTATCGCTAACCGGCCTCGCGCCATGCCCAAACTCTCTCGACAAACCGATACGTCGCTCGCGGAGATCAACATCGTCCCGCTGGTGGACGTTGTTCTGGTGCTGTTGATTATTTTCATGATCACCGCGCCGGTGCTGCAATCGGGCATCGAAGTGGACCTGCCGAAAACAAAAACAGTGAAGGAAATCAGCGTGGCGCGCGTGGTGGTGACGATTGACCGCGCGCAGCGAATCTACCTCGGCGATCAACCCGTGAATATTCACGATTTGGGCAATCTGATTCGCGCGCAATCCGGCGACGCGCAGCACCAGGCGGTCTACCTGCGCGCGGATGAGACCGTCCCTTTCGGCGCTTTCACAGCCGTGATTGACGCGCTGCGGCAGGCCGGAATCGAAAACGTCAGCATTGTCACCAAGCCGCTGAGCGAACGGCCGCAAATCAAATGACATGCGGGCAGCCGCTCAATCCGATTCGGCCGAACTGCCCGGTCCCGACACTCTTAACGTTCCGCTCGCGTTTTCGGTCCTCTTCCACCTGCTGCTATTTTCATCGCTGGTGATTTCGACTTTTTTCTCCCACAGCGGTGAAAACTGGGGCGGCGCGGGCGGCGGAGCCATCACCGTGGGATTGGTCGGCAGCGTCCCCGGCGTTACCTTGCCGCGCCCGGACGTGGTGACCGAAAACCGCGTTGTGGACCAGACCAAGGGACTCTATCAATCGGAGCTGGACAAGCCGGTTCCTCCCCCGCCCGATGCCACCGAGCTTCCCGAATTCAGCAAGGAAAAGCCGCCGAAGTACGTCACCAAGAAATCGCGGCTGCTGGAAAACAAGACTCCTCCGCCTCCGAACGCCGTTCCCTACGGACAGGGAGGCGCTCCCGCCGTGCCGTATTCATCCTTCACGATGGGCGCGGGGACGCAGGCCGGAATGGGCGTCAGCGGCGCGGGCGGCGGAAATTTCGGCTCGCGTTTTCCGTGGTACGTCGAGGCGGTGCAGCGAAAAGTCAGCAGCAACTGGCTGCAATCGGCCGTGGACCCCAGCATCCAGTGGGCGCCGCGCGTGGTGGCGTCGTTCCAGGTGTTGCGCGACGGCACCGTCACCGACATTCAGATTCTGCGCTCCAGCGGCAACTCCTCCGTGGACACTTCCGCCGTGCGCGCCATTTCCAATTCCAGCCCCATGTCGCCATTGCCGCCGGAGTATAGCGGCTCGAATGTGAACGTCGAATTCTGGTTCGATTTCCGCCGCTGAGCAAGCGGCACCGTGTGAAGTCCGCTGGCCGTGTAAGCGCGCTACTGCTACGGCGTCACCTCGAACACGGTCCCGCAGCCGGCATATGCGCAAGTTGTACCACCGAGAAGACCAGTGCCATAGATAATCCCGGCATTATTAAGCACCAACTCGTTTGGCCACGCGCCATATAATCCGTGGTCGAAACCCGTTTCTATTTCCTTCCAAGAGCCGTCTCCCTCGGGCCTTAGACGGTAAACGGTACCGCACCCAAAATAATCGACATGGCGGCAACCCCAAGACCCGCCGTACAATGTCGTGCCTAGCAAATCTCCCCGCTTGTCGAAAATCACACCGGACTCCGGGTTTGCTCCATCGTGACCGCTCTGAAAACTGTACAGCACCGATTCATTCCAGCCCTCGTTATTAGGTACCAGTTCGAAAACTCCACCATAACCGCCGTTCATTATGGAAGTTGTTCCATAAAGATTGCCTGCGTGGTCGAAAACTAAGGAATCTCTGAATAAGTTCTCTGGTATTCACCGGTAATAAGGATAGAGTGGGTGGAGGTCAGGAGGACAGACAGAAGATGAGACAGCAGACCTTGGCGATGGCGATCGGGTTTGAGC
>Ga0302325_10027341_pt1 | contig 11827 bp, 9 predicted proteins | sample Palsa_T0_2_FD_201948 | JGI IMG/M metagenome (GOLD analysis project Ga0302325, IMG submission 201948) | Peat permafrost microbial communities from Stordalen Mire near Abisko, Sweden - Palsa_T0_2 | ecosystem: Environmental > Terrestrial > Soil > Palsa > Peat permafrost | place: Sweden: Abisko... | reverse complement strand
CACGAGCCAGAACCACGGGTTCGCGGTACTCGGGCCGGACGGGGCGAGGACGATCGACGCGGACGAGGCGGTGCGCTGGGAGACCGATTTCGGGGCCGCCGAGCTGACCCACGTGAACCTCTACGACCGGACCGTCGAGGGGCTCGTGCTGCTCGACGTGCAGGGCGCGACCGTTCAGTACCACCCCGAGGCCGGTCCCGGCCCGCACGACTCGCTGTACCTGTTCGACCGTTTCGTAGACGAAATAGAAGGGGGCCCACGGGGCCCCCGTGGCGTCGCCTCGGTGTCCCCCAATGCCGCGTAGGGACGACCTCCACAAGATTCTCCTGATCGGCTCGGGCCCGATCGTGATCGGGCAGGCGGCGGAGTTCGACTACTCCGGCACGCAGGCCTGCCGGGTGCTGATGGAAGAGGGCTACGAGGTCGTGCTCGTGAACTCAAACCCGGCGACGATCATGACCGACCCCGAGGTCGCGACCACGACCTACATCGAGCCGTTGCTGCCGGGCCCGGTCGCGCAGGTGATCGAGCGCGAGCGCCCCGATGCGCTGCTGCCGACGCTCGGCGGCCAGACGGCGCTCAATTTGTCAAAGACGCTGCACGAGGACGGCACGCTCGCGAAGTATGGGGTCGAGCTGATCGGCGCCAACTACGAGGCGATCGACCGCGCCGAGGACCGCGAGCGGTTCCGCGACACGATGACCGGGGCCGGGCTGCGGGTGCCGAGCTCAGCGATCGCGCACACGATCGGCGAGGCGCGCGCGGCGGTGGCGGAGATCGGGCTGCCGTTGATCGTCCGCCCGGCGTTCACGCTCGGCGGCACCGGGGGCGGCGTCGTGCGCGACGAGTCCGAGCTCGAGGAGATGGTCGGCAGGGGTCTGAACGCGTCGCCGATCGGCCAGGTGCTGCTCGAGGAGTCGGTGCTCGGATGGGGCGAGTTCGAGCTCGAGGTGATGCGCGACCGCGCCGACAACGTCGTGATCGTGTGCTCGATCGAGAACCTCGATCCGATGGGCGTCCACACGGGCGACAGCGTCTGCGTCGCCCCGCAGCAGACGCTCACCGACAAGCAGTACCAGGCGCTGCGCGACCAGGCGATCGCCGTGATCCGCGCCGTCGGCGTTGAGACCGGCGGCTCGAACGTGCAGTTCGCCGTCAACCGGGCCACCGACGAGATCGTCGTGATCGAGATGAACCCACGCGTCTCGCGCTCAAGCGCGCTCGCGAGCAAGGCGACCGGCTTCCCGATCGCCAAGATCGCTGCCCGGCTCGCGGTTGGATACACGCTGCAGGAGATCCCGAACGACATCACTCGGGCGACCCCCGCGAGCTTCGAGCCCGCGATCGACTACTGCGTCGTCAAGTGGCCGCGATTCGCGTTCGAGAAGTTCCCGGGCGCCGACGCCGGGCTGACCACGCACATGAAGTCGGTCGGGGAGGCGATGGCGATCGGCCGCACCTTCAAGCAGGCGTTCGCGAAGGCGCGGCGCTCTCGCGAGCTCGACTCAGAGCCGCGCTACCCGGCCGACGACGGCGAGCTGCTCGAGCTCGCGGCGTCGCCCGGACCGGATCGCTTCGATCACGTGCTCGAGGCGCTGGCACGCGGGATCACCGTCGACGATCTCTGTGCGCGTACGAGCATCGACCCCTGGTTCCTGACCGAGCTATCCGAGCTCGTGGAACTCGCTGGCGCGAGTTCCATTGGGGGTTCGCCTGGCGGCGAACTCCCGGGACACGTTCGGACGTTCAAGTCGGTCGACACGTGTGCGGCCGAATTCGCGGCCGAGACGCCTTACTACTACTCGGGCTGGGAGCGCCCGGGGCGATCCGGGGTGACCCACGAGGTCCGGCGTGGCGACCGCGCGAGTGTCGTGATCCTCGGCTCTGGGCCCAACCGGATCGGCCAGGGAATCGAGTTCGACTACTGCTGCGTGCACGCTGCGCAGACGGTGCGCGAGTCGGGGCGCGACGCGGTGATGATCAACTGCAATCCGGAGACCGTCTCAACCGACTACGACACCTCGGATCGCCTGTACTTCGAGCCCTTGACGCTGGAGGACGTGCTCGGTGTGTGCGAGATCGAGCACGCCGAAGGTGCGGTCGTACAGTTCGGCGGGCAGACGCCGCTCAAGCTCGCCGCCGGGCTCGAAGCCGCCGGGGTCAGGATCCTCGGCACCGGGATCGACGCGATCGATCTCGCCGAGGACCGCTCGCGGTTCGGCCCGCTGCTCGATCAGCTCGGCTACCGGGCGCCGCCGTACGCAAGCGCCCGCTCCCCGGAGGAGGCGATCGAACGAGCTTCGGGAGTTGGCTTCCCGCTCCTGGTCCGCCCGAGCTACGTGCTCGGAGGCCGCGCGATGGAGATTGTCTACAGCGTGGACGGCCTACGCGACTACCTCGACCGGGTGGGGGTGGGCGGGGACGGTTACAACACGACGATCTACCTCGACCGCTTCCTGGAAGACTCGATCGAGGTCGACGTAGACGCGCTGTGCGACGGGGCGGACGTCTGGATCGCGGGGATCATGCAGCACGTCGAGGAGGCCGGGATCCACTCCGGCGACTCGGCCTGCGTGCTCCCCCCGCACGCGCTCGGCGCCGAGATGCTGGCCCAGATCCGCGAACAGACGACCGGGATCGCCCGCGCGCTCGGGGTGGTCGGGCTACTCAACGTCCAGTTCGCGATCCACGGCGAACAGGGGCTGCACGTGATCGAGGCGAATCCGCGCGCGTCCCGGACGGTCCCGTTCGTGTCGAAGGCGATCGGGCTCCCGGTCGCGAAGCTCGCCTGCCGCGTGCTGCTCGGCGAGCGGATCGCGGACCTCGGCCTGCCCGAGGACACCACGAATGGACACGTGTGCGTCAAGGAGGTCGTGCTCCCGTTCGACCGGTTCGCCGGGGCCGACTCGCTGCTCGGCCCCGAGATGCGCTCGACCGGCGAGGTGATGGGGATCGCGCGTGACTTCCCGACCGCGTTCGCGAAGGCCCAGGCCGCCGCCGGCTCGCAGCTGCCGGCGTCGGGAACGGTGTTCATCACCGTCGCGGACGGCGACAAGCCGGCGGCATTCGGGATCGCGACCACGCTCCACGATCTCGGCTTTGCGATCGTCGCGACCGACGGGACCGCAAAGGCGATCCGGCGGATGGGGATCCCGGTGCAGTCGATCAACAAGCTCGGCGAGGGCTCGCCGCACGTCGTCGACTGGATCGAGCAGGGGCGCGTCGACCTCGTGATCAACACGCCGGTCGGCACAGGCGCCCGCACCGACGGCTGGGAGATCCGTGCGGCCGCGGTCGCGCGGCGGATCCCGTGCATCACGACGATGGCCGGCGGGATGGCCGCGGCACGCGCGATCGCCGCCGCGCGGCGCGGAGCGCCCGAGGTGATCTCGCTGCAGGAGATCCACGCGCACTGATGGGCGCCGACCGCGTGCTCGCCCCGTTCGGCCGGCGCGCGGTCGGGGTCACCGCGCGCGAGCGCCATGGCGCGTACATCGTCCTGCGCTGCTCTGACGGCGGCGGTCCACGCGCAGCGCCGGGCCAGTTCTACATGCTCACCGCCGGCTCGCGATGGGGTGGGGGAGACGGCGAGCGACCGTTCCTGCCACGCGCGTTCAGCGTCCTGCGGGCGCCGGCCGGGACCGACGAGCTCCAGTTCCTGATCGAGGACGTGGGGCCCGGCACGAACCGCCTGTGCGAACTCGACGCCGGCGAGGAACTACTGATCGTCGGGCCGCTCGGGGTCGGGTTCGAGCCGCCTCGCGATCGGCGTCTGCCGCTGCTCGCCGGGGGCGGGGTCGGAATCGCGCCGCTGGCGATCTGGCAGGACAAGCTCGGATCACACACGCCGGCGCTGCTCGGCTTCAGGGACGCGGCCCACGCCCGCGGCGCGGAGCTGCTGAGCGGACCCCAGGTCGCGACCGACGACGGCAGCGTCGGCCATCACGGCCTCGTCACCGAGCTGCTCGCGCGCGCTCTAGATGCCGATGCCCACGTCGAGGTCTACGCGTGCGGGCCGCCGGCGATGCTCGAGGCGGTCCGGGCGCTGTGCTCCGAGCGAGACGTGCCGGCGCAACTTGCGCTCGAGTCGGGGATGGCGTGTGGCTTCGGGGCGTGCTTCGGGTGCGTCGTGCCGACCCGCGACGGCTACGTGCGCCTGTGCGTCGACGGCCCCGTGCTCGATGCCGCCCAGCTCGAGACAGCACTCGTAGCCGGAGCCGGCCATTGAGTCCGGTCACCTTCTGCGGTCTGGAGCTCGAGCACCCGATCATCAACGCCTCGGGCACGTTCGACGCGATCGCCGCGCGCCGCGCGTTCGGCGAGCAGCTGCTCGAGCGGTTTCCGTTCGCGGCGTTCGTGACCAAGACGGTCACGCTCGCTCCGCGCCAGGGCAACCCTCCGCCGCGGCTGTGGGAGCTCCCCGCCGGGCTGATCAACTCGATCGGGTTGCCGAACAAGGGGCGAGATGGGTTCCTCGCCCACGACCTCCCCGAGCTCGCAGAGCTGCCCGTGCCGCTGATCGTCAACGTGATGGGGTTCAGTCGCGAGGAGGTCGCCTCGCTCGTGCAGACGTTCGGCGAACGTGACGAGGTCGCCGCGCTCGAGCTGAACGTCTCGTGTCCGAACGTGAAGACGGGGCTGATCATGGGCGCCGACGCGCGCGAGACCGCGGCGCTGCTCGACCGCGTGCGGCCGCTGACGGCCAAGCCGCTGATCGTCAAGCTGACGCCGAATGCGAGCGACGTGCCCGCGGTTGCGCTCGCGGCGCAGGAGTCGGGCGCGAGCGCGGTCTCGCTGATCAACACGATCCGCGGCATGGCGCTCGATCCGAATACCGGCGCGCCGTGGCTCGGCGGCACGACCGGCGGCGTGTCGGGCCCGGCGGTGCGGGCGGTTGCGCTCGCCCAGGTGCACGCCGTCGCGGCGGCGGTCGAGATCCCGATCGTCGCGATGGGGGGCGTCCAGCGCGGTCGCGACGCGCACGATCTGATCCGCGCCGGGGCGACGCTGGTGGCGGTCGGAACGGAGAGTTTTCGCGACCCGGGGGCGGCCGCGCGGGTTGCGAACGAACTCGGCGAACTCGTTTCACCCGCTCGGTCTGGACAAAAGTTGGAAAGCGGGGCATCGTTGCTAATAGCACATAAAAGCCCCTGCAAAGAACCGTGATTCCCCGAACCATCCTCGATATGACTCGACCTCAACTTGAGGTCGAGTCGAATTGGCGGGATAAGCCTTGATCGCGGGCCTCCAAGATGTATAGTCGCCGCCCATGCCGCCGGTCAGTGAATCGCTCCCGAAATCAATCGCCGCCCCGGAGCGTTCGCTCGTCCAGCGGATGGAGGCGCTCGCGCGTGCGAACGACGTACGCAGCCGCCGCGCCCAACTGAAGCGCGACCTCAAGGCCGGGCGCCAGCCGATCCACGAGTTGCTGCTCGAGCCGCCCGAGTACCTCGAGACCGCCAAGGTCTTCGACCTGCTGCTCGCGGTTCCGAAGTACGGCCGCGTCAAGGTCTCAAAGATCCTGTCGCAGTGCAAGATCTCACCGAGCAAGACGGTCGGCGGCCTGTCCGAGCGCCAGCGGGCCGAGCTCGTCGCACTGATGCGCCGTCGCTGACGCCGGACGGCAAGCGATGGCAAAGGTGTTCGTGATCACCGGACCCTCCGGTGTCGGAAAGGGCACCTTGATCCGGGGCCTGCGCGAGCGGCTGCCGGAGCTCGAGCTTGCGGTCTCCGCCACCACCCGCGCCCCGCGGCCGGGTGAGCGCGACGGAATCGACTACCACTTTCTCGACGCCGCCGAGTTCGACCGGCGCGTCGTCGCCGGCGACTTCGTCGAGCACGCGACGTACTCGGGCAACCGCTATGGAACGCTGCGCTCCGAGCTCGAGCGCCGGCTCGCCGCGGGCGTGCCGGTGGTGCTCGAGATCGAGGTCCAGGGCGCCCGTCAGGTCCGCGAGGCGATGCCCGACGCGATCGAGCTGTTCGTCGCCCCGCCCTCCATCGATGCGTTGCGCGCGCGGCTTGTCGGCCGCGGCACCGACCCGCCCGATCAGGTGGACGAGCGGCTCCGGACTGCCGAGCGAGAGCTGCACGCGCGGCCCGAGTTCGGGCACGTGGTGGTCAACGACCGGCTCGAGCAGGCGACCGACGAGCTGGCTCGGATCGTCCGTGCGGCCCTCGCCGGCCCCGGCGGCTGAGCGGCGAGCCCGCGCCGCAAGGCGCCGCCCGCGTTACACCGATCCCCGGGCTCGCCGCTACCCTTGTCCGTGGACCCCTATCGCAGAGGACGTCAATCCCTTGATCTCACCCCGTATCGACAAGCTGCTCGAACATGTCGACTCCGACTATGCGAGCGTGATCGTCGCGGCCAAACGTGCCCGCCAGATCAACTCCTACTACCACAACCTCGGCGAGGGGACGTTCGACGAGTTCCCGCCGCCGATGGTCGAGACCCGGTCCAAGAACTACCTGACGATCGCGCTCGAAGAGGTCGCTCAGGGCAAGCTGAAGTATCACTACAGGTAGGCCCGGGAGAGGTCGTTCATGGCCCGGTTGCTCCTCGGCGTGAGCGGCGGGATCGCGGCCTACAAAGCGGTCGAGACGGCGCGCCTGGCGGTCAAGGCCGGCCACGCCGTACGGGTGATCCAGACCCCGGCGAGCAAGCGCTTCGTCGGGGTCGCATCGTTTGAGGGCATCACGGGGGCGCCGGTACTGAGCGGCGAGTTCGAGCCCGATCCGGCGCGCGGCTCCTATCCGGGCGAGCCGCTCGGAGAGCGGGCACCAATCAGCCACTTGGCGCTGGTCGAGCGCGCGGAGCTATTCCTGATCGCGCCGGCAAGCGCGAACACGATCGCGAAGCTGTCCAGTGGCCAGGCCGACAACCTCCTGACCACGGCGGCGCTGGTGGCCGTGTGCCCGCTGCTCGTCGCGCCGGCGATGAACAACCGGATGTACCTGCACCCGGCGACCCAGGCGAATCTCGCGCTGCTCGCGCAGCGCGGCGTGACGGTCGTCCCTCCGGGCGAGGGCGAGCTCGCCTCCTACGGCGAGCGCGGGATCGGCAGGCTCGCGGAGCCGGCCGACTTGCTCGCGGCGTGCGAGGCGGCGCTGGCGCCGGGGAGCTGGGCCGGGATCCGCGTGCTCGTGACCGCCGGCGGCACGCGCGAGCCGATCGACGCGGTCCGCTACATCGGCAACCGCTCGTCGGGGCGGATGGGCTTCGCGCTCGCCGCAGAGGCGGCCGCGCGCGGCGCCGAGGTGACCGTGATCGCCGCCAACGTTGCGCTCCAGGCACCCCCGGGTATAAAAGTTCAGGAGGTTGGGACCGCCGCGGAGCTCAAAGACGAGTGTGAGCACAGGTTCGATGACTGCGATGTGCTGCTGATGTCCGCGGCGGTTGCCGACTTCCGCCCGGCGGCGCCCGCGCAGGCCAAGTTGAAGAAGGACTCCGGCCCGCCGGCGATCGAGCTCGAACCGACGGCCGATGTGCTCGCCGGACTCGCGGCCCGCCGCCGGTCCGGCCAGGTGATCGTCGGCTTCGCGGCCGAACACGGCGAGGGTGCGGTCGAGTACGGCCTCGGCAAGCTGCAGCGCAAAGGACTCGACGCGGTCGTCGTCAACGATGTCTCGCAGCCGGGCATCGGCTTCGACGCGGCCGACAACGAGGTCACGATCCTGACCCGCGACGGGCGGGTCGGGCGTGTGCCACGGACCGGGAAGCACGAGGTGGCGCGCAAGGTCCTCGACGAGGTCGAGCGTTTGCGATCGCTCGAGGAGCTCGATGGAGCAGCCTGAGCGCTCGCCGCTCGCGCCCGAGGGCGCGGGCGGCGCCGCCGTGATCGCGGTTCGCCTGGCGGCGAACGTCTCGAAGGCGATCCAGATCCGTCCGGAGACGCTCGATCACCTGCTGGTCGCTCTGCTTGCCGAGGGCCACGTGCTGGTCGAGGACTATCCGGGCGTCGGCAAGACCGCGCTCGCGCGGGCGCTTGCGCGCTCGATCGATTGCCAGTTCGCGCGGATCCAGTGCACTTCGGACCTGCTGCCCGCCGACGTGGTCGGCGCGAGCGTCTATGACCAGCGCGAGCAGCGGTTCGAGTTCCGTCCCGGCCCGGTGTTCGCGAACGTCGTGCTCGTCGACGAGATCAACCGTGCCTCGCCGAAGACGCAGTCCGGACTGCTCGAGTGCATGCAGGAACGAAGGGTGACCGTCGATGTCCACACGCACGAGCTCGCCCGGCCGTTCATCGTGCTTGCGACCCAGAATCCGATCGAGTACGAGGGCACGTACCCGCTGCCCGAAGCTCAGGTTGACCGGTTCATGATCAGGATCTCGCTCGGCTACCCCTCGCGCGAGGCCGAGGCCGGGATGCTGGCCGACCACGAGGCGGGCGACAGCGTGCTCGCGCTGGCACCGGTGGTCACCGCCGCCGAGTTGCTGGCCGCCCAGGACGCCGCGATCCGCGTGATCGCGACCGCGCCGCTGCGCGACTACGTCGTGCGGCTGCTGTGGCGCACACGCGAGGACCCGCGGGTCGATCTCGGCGCCAGCCCTCGGGCGGGGCTGATGCTGCTGCGCGCGGCGAAGGCCCACGCGATGATGCGTGGCCGCGACCACGCCCTGCCCGATGACGTGCAGGCGCTCGCCGAACCGGTGCTCGCGCACCGGATCGTGCTTGCGCCCGAGTCCGCACGCACGAAGGCGCGAGACGTGATCGCCGACGCGGTCGCGTCCGTGCGAGCGTTGTGATCGACGCCCCGACCGGAGCGCGGCGCGCCGTCGGGGTGCTGATTGCCGGTGCCGCGCTGATCCTGATCGCGCTGACGTTCGACGCAGCGCCGCTGTTCGTGTCCGGGATCGCGTTCGTGCTGATCGGATCCGGCGCCTGGGTGTGGGTGTTGTTGGTCTCGAGCGGCGCGCGGATCGATCGCCGGCTGTTCGCCGATCGCGTGATCGAAGACGACCCGCTCGAGGCGACGATCGAGGTGCACGGCGGCGTGTTCGGCGTCGCTGGGGCCGAGATCCTGGAGCCACTCGCGGCCGCGCCGGTGGTGTTGCGCGGCGGTGGGCGCTCGGCGACCATCCGCGTGATCGCACGGTTCGAAGGTCGGGGGCTGAGGATCGTTCCACCGCCGACGCTCGTGATCCGCGACCCCCTGATGCTGGCGCGACGGCACGCTCGGTGCGTCGCCGGCTCCCAGCAGGTGCTCGTGCTGCCGCGCATCGAGCGGGTCCGGTGGAGCCGTGGGAGCGGCGGCGAGCGCTTAAGCGCGCCCGGCGCGCCGTCGCGCGCGCAGGTGACGGTCGCCGTCGAGGTCGATGGCTTGCGTCCCTACCAGCCGGGGACGCCGGCGTCACGGATCCACTGGCCGGCATTGGCACGGGGCGCCGGTCTGCTCGAGCGACGGCTGCGCGGCGACGACGACTTCCGTCCGCTCGTGATCCTCGACGTGCGCGGGGACCTGCCGACCGAGCAAGTCGATTGTGCGGTCCGAGCTGCTGCGTCGCTGACGGTCGAGCTCGCGCGCGCCGGCGGTTGCCTGCTGCTCGCACCCGGGGAGCGGCGCGCGGTGGCGATCGAGAGAGATCTCGCCAGCTGGCCCGCCGCGCACGCGCGGCTCGCGCTCGTCGAGGGTGGCCCCGGATCGCCGGCGCCGACGCTGATCGCGACCCGCGGACGGCTCGGCCCGGCGCTTTACGTCAGCGCGGCTCCGATCGAGCGGCCGCCGGGGGCGCTCGGGGTCGGCGCGGTCGTGCTCGTCGTCCCGGCCGGGTCGCTGCCGCGGGGGATGCGTGCGAGCTTCGAGGTCTCGGGCTGTCAGGGATTCGTCGTCGGTGCGCGATCGCGTACGCGGGAGCGAGCGGCGTGAGCACCGCAGCCGAGGTCAGCGTCCTCGGGCCGCGGCGCTGGTCGGTCGCGCGCCACCAGCTGGCGCGGCCGTCCGATCGACCGGTGGTCCGACTCGCGACGTTCGCGGCGCTGGCGCTGTACGGCGTGTTCCGGTGGAGCGAGCTGATGAGCCCGGCGCCGACGTGGAGGCTGCTCGGGTTGCTCGGGGTGGCGGTCGCGGTGACCGGTATCGGGACTGCGACCGCTCCTCGCCACCGATGGCTCGTGATCGCGGCGTCGCTGATCGCCGTGATCGCGATCTTCCCGATCGCCGGGGTGCCGCTCTCGTGGGTTCGGCACGTGAGGCTCGAGGTCGGCGCCAACGCGATCTCGCAGGGGCTGTCGGCGCTGCCCAATGCGCTCGTGCCGTACCTCGGCATCAACCACTGGGTGCGGGTGGTGATCGTCCTCGGCGCGGGCGTGCTGCTGCTCGACGCCGCCCTGCTGGTGGCGTTCGCGCCACGCTCGCTCGGCGATATTCGCCGCGCTGGAGCCGCGCTGCCGCTCGTGGCGCTGGCGATCGTGCCGACGACGCTGGTCAAACCACAGCTGCCCTATCTCCAGGGACTGATCATGTTCGGGCTCCTGGCGGCGTTCATGTGGGCCGAGCGGGCGCCGGGGCGAGACGGTCTGACCGCGCTCGTGGTCGTCGCTATCGCTGGGCTGGGCGCGATCGTCGCGGCGCCGCGGATCGACCCGCACCATCCGTGGGTCAACTACGAGGCGCTAGCGCAACGGCTTGCCCCGGGCCACATCGCCGTCTTCAACTGGGGCCAGGGCTACGGACCGCTGCGGTGGCCGACGCGCGGCGAGACGGTGCTCGAGGTGCATGCCCCGCACGCCGACTACTGGAAGACCGAGAACCTCGACATCTTCGACGGCAATGGCTGGGCCACCGGAAGTCTCGGTCCGCCCCCGCCGGCCGACGCGATCAGCTCCTCAGCGCGGAAGCGCTGGACGCAGACAATCCAGGTCACGATCCGCGCGATGCGGTCGATCGACGTGATCGCCGCAGGCGACGCGTCGGCCCCAACGCACGTCACCCAGGGCGTACTGCCGGGGGTCAGTGCTGGCACCTGGACCGTCGGGGCGGCGCTCGAACCCGGCGACAGCTACGACGTGAGCACGTACTCGCCGCGTCCGACCCCGGCGCAGTTGATGGCGGCCGGCACCGATTATCCGCGCGCGCTGGTGCCGTCGTTCCTGTCGGTCGAGATCCCCGGCTACTCCGACAAGAGACTCGGCTTCGTGGGGGCCCAGGAGGCGCTGTTCGAGCCGTTCGGGGAGACGCAAAAGTCGCTGGCATACGGAGCGGCGACCGCGAGCCAGCTGGCGGGAACGCCGTATGCCCAGGCTTATGCGCTTGCACAGCGGTTGCGGACCGGCGCGGCAACGCCCTACGCGTACGCCGAGAAGATCATGAACTACCTCGCGCACGGCTATACCTACGACCAGAACGTGCCGGCGCGCAAGTACCCGATCGAGGCGTTCCTGTTCACCACCAAACGCGGCTACTGCCAGCAGTTCGCCGGCGCGATGGCGCTGCTGCTGCGGATGGGCGGGGTGCCCGCGCGCGCCGCGGTCGGGTTCACCTCCGGCAGCTACGACTCGGCCACCCATGAATACGTCGTCGACGACACCGACGCCCACTCGTGGGTCGAGGCGTGGTTCCCGAGCTACGGCTGGGTTCGCTTCGACCCGACCCCTCCGGCCGGGGCGAGCACCGGCGGCCGGGCGACGAAGCTCGGGTCGGGCACCTTCACGACTCCTACCTCCTCGACCGCCCCCGCGCGCGCAGCAGGTCACAGCTCGATCCGGCTGCGAAGCCCGGCCGGCAAGTCGCTTCCGACCGGGCTGATGATCGCGGTGGTGCTCGCCGTCGTGCTCGCGGCGCTGATGCTCGCGCTCCGGGCCGGGCGCGGCGCGGGGCGCGCGGACGA
>Ga0302325_10027340_pt1 | contig 11827 bp, 16 predicted proteins | sample Palsa_T0_2_FD_201948 | JGI IMG/M metagenome (GOLD analysis project Ga0302325, IMG submission 201948) | Peat permafrost microbial communities from Stordalen Mire near Abisko, Sweden - Palsa_T0_2 | ecosystem: Environmental > Terrestrial > Soil > Palsa > Peat permafrost | place: Sweden: Abisko... | reverse complement strand
GCTGAAACAAGGTGGGGAGAAGCATGGGGGTTGTGTACCAGGTATATATGGTAGTACCATAAGAACAATCGCTTACAATGATCCACCCACCTTCTAATCTCAGGCAACGGCGAACTTGCCCTCCTCGTCTCCTGATCATCATCGTTATCCTCCTCCTCCTCCTCCTCCTCCTCCATAGGCGCACTCTTGGCACTCGTGACTGACGGCGTAGACACACCCTCCTGATTGATATTGAGATACTCCTCCAATCGCTGGATCACACTTATCCGTATCGTCTCATGGCGGATTTTGCGGATGTAGCACTTTGCTTCGGTTTCGTTTCCCATGACTCGGCGACTAAATACCATGGGTTGTTGGTTCATTGCCTGGAGCTGTTGCAGTTGTTGTTGTTGCATCTGATGCAGTGCCTGGAGCTGTTGCATTTGCTGCGGTTGGGGGTGTTGTTGCAGCTGCTGCACTTGCTGTGGTTGGAGCTGTTGCGGTAGTACTGGGATTGATACTGGTGGGGTGGAGACGGGAGTTGGTGGGAGTGCTGTTGGTGGTTTGTCGTAGTCTTCATAGCCAGGTTCGTTTTTGTACTAATTGTCAAAATACTTACGATAGACGACGTACCGGATCTTGGTTCATGAGAGAGAGGATGGATACTAGAACCGATTGGAATCCCTGGCTTGAACGCCCTTTTGAGATATTAGCCTTTGGAGGGTATTCAAAGGAACAAATTGAGAGTGGACGTACATTGTTCTCCAGGTTCTCCACGCCATGTCCCCAGAATCGACAAACATACTCTCCCAGAAGCATATATCTACCATTACCCTTGTCCACGGGTCCAACTCTTGGGCGGTGTGCTTACATTTGGATTGAACCTCGTTCTGCCCATATTCGTAGTCAATGCAATGACACTACGATTAATCAAATCACATTGACACGTTATACTGCGGTGCCTTGGACGGATAATCTAGCTAATAAGTATTCATTCCATAACGTGGACAAGTAGGAAGGCACACAGAGGGAGAGGTACCATTTGGAAAGTCCAAGAGAAACTCAAAGATACCATACTCGTACGGCGTATCTTCAGGTCCAATGAGCAAAGCATACAACTTCATCACATTCGCTTCGTCATAGTGTACCTTTTTGATTAGCTATCGCGTCCTACGCGCAGCACACAAAAGCAGAGAAGGGAAGAGGTACAAAGAGATTCGTGTCCGGTCTCTCTTGGAATTCCTTAAGCTCCTTCATTATTCGAAAGGATGCTTGAGCCGACATCGTGTATCAAGACAACCGCGATACGGCCTCGCGATTAGGGTCTCAGGTGTAAGAACCACCAACGTCCCTGAAGCGAATCCTCCTAACAACCTCCACAGAAATAGCCGATTCAAAAATTGACAGTATATTGCCCTGAGTAGAACTAGCGCGTGGATTCTTGGTTTTGGTGGTTTGTTTCTTGAAGACCACTAACTTGAGTGGTGTGCTGTGCCTTGTTGGTGAGGCGATCCGCGAATGATGGGCGCTTGATTCATGCTAGGCAATTTCCTGCACAGATCGCTCTGGAAATCTTGATGTCAGATATCTGAAACACTCTGGATCTCAAGTCACTGGTGGGGTTTAAACACGATTCTATAGACCTGGATAACAATGCACTCAGTTTTGATATATTCTGTTGGAATGTCTGGTAAGCAAATGAGTTGCCCTGTGTAAAGTGAACCCGCTGAGATACAAGTTTCCAGGAGCACCTTGAGCTTAGTACAATTCTAGATTTCGAATGAAGAGATACGACGGATAGGATAAATCGCTCTACTCCCAAATAGCTGTTCAAAATCTGAATGGTACCCCCTAATAAAACAATTTCTATGCTATCGACAATTACTCCATACATCCATCAAGCACCCTATGACAACACCCCCTTCGTGCTGGGAATCTCATCACGTCCAGTAAAGCTTATAGCCTCTCGAAGAGCAATAGCAAGAGCCTTGAACGCACTCTCGGCACTACAATCAACAACGCCTCTCTGGGGCTTCAGTACCGGTGATGATCATTATCTCCATGCAGACAGTGGAGTCGTTGTCTTGCAGATGGACCCCGTCCGAGTTTACAAGACTTTATAGAACCCAAATTGTTTAGTATTCCTATATATCTCAAAACTATTATATTATACTCCAAGACATTATCATATACTTGTTTCTTCCTTTTGTTTCCCTAATCCCTTGAAACCGGATATATAAATGGCTTCCATTCCCCACTTGTTCTGCCCTCCGCGCTCTGCATTATATCAACCATCAACATCGCAACCCTTAACAACACATCCGTCATCTCATTTATCGCATACGGTCTCCCCTCCGTTGGAACATGACAAAACAGTACAGGAATACCACTTTGTGCCGCCTCCTCCATACTCCGGAAATAGATATACTCACATAAATACCGGCCAGCATCATCTGACGCAATAACATACTAGTATATTAGACTTCCTGTCCAGGAAAGATAGAGATACCTTATATCCCATGGCTTGTAACTGTGCTTCTAAAGTATCGACATCTAATCTCGTACAGAATGTTTCGTTCCCTGCGAGCGGACCTTGTATTCCAGAGATATCCTGTCGATAATAGCCGCCTGAAGCAGCGTACTTCTCGAACGCTATGTATCCGTTTCGACCTACTCCCACATGTAATATATACTGATACTGTCCCCCATGGTGCAGAATCGGAACGAGCTTATTGACTGCTTCGTAAGATACTGGGATTTCGAGAGTAGAGAAATGAATTTGGTGGCCGCAAGGGGTAACATGGACGGTATCCGTGAGACATTTAATCGCTGCAAAAGAGGGATTTGTCGTTATTTTCGTTCCATCAGATCTTGAGAATGGCTATAACGATAGTTAGCTTCCGCACTAGTATAGAAAGTGGGGAAGACGTACGCCAAACCCAGTTAACAGGAACTGGATTTCCTGTCGAGAGACTGCAGGCGCTGTAGGGATCAGCTAGCTATAGATGGGATATAGAGTACCTGGTATGAGTGGCAGTTGTTCACGTATGCTTGTGTCGTGGACTAGCATTTCCCGTACTGTCGTTTCTACTTGCGTTGTCTGGCGATCGCTGCGGCTGTTCCTGTTTCGGCTTGCAGCATGGGGTCTTGTGATGCCGCGGATGATCGGCGTAAGAGCGCGATTAGATGCAGCTATGTCATTGGAGGACTGGAGGCCGTCAGATCCTTAAACTGTGCCGTTCGGTGACAGCGCCAACAGATGAGAACAACATATCGCGTCTGCTTCGTTTTGTTTTCTAACGCTATAGGGATTAATTGAATTCAATCTATATCGATGTTTAACTCCGTTACTCCTTACTCATACACAGGTAAATGACTTGTAGTGCTTCCGCTTCTTCCGCCCGTTGACCCATTGACAGTGCTCATCGATCTATTCAATCCAACTCCAGGCCCTGTCGATGCGGTATTTGACGAACTCGATACAGACCCTCTCTCATCCAACTAAAAATAAGTCTCATCTAAGTAAGGCTTATACCAGTCTAAATAGATTACTCGAGTTATAGTCCTCTCGTTGCTTGAGATATGGTCCTATCAGTGATGGCTGGACTCGTCCTAGTACGCCCTCCCTCAACAATGATCTCAGAATATCCGGTCTAGAATTAACAGTGCATCTAGGATAAGGAGAGTACTTGACGATGAAAACATTCCCTATCTCCCGTAAAAGCTCAAATGGTTCAGCAAGAGATGGTATCCTCCAACTTTCAATCGTATTATGATACAATGCAATATCCCTACTATAAGCATTCCACTCTTGAGAGGTGTGAAGGGAGTAGACTTTGTGAGAATCAATCCGCCAGCAGCATTGACAACAAACTTTTTGAAATGTTCCAGGAGAATGAAATGTAATCCAAACCCCAATTCCGTGAAAAATAAATCATTATTACGTCCCTCCAAGATAGGCGATATAGCCTGATACGCTCTATTCCAAAAGGATGTTACATTCCGGCATGGCTATCGTTAGTTGCCGCTTAAACAGGAAGGAAAGCACCTCAGTTTGTAAGTTTGTCAGAGTTTGATCATCATCGCGTAACCTGAAATCCGTTTTCCGTTGCTTTGATAACCGATGCGTAGTGGTGTTCAACACGGCTAACATCAGTTACTCCTCCAGACGGGGAAAAGACTTTCATGAGTCAGTTGGAAGATGGAATTGACTTTCTTTTCCAGAAGGGAAATGTTGAGAGTACTGTAATTGGTCATCTCACGACGGATGGTAAGACTTGAACTTGCGAGGGGAATGAGAGCGGTGTTGATGTAAGCGGAGAGTAAATGAATGATTGAGACGGCGATTTTGATGTTTTGTAAGTACGCGAAATTAGGTTCCCCCTTTGGATCTTGTTCTTTCGCTTTCTCGAGCGCGCTAGAGGATTAGACTACCATGACACAAGGAGGTACTAATCCAAGACGGTGTCGACGTATGTTTTCCCAACATGTTCGAAGAGAATGTTCAGTAACGTTTGCGCATCCTTGGCGCTGCCTGTCAGTGATTTGCGGTTAGTGATAGAATTACAGTTCAGTGTGGGGAGTGAGCTCGACGGCTCGGCCAATGGCTTCGGCATGCCATTTTAGCATCCGTTTCGCAACATTAGTATCCAACATCCCATCCACTTCAGTGAATTCCGGCTCCATATTTCGTCCATCAGAGACCTGTTTCTTTCGATCCATCCCCGCGAGTTTCTTCAAAGAATCCAGAGATGGATTAGTACTTGATTGCACTTGATTAACGAATCGATCCAACATCTTATTCCGCACAGACTTGCGTTGGGACTGTTATTAGTCAATTTATTTTCGGGGTATACGTGGAATCCGTTGAATTTGTAGAGGAGAGAACTGTAGAGTTCTTGTAGTGATTTTACTTCTCGATCAATGTATCGAGAATTCTCCAGATACGGGACAAACAAGTCATCGAGATTTTGATCCAAAGTCGCCGAAATAGACCCAACGGACTCCATCCCCTGAATTCCCTTATAATTAATCGCCTTCAGATCATCCACCAGAGTTGACAATGCGCTCCTCGAAGATTGCAGTAATCTTAAATAGGATAGACTGGAATTCTGCTCTCCCACTTGCATCAACGCCTCCAATCTACTTTGAATCTACGGTCAGTATCACGAGTTGTGAGGAGAGATACAGATTGCAGGAATATCCGTTGGAGGAAGACTTGGATTACGATACTGGGATGTGGGAAGACTTCGCCGATAATGAGTGCTTCTTGGTCGACTACGGAGCGGATTTCTTTGCATAGGTTTGCTAAACCGGGTTCCGTGCCTGGCGGGTCTACATCTGGATCCGGTAGTTTCTCCATTCTGGAATCAGCAAGGTTTAGTATGAAGGACGAACATGTCTCCACTCCATAATGTGGGCGTCTGTGTTTCCAGCTTCTCCCGTACGATGAAGAAATCATGTTGATTCACGAAGACCTGCACAACCGATGTTCCTCCATTAAAATCATGCAACACCTTTGCATTTCCCTTCTTGTAAGAACAATAGGTAGAAAGGGGAGATTACCCGCATCTCTCGCAAGTCGCCCCGTCTGTAAGCTTTGTCAAATGACTTTAGGACATCCTTTTCGAGTCGTTCTCCGTAGCGTTCGATACTTTCTCTGACTTTTGCGTCTGCCAAGTCCTTTGACAGGGTCAAAAGTCTTCTCGTCAAGATAGCACACTTCGACTTCTCTGCTGGATCGGAGGATAGCTGTAGGGCATCTAGTCGGTCAGAGGTTTGATCGTATAGATAATCCAGATAATAAGTAAATAGATCCTTGGCATCCATGGCCCGTCGTCTCTGTTTCTCAATAGCCTCCAGCTGTACACCTGCTAGTCAGACTACAATGCCACAGATATTATTCACCAATAGTTATAGCCGCCTTGCCCACCTCGGAGATCCTGTTCTGCAGCCCTGTGAACGTTGAATTGATTTCTCGAAAAGTATCCTCCAGCTGACTATTCCTCCGACTAAACTGTCCTTCCGCCGTCTTAACCTCAGCATCGATCTCCTTTCCCTCTCTCACAACATCGGCTCTCAAGTCCCGCAGCTTCGTCAACGCAGTGTGTTTTGTCCGGATATATGGCTTTGGATCCAGTGCATCGTTGCCGGAACGGAGGGCCGTGGAGGCGATGTTGGCGGCACTGAGGCCTTGGACGAATTCATTGACGACGAATTTGTTGCGGAATGTGTCGAGTTGCAGGAGCTGGCGGGCGGCTGGGTCGAGGCCGTATATGTCGGGCGCCCGGGACATGCCTCGCTATGAACGACAACTCGCTGTGGAGACACGCAGGACGAGGTCGTGACCAGAGGCGTTTGAGAAAGGGCGCGCTTTTGATTGGCCCAGGGGAGATCAATCAATCGGCCATTCCCAGTTTCATCGCAAGACCCAGCCTTCGCAACCACGCCAGACTGGCTACTTGGGTTCTTCACTCACTGCTGCAATATCTTTTCAATCATAAGCTCTCCTCGATCCCTTACATTTATGCTCAAACGCTCATCCCTGCAAAGACTGAAGCATTTAATGTTTTCGCAGAGGTATCAATTGGATCAGATGAATCTCATACATCTGACTCTGGGGAACATGGCCTTACGGATGTTATCTTATAGAATCAACAGCACATCCGTTTTCTTCCGTTTCAGGCCGAGTTTGCTTTTATCATTAAGATACATTGATCGTTATAAAAAAAATGTCACTTCTGAATCGACTATGGCTTCTCTTCAAGTTACGGTTTGGAAGCAAATCAAATGTAAACAGCAGGCTGCAACTCGTTTTAAGGAACGCATAGTGAATCGATGACATTTAATTCTATATAGGACATATATCACTCTTAGGTTGCGCCACTGACAGCTAGTCTACACATTAGTTGCGTTCTGATAGGGTTCATTACTTCTTGAGATGCTCAAAGAAAGTTTGAAGATTGACATCGTCGGTGAATATAGCTTGAGCCCCTGGTTGGCCGAATCCAGCACCAGAAGCATGCGTGATCGAAGGGTTCAACTTGGACAACAGGAATCGGGCCTGGGAGCCGCCATGCTGTGTAACTACATATCGCGGCACCGGGAAACGGTCAACAAGTAATTCCTCATGATCAGTGGTTTTCAGGGAATGGGCAATACCGCAGCCTCAGCTTTCGGAGCTTCAAGTAATTCTCTAAAGTTTTCGTACTCCTCCTGGTCCTGGTAACCAAGTTTCATCCATTGACTGATCTGTAATCCATGGTAAATCAAGATGTGGAAATAGGTATCCATCAATAATATGACATTATCGGCGAGAGAGGAACTGTCGAGCAAGACTGGTTCTGGTTCCTTGTCGAAGGTGAAACTGGTCAACGTTGGCTGTATCATGATGAGCGAGTTGCTGACATTCTCGACGTTAAGGACGCTGCGCATGAATGCCGTCTCGTCGGGACTTTGGTTGAAGACTTGTAGGAAGGGCGACCTCCGGAGATGGAACATGAATTGTGGGTAGATGCTGAAATTATCTGCAAGCCGGAAACTTGTGGGGTCATCTTTCTAAAGAAGTCAGCGGGCGTATGTGCAGGTACATACGCGGTAATCTGCATATCGCGCACATAGTCGAATGAGCATTCGGTCCACCCATCTAAGAACATCCCTAGCAGATCAGAAAGATACAAGAGCGGCATACGGTCCATCATCAACTTCGCTCTTGAAAACAGCAATGCGCGACATCAATACCGCAGCAGTCTCCTGATCAAAACTCTGTGCAATCTCTGAACTTCCTCCATCTCGTAGTGGTCGATTGACAGTAGTGACCCTCAATCTCTGACTTCCGGAACTATGTGTATATTGAGTGGTAATCTGTATTGATGCAGAAGGTCCAAAAGCCCCACTTACGGTCCCACCGACAGCTTGACTGACGATTTCGAAATATACGCCAAACGAGCTTCGGGGCATTAACCCGGCCATCTTCCAAGTCGATGTCCCTCCCAGCCCAATTTCAGTTTCACCGACATATGCAGATTTATTCGAGACAGATGTGGCATGACCGATGAGACCGCTCACTTTGAGTTCTTTGGTTGTCTTGACGTCGAGTGTTGCATTGAACGCCATCTCGAGATTTCCTGCGTCGTCCGTAGAAAAGAGTCGCATTAATGACTGCTTGAAAATTGAGGTTGTGAACGAGTCGGAGAGGACGAGGTGACCGCCAGTCTGGTTAGGCAGAGAGCGCATCTCAAGTAAGCCAACTTGATCTAAAGCCCCAGAGAATATGTCGATGACATGTCCGTTCGTGGCAGCTCTTTTCGCCAATGCTTCATAGTACTACGAGTTAGCCGCAGCAAATGTAGAGGAATTAATACCTTGGAAGCTTTTCGGTAATACTTCGCATTATCTCTCTCAATATCATGGTGAGACCGAATTGGTTCTTTAAGTTCTGTTCCAACCACCATTCCTGGTCCTTCAGTACATGGTCCGCCAGAGTAAAGTATAATTCTCCCACCAGAATTTGGGAAACTCGTCTCCATAATGCCGATTGCAATATTCATTGCGGCACCAGTACATCTTGCAGGACGTCGATCGTTTGCTACGGGCCATGGATCCTTTTGCAATTGCTCAATGGTGCTTGTCAACTGAAATTCACACTGCGCCAATGGCAGAAGAAATCGGGTTGATGCACCATATGGACGAACATGTGCTGGTTGTCCAACCTGTTGCTGAGGACGTAGAGAGGGTGCTAAAAGACCTAACATGTCTTGGATCTGCTTTGTGGTGTATTCTTTGCTGCCGCGGAATACATATGACTTTGGACATTCTTGGTATCCTATTTCGTGAATTTGAGTCTTGCACGTCAGCTGTAGACCTCAAGTCATGGGACTTGCCATTGTGCCAAAAGTAATCAAGCCAATTAATGCCGTAGGGGGAAGTAAACTCAGACTGACAATCAAAGTATCCTTCAGCGCTTGCAGGTCCGACTCGTCCAAACAAGTATCTACAACGTACAAGAAGATAGGAGGCGTGGAAGCTGATTTGTTGAGGATATACTCGATTGTCGTGAACTGTGGTTGCAATTCCAAGGGCATGTTTCCAGGCTGGATGTTGGAATAGTAGGTAGGTAATGGCTGACGCGCCAGACAGAACTACGGGTCAGACAAAGGCGCGAGAGGGTAGATTGACTTGACAGGTCCATGTTTTGGAGGCTATATCGATGCCACAAAAGGGATTGAGGATTGCTTTGCAGCGACAGACAACAGGCGGATAATCAACAGGAGGGAGGTCGGCGGGACGGGTCTTCAGCGGCGTATACATGGCGCCGATGGGGACGACAGTGCGCGACGCCTCGATGCGACTTGTTGGCCATGTGTTCCATGAGAAGCTGATTCCATCGAGCTCCTCTTGGAGGGCGGGATCCATGGGCTCAACGACGGGAGCATGCGCTGCCATAATCTCCTGATTTTGTCAACTGTGAGCGTGTAAGCTTTTGGAAACGTGTGAAGTGCAAGACGGCTTTATGAAGTGAAATCACGGGACATTCCCGCTTTGCGCCTAATGCTGGAAGCCAAGCCCATCCGTGCCCATCACGAACCAAGCCACCTCAGCAGCGTTGAGGAACATTTGTACACGGCAACATGGCCCGCCAACTTGCCGCTGTCATTGACAATGGAACAGGCTACACAAAAATGGGGTATTTCCTTGCTGCTGGCTAGCTAACCGCCCTTCCAGGTTCGCAGGGAACGACTCGCCCTCGTTCGTCTTTCCTACAGCTATTGCTACACGCCAATCCCCAGGCGGTGCGTCGAACCGGCCTGCTCCTCCATCGAAACCCTCGTTCCTGGCGTCCGGCGCCGGATCATCCTCCAGTGGGAATCTCTCTCACAAACGAGGCACCGATGACTTGGACTTTTTCATTGGTGACGAGGCTATTCAGGCAAATGCAGGCGCGGGATATGGAATCGATTACCCCATAAAGCATGGAATTATATCGGACTGGTCTCTGATGGAGAGGTACGTAAGTCTATCAGTTCATTCTGACAGCCAAGGTATTGGGAGGCGAGTATTTTCAAGTATCTGCGATGTGAACCAGAAGACACCTATTTCCTTCTTGTACCTCCCATGTGGACCAAGTCACTCACATTATCAGACAGAACCACCTTTGAATCCACCAGAGAATAGAGAAAACACCGCGGAAATTATGTTCGAATCATTCAACTGTCAGGGGCTGTATATCGCCGTGCAGGCCGTCTTAGCTCTGGCAGCATCCTGGACCTCCTCCAAAGTCCAGGATCGTTCCCTGACTGGCACGGTCATTGATTCCGGAGATGGTGTCACGCATGTCATTCCAGTGGTATATTCACTATTTTCGCTCCCTCATTTTAGGCGGAAGGATATGTTATAGGCTCTGCGATCAGACATATCCCTATCGCAGGTCGCGACATCACTTACTTCGTCCAATCCCTTCTCCGAGACCGCAACGAGCCATCCTCTTCTCTTCGTACTGCCGAGCGGATCAAGGAGGAATTCTCCTATGTTTGTCCAGACATAGTGAAAGAGTTCTCGCGATATGATGCCGATCCTGCACGATTTCAGAAAATCGAGGTCGAGGAGGGACGGAGAAAAGTCACCGTGGACGTGGGTTATGAACGATTTCTTGCCCCAGAAATATTCTTCAACCCAGAAATAGCATCAAGCGATTATCTGACTCCGCTTCCTGAAGTAGTAGACAACGTAATTCAAGTCTCGCCAATTGACGTGCGGCGTGGATTATACAAGGTGGATCCTTAACTTATCACCTGCTAAATCGTAGAATATCGTGCTCTCAGGAGGATCAACCATGTTCAAGGACTTTGGCCGCAGACTCCAACGTGATATCAAACAAATCGTTGACGCCCGAATTCATAGGTCCGAGCAATTGAGTGGTGCAAAAAGCGGGGGACTCGATGTACAGGTTATTTCTCATCGAAAGCAGAGAAACGCGGTTTGGTTTGGTGGTTCGCTTCTGGCACAGACTGTATCGCCCTCATTGCCTAGCCGTTTGCTAACGTCCTAGCCGGAGTTCTTTTCCTATTGTCATACCAAGCGAGATTACGAAGAGTATGGTCCTAGTATTGCGAGGAAGTTTTCTGTCTTCTCTAACACGATGTAAGGCGCGAGGGTAAAACGAGCGCTGGCAGGCTAGATTTAATTTACTATCTCACTAGCCGAACAACTGTTGATCAAACCGGTTTATTGTTCCTCTACGCGTTGTCTGACTGGTCATAAACCGAGAGAAGCAAATATGTTAAAGATAGTGTTTGCTCTACACAGCTCAGATTGGATTCTTGGTCCATGCTTCCAAACGTTGAATGCAAACTATTTTCGATTGTGACATTACACAGTCCGCCTCCCGCGAGCGGATCTCCTCTACCAAGTATAATACGGCCGTGGATTATATATCGGCTTCATCTCCGAAGGCCGTCTAACCAACTTCTCCAACTTCCTCTGCTTGACCTTCGCAACCCTCTTATCCACCGTCTCCTTCGTCCTCAACGTAACCGTAAAATGACTAAAAGGTCTCATTCGGATATTCATCCTGCCTCGTGCTCTGACCCATCGCTGTCGTCTATACGCATTGCGTCCCACCCAAGCCTGATCAAGCACGATTTTGCCGTCCTTCATATTTTGCAGACGGATCGCTTCTTCTTTGGCTTGCTCGAGGCCTCGGAGAATGGTTCGGGCGGCGCGTTTGGGACTGAAGCGCATTTGGGCAATTGCATGGTCGATGTCTTTGTGTGCTATTTTTCGACTTAGGTTGCCGAGTTTTTTGATGGAAGTATGCAGCCTCATACTCTTATACGTATACTACATGTCA
>Ga0302325_10027339_pt1 | contig 11828 bp, 4 predicted proteins | sample Palsa_T0_2_FD_201948 | JGI IMG/M metagenome (GOLD analysis project Ga0302325, IMG submission 201948) | Peat permafrost microbial communities from Stordalen Mire near Abisko, Sweden - Palsa_T0_2 | ecosystem: Environmental > Terrestrial > Soil > Palsa > Peat permafrost | place: Sweden: Abisko... | reverse complement strand
TCCGCTTCTCGATCTCCTCGGCCCGGTCCGGGTTCTCCTTCAGGTAGTTACGCGCGTTCTCCTTGCCCTGGCCGAGCTGGTCGCCCTCGTAGGTGTACCAGGCGCCGGACTTGCGGACGATCCCCTGCTCCACGCCGAGGTCGATGAGCCCGCCCTCGCGGCTGATCCCGATCCCGTACAGGATGTCCATCTCGGCGTTCTTGAAGGGGGGCGCCATCTTGTTCTTCACGACCTTGACGCGGGTCCGGTTGCCGACCGCGTCGGTGCCGTCCTTGAGCGTCTCGATCCGCCTGATGTCCAGCCGCACCGACGCGTAGAACTTCAGCGCCTTGCCGCCGGAGGTCGTCTCCGGTGAGCCGAACATGACGCCCACCTTCTCCCGGAGCTGGTTGATGAAGATGGCGGTGGTCTTGGTGTTGCTGACGGCACCGGTGATCTTGCGAAGGGCCTGGGACATCAGCCGGGCCTGGAGGCCGACGTGGCTGTCGCCCATCTCGCCCTCGATCTCCGCCTTGGGGACGAGGGCGGCCACCGAGTCGACGACCACGATGTCGATCGCGCCGGAGCGGATCAGCATGTCCATGATCTCCAGGGCCTGCTCGCCGGTGTCCGGCTGGGAGACCAGCAGCGCCTCGGTGTCGACGCCGAGCTTCTGCGCGTACTCCGGGTCGAGCGCGTGCTCCGCGTCGATGAACGCGGCGATGCCGCCCGCTTTCTGTGCATTTGCCAGGACGTGCAGCGCGAGCGTCGTCTTGCCTGAACTCTCTGGTCCGTAGATCTCGACGATGCGGCCGCGGGGCAGTCCGCCGATGCCGAGGGCGACGTCGAGGGCGATCGACCCGGTGGGGATCACCTCGACCGGGACGCGCGTCTCCTCGCCGAGCCGCATGATCGAACCCTTGCCGAACTGCCGCTCGATCTGGACGAGCGCCGCCTCGAGCGCCTTGTCCTTGTCGCCGGCCCGTTCCGGGGCCGACTTGCCGCTTGGTGCCATGAGGACTCCTGCCATGTGTATAGCTTCTGCTGTTGCAGAGGAACTTGGGTGGCGCCGGGTGCCTCGCCCCTCGCCATCACCACACGCTACGCGCCGCCACTGACATTCCCGGGGCCATTCCCGTGCCGCTCCGCACGGACAGCGAAAACGCGCCCGGGCGGCCGCTCGCCGTCCGGCAGTCACCACTATAGTGGAACGGTTGTTCGAGCATGGGCAAGACACGCCGATTCGTTCGATCGGGCCGAGGCGAAGCGGCCCGCGGCATGGCTGGGCCGGGATCGGGAGACGGTGGCGGCAGGGGTGGAGCCAACGGACCGTTCGAGATGACGGGTTCGGCTTTTTTACCTGAGCGACTCGGGGATGTTGAAGGTGTCGCAGACGGCGCGCCAGATGACCTTCGCGTCCTCGCCGTCGGCGAGGGCCTTGTTGACGGTGCGGTCGCCGAGCCCGGACAGCACGTAGTCCTTGGCCACGCTCTCCGCGTAGGCCTCGCCGAACTCCGCCCGCATCAGGTCCCAGAACATTGTCAGCCGCACCGTCACAGGCTACCGGGGCCGACCGGCCGCCCGCGGGGCGCGGGGCGTGGCCGCGGCCACGTCGCCGGGCCTCGCCCCGGCCGACCGCGACCCGGTCTACCAGCGGCGACGCCAGCAGACGACCCAGAGCAAACTTTCAGGATCAATGGGAGATAATCGGGACATTTAAGGCTGGTATGTCGTTGTGCCCAATGGGGAACCTAATAGGTCAAGGGGCGCGTGCAGCCAGCACCCGGCACCGCGGAGCAGGAGTGGCAATGTCCTCGAAAGTCACAGGCGATGCCCAGCCAGACGCGGATCCCGGGGCCGACATAAATCACACTTTGCCTACCGATATAGTTGACAATCCGGCGGCCGGGGCGGCGGTGACGGTGGCGGAGGGCGCCGAGCCGACGGCGGGAACCGGCACGGCGGAATCCGGACCGGGGCCGGAGGCGGCGGAGTCCCCGCCGGGCCAGCCGGCCGGGGCGACGGGCGCGACCGGAGCCGTGCAGGGCGGCGCGTCGGCCGGGGCGACGGACGCGACCGTGGCCCTCCAGGGCGGCGCATCGGCTGGGGCGACGGACGCGACCGTGGCCGTCCCGGGCGGCGCATCGGCCGGGCTGCCCGCGGGCGATGACGCGGGCTACGCCGACGACGGCGACGATGACGAGGACCGCGAGTCTCTGGACGAGCTGTCCGACCCGGCCGAACCGACCGAGCTGATCGCCATGACCGAGCCGGTCGACCTGGCGGAGCCGGTCGAAGAGCGCAGGCCCAGGCCCAGGCGGCGCTGGCAGAGCGCGCTGATCGCGCTCGGCTTCCTGGTGGCGGCGGTGGCGATCGTCGGCGGCGCGATCGCGATTGTCGGCTCGCTCACCCACGGCTTCAAGAAGCCGGTGGTCATCCACTACACGAAGTCCGCCATCTTCTCGCTGAAGACCGGGCAGTGCATCGACCCGAGCGGGCAGACCGCGACCATCGTGTCCTGCAGCACGCCGCACGACGCGGAGGTGTTCGCCACGTTCGAGCTGCCGGGGTCGAAGTGGCCGGGAACCGCGGCAGTGGGCACGGCGGCCAGTTCCGGCTGCTCGACCAGGCTCAACGGGTACCTGAACCCGCAGCTCGCGATCAGCCTCGCGTCGACCTACATCTACCCCGACGCGGTGGCCTGGCAAGCCGGCACGCGGACCGTGATCTGCGAGGTGCGGGCGACGAACGGGCAGCTCACGGGGTCGGTGGCGGGAGCTGGCGCTACCTCCGGGTAGCCGCCCGGGCGGCTACCCGGCTAGCAGCCGCCGGGCGGGCCGGGCACGCCCGGCCCGGTCTCCGCGTCGTCGACGATGCCGACCGGCGCGTTCCTGCCGTAGGCGCCGAGGTGGACCACGTACCAGTCGCCGCGCCAGGAGATCAGCGAGGTGATCCCGAACGAGCGGGTGACGCCGCCCCGCTCGTACACGACCCGCGCGCCGGGGACGTGCCAGTAGCCGATCTTGTTGTAGCAGGCGCCTGGCGGCACCCAGATCGCGTACTGCCCGGGGACGATGACCTTCAGCAGCCTCGCGTCCTGGCCGATCAGCGGACGGACGGCGGCGACGTCGAGGGCGAATTCGTCCCAGAGCCGGTCGTGCCAGTCCTGGTCCGGGTCCGCGATGGCCTTGACCTGCTCATACGCCTTCTCGGGAAAGAACGCCGGTTGCGCGTAATCCGAGTTGCCGGTGGTGACGGCGAGCCAGAAGTCGTGGATGAGGTTCTTGAACGCGGTGTCGGTCGTGCTCGGAAGCTTTGACGTCTGCGGGAGGGTGGCCGCGCTGGGCGGCGCGACCGGGAGCGCGGCGGGCTTCGGCGGCGGCGGCGGTCCGGGGCTTGGCTTCGGCTTCGGCTTCGGTTCCGGCTGCGGCTGCGCGGTGGACGGGTGGCCGACGGCGGCGGCGGTGCCGGATGCCGTCCGGCCGACGGTGGCTGCCGTCCCGGTGGCGGTGGCGGCGCAGCCGGTGAGAGTGGCGGCGCAGCCGGTGAGAGCTCCCGCCGCGAGTACGGCCCCTATCGTTCGCCATTTCACGAACGAGGGACATACCCGAATCGGCGGCGGCTGCACGCCGCGCCGTGCAGCGGTTCCTGACGCCGTCGTCGGTGACCGGAGCACGGCTCTGGACGGGAATGTCGGTGGGTGGAGGCAGACTGGAGGGTGAGCGGTCGCTGGGCTGCGAGGGTGAGAGGGCGGATTGGCTGAGGCGGTGAGCAGCGCGGACGCGCTGGACGGGTTCTCGACCGCGACGCGGGCGTGGTTCGAGGGCGCCTTCGCGGTGCCCACCCAGGCGCAGGCGCAGGCCTGGCGGGCGATCGGTGGGAGGGATACGGGCGGGGTAGGGGCCGACACGCTGGTCATCGCGCCGACCGGGTCGGGCAAGACGCTGGCCGCGTTCCTGTGGGCGATCGACCGGCTGGCGGCGGCGCCGCCGCCGTCGGACAAGAACCGGCGCTGCCGGGTGGTCTACGTGTCGCCGCTGAAGGCGCTGGCGGTCGACATCGAGCGGAACCTGCGATCGCCGCTGGCCGGGATCAGCCAGGCAGCCCGGCGGCTCGGGCTGCCGGAACCCGAGATCGCGGTGGCGGTGCGGACCGGTGACACCGCCGCCGACGAGCGGCGCAAGCTCGTCGCGCACCCGCCGGACATCCTCATCACCACCCCCGAGTCGCTCTTCCTGCTGCTCACCTCGCAGGCGCGGGAAACCCTGCGCGGGGTCGAGACGGTCATCGTGGACGAGGTGCACGCGGTCGCGGGCACCAAGCGGGGCGCGCACCTGGCGCTGTCGCTCGAGCGGCTCGACGCGCTACGGGGCGGGTCCGGGGGGCGGGCCCAGCGGGTCGGGCTGTCGGCCACCGTGCGGCCGGCCGCCGAGGTGGCGACCTTCCTGGGCGGGGCCCGGCCGGTCACGGTGGTGCAGCCGGCCAGCGCCAAGCAGATGGAACTGGAGGTCATCGTCCCGGTCGAGGACCTCAGCGACCTGGAGAGCGCGGGCGGGGCCGGCGGCGAGGACGACCCGGCGCGGCGGCGGTCGATCTGGCCGCACGTCGAGGAGCGGGTGCTCGACCTGATCGAGGCGCACCGGTCGACGATCGTGTTCGCCAACTCCCGGCGGCTGGCCGAGCGGCTCTGCGGGCGGCTGAACGAGCTGGCGACGGAGCGGGCCTGGGCGGCCGCGGGCGGCGGCGGAGCGGGCGGCGAGGGCGCGGGCGGCGGGCCGGACGGCGGCGGGTTCTACCCGAACGGGGCCGGCGGGACCTGGGACATGGCCGGGATCGGGGGCGGGGGCGGCGGTGGCCGGGCTGGGGCTGGGGCCGGGAACGGGGCGGGGGCGCCGGCCGGGGTCGGTCCCGACGGGACCGTGGTCATCGCGCGGGCGCACCACGGGTCGGTCTCGCGGGTCGAGCGGTCCGAGATCGAGGAGGCGCTCAAGGCCGGCCGGCTGCCGGCCGTGGTGGCGACCTCGAGCCTGGAGCTCGGCATCGACATGGGCGCGGTCGACCTGGTCATCCAGGTCGAGTCGCCGCCGTCGGTCGCCAGCGGCCTGCAGCGGGTCGGCCGGGCCGGGCACAACGTGGGCGACGTCTCCCGCGGCGTCATCTTCCCCAAGTACGCGGGCGACTTGATCCAGGCCTCGGTCGTGGCCGAGCGGATGCAGGAGCGGGCGATCGAGGAGCTGCGGATCCCCCGCAACCCGCTCGACGTGCTCGCCCAGCAGGTGGTGGCGATGGCCGCGCTCGACGACTGGCCGGTCGACGAGCTCGAGGCGGTGGTCCGCCGGGCGGCGCCGTTCAGCGGGCTGACCCGGCCGGTGCTCGAGGCGGTGCTCGACATGCTGGCCGGCCGGTACCCGGGCGAGGAGTTCGCCGGCCTCAAGCCGCGGGTCGTGTGGGACCGGGTGGCCGGGGTGATCCACGGGCGGCCGGGCGCGCAGCGGCTGGCCGTGACCAGCGGCGGCACCATTCCCGACCGGGGCTACTTCGGGGTGTTCCTCGCCACGGGCGACGTCTCCGGCCGAGGCGTCGCCGACGACGCCGGCGGGACCATCACCGTGCGCGGGGCCGGGGCCCGGCAGCCGAAGCGGGTCGGCGAGCTCGACGAGGAGATGGTGTACGAGTCCCGGGTCGGCGACGTGTTCGTGCTCGGCGCCTCGTCGTGGCGGATCGAGGACATCACCCCGGATCGGGTGCTGGTGCTGCCCGCGCCCGGCCAGCCGGGCAAGCTGCCGTTCTGGCACGGCGACACGCCTGGGCGGCCGGCCGAGCTCGGCAAGGCCATCGGCGCCAAGGTCCGCGAGCTCGCGGCGCTGCCCGAGGCCAAGGCGGTGGCGTCGCTGCGGGCGGGCGGGCTCGACGAGCTCGCCGCCCGCAACCTGGTCAGGTACCTGGCCGAGCAGCGGCAGGCGACCGGCCACGTGCCGGACGACCGGACGCTGGTGCTCGAGCGGTTCAGGGACGAGCTGGGCGACTGGCGGGTGGTCCTGCACTCCCCCTACGGCGACCGGGTGCACGCCCCGTGGGCGCTCGCCATCTCCGCCCGGCTGCGCGAGCGCTACGGCGGGATGGACGTGCAGGCGCTGCACACCGACGACGGGATCATCATCCGGGTGCCCGACTCCGACGAGCCGCCGCCGGCCGGGGTCGCGCTGCTCGACCCAGACGAGATCAGCGAGATCATCACCGCCGAGGTCGGCGGCAGCGCGCTGTTCGCGTCCCGGTTCCGCGAGTGCGCGGCCCGGGCGCTGCTGCTCCCCCGGCGGCAGCCGGGCCGGCGCACCCCGCTTTGGCAGCAGCGGCAGCGGTCGGCCCAGCTGCTCGAGATCGCGTCGCAGTTCCCCGGCTTCCCGATCACGCTGGAGACCGTCAGGGAGTGCCTGCAGGACGTGTTCGACGTGCCTGCCCTGACTGAGGTGCTGCGCGACCTCGCCGCCCGCCGGATACAGCTGGTGGAGGTGGAGACGGCCGCCCCGAGCCCGTTCGGGCGGAGCCTGCTGTTCCGCTACGTCGGCGCGTTCATGTACGAGGGCGACGCGCCGCTGGCCGAGCGCCGGGCCCAGGCGCTCGCGCTCGACCCGGCCCTGCTGGCGGAGCTGCTCGGGACCGAGGCGCTGCGCGAGCTGCTCGACCCGGCCGTGGTGGCCGAGACCGAGGCCGACCTGCAGCACCTGTCGGCCGGGCGGCGCGGCCGCGACGCCGAGGCGGTGGCCGACCTGCTGCGCACGTCGGGGCCGCTGACCGCCGAGGAGGTGGCTTCCCGGAGCGTGACGCCCGAGTCGGCCGGCGAGTGGCTGGCATCGCTCGCGTCGGCCCGGCGGATCATCGAGGTGCGGGTGGCCGGGCAGCCGATGTGGGCCGCGATCGAGGACGCCGGGCGGCTACGGGACGCGCTCGGGGTGGCGCTGCCGGTCGGCATCCCCGAGGCGTTCACCGAGCCGCTCCCCGACCCGCTGGGCGACCTGGTGGCGCGGTGGGCGCGGACGCACGGGCCGTTCACCGCGGCCGACGTGGCATCGCGCTACGGGCTCGGGGTCGCGGTGGTGGCGATGACGCTGCGGCGGCTCGGGGCCGACGGGCGGGTGGCCGAGGGCGAGTTCCTCACCACCCAGCACGGCACCCAGTGGTGCGACAGCGAAGTACTGCGGATGCTACGGCGGCGCAGCCTGGCCCGGCTGCGCAAGGAGGTCGAGCCGGTCCCGGCGGCCGTGCTCGGCCGGTTCCTGCCCGCCTGGCACGGGATCGAGGAGTCGGCCGGGCCGGATACCGGCGGCGGCCGCGGACGCGGCAGCGCTGCGGGCGGGGGCGGGGGCGCGGGCGCGGGCTGGCGGCGACGGCCGGACGCCGGCGCGGTCCTCGAGGCGATCGAGCGGCTGGCGGGCGCGCCGGTGCCGGCCGCGGCGCTCGAGACGCTGGTGCTGCCGGGCCGGGTCCCCGGCTACTCCCCCGCGCTGCTTGACGAGCTCACCTCGGCGGGCGAGGTGGTCTGGGCCGGGGCCGGCACGGTCGGCACCGGGGACGGCTGGCTGGTGCTGGCGCCCGCCGAGTCGGCGCCGCTGCTGCTGCCCGAGGCGGGCGAGCTGACCATGACGCCCCTGCACGGGGCGGTGCTGACCGCGCTCGAGGGCGGCGGCGGGCTGTTCTTCCGCATGCTCGGCGACCGGGTGGCCCGGGTGCTCGACGGCCACCCGCCGGACGACGGCGACCTCGTGGCGGCGGTGTGGGACCTGGTCTGGGCCGGGCTGCTGACCAACGACACGATGGCGCCGCTGCGGGTGGTCACGTCCGGCGGCGCCGCGCGGCGGCCGGCCGCGCCCCGGCGGACGACATCGGTTCAGCTCAGCCCGGCCGGACGCGGGACCGCGACGCCCGCCGTGCCCGGAGTGTTCAACCCCCGGCCGGCTCGCGGGCGGTCGGGCGGCTACGGCGGCGGGTATGGCGGCGGCTACGGGAGCCGGGCCCGGCGGCCGACGATGCCGTCGCGGACCGGGCCGCCCTCGGTCAGCGGCCGCTGGTCGCTGCTGCCCGATCGGCACGGCGTCCCCGCCGCCGGCGTTACCGGCCTCGGCGGCGACGGCGCGGCCGGATCGGGCATTCTCGGCGGCCCGGCGGCGGCGACCATGCGGGCGCACGCGCTCGCGCTCACCATGCTCGAGCGGCACGGGGTGCTGACCAGGGGCGCCGTCGCGGCCGAGCGGGTGCCAGGCGGGTTCGCGGCGGTCTACCCGGTACTGCGGGCGATGGAGGAGACCGGCCAGTGCCGCCGCGGGTACTTCGTCGAGGGCCTCGGCGCGGCCCAGTTCGCGCTGCCGGGCGCGGTCGACCGGATGCGGGCGATGGCGGGCGACCTGCTGGCGGGCGGGGCCGGCGACGCGGGCCGATCGCGAGACGACAGCCGATCCGGCGGCGGGCGCGACGGGCGGGGCAACGGCGGCGGGGCGGCCGACCTCGACCGGCGCGGACGGACCGTGGTGCTCGCCGCGGCCGACCCGGCGCAGCCCTACGGGGCGGCTCTGCCCTGGCCGTCACGCCCCGAGGAGACCGCCACCTCGCACCGGCCCGGCCGCAAGGCGGGCGCGGTCGTGGTGCTGTTCGCGGGCGAGCTGGCGCTCTACGTCGAGCGGGGCGGCAAGACGCTGCTGTCCTGGACCGACGACCCGGCCGTGCTGACGCCGTGCGCGCACGCGCTCGCCGCCGCGGTCCGGGACGGGGCGCTCGGCCGGATGACGGTCGAGAAGGCCGACGGGGGCGCCGTCCACGACTCGCCGCTGGCCGCGGCGCTGTCGGCGGCCGGCTTCCGGGCCACCCCCCGGGGCCTGCGGCTGCGCGGTTAGCGGGCGGGGCCCGCGAGCCTGGCGGCTCGGCGCCTGGGCCGAAGAGCGAGGCGGTTTGCGGCGAGCGACGAGAGACGGCGGCGGGCCACGAGCGTCCGGCTGGGCCTGTCGGCTACGCCAGCGACAGGTTGCCCGACCTGTCGGCTACGCCATCGACCGCGCCTATTGGGGTCGGCGGCGTAGGCGACAGGCGGCGGGTGAGCGTCGACGCATTGTCCTCATCGTCACCACGGGCAACAGGCTGGACGGGTAATGGCACCATCGTGGGTGCTTCGGGTCGCAGGGTGCCCCCGGCTGCACACGCTGACGCTTGCGGTCGGGAAACGCTGCCCGAACGGCACACGATCGGGGCTCCCGCTCAGCATCGAGGCTCCCGCTCAGCATCGTGGCTGCCGCTCAGCCCGCGAGGCAACGGGCGCGCCGGTGGCTGGACTGAGGACGCGGCGGTTTGCGCCTCGTGACGAGGGAAGGCAGCGGGCTCCGGCGCACGGCGGAGAGTGGGAAACACCGCCGCGAGGCAAGACTCTCGAGCGGGCGGCGGCGTGGGAAACACTGGGGAAAGCGGCCGGGCTGACGATTTCTCCGATTTCACCGCGCCACGGTCACTCTTTTTCCGCGCCATGGCCGTTTTCTCATAGACATCGTTATCCAATCAGCGGCAGGATTGACAGGCTGGTTGGAGAGAACTCTGCGAGAAATGGGTCAGATGAGATACAAGAGACTTTTGCGCGGGGCCGCGATCGCGACCCCGGTCACGTTGGTAGCCATGTCGGCGGTGGCGCTGCCGTCGGCGGCTCAGGCGCAGACGACCGCGCGGGCCGCCGCCCCCGCCGCCGTCCAGCCGCCGCTCACCGCGGCCCAGGCCGCGGCGTTGTCCACGAACGTCACCGACAAGGTGATCGTGGTATTCAAGAACCAGCTCACCGGCGTGGCCGACACGCCGAGCAACACGGCCGTCCGGGCGGCGGACGTCAAGTCCACCCAGAGCGGCGTGATGACGCAGCTCAGCCAGACCCACGCGGCTAACGTAAAGACCTTCTCACTGATCAACGCCGTCTCCGCGACCGTCTCGCCGGGCGAGGCCAAGTACCTGGCGGGCAACTCCGCGGTCAGCGAGGTCGTCCCCGACCTGCCGATCCCGCTGCAGAGCAGCGACTCCCCGGTCACCATCGCGCACAGCGCGGCCAAGGCGACCGGGGTCAAGCCGCTTCCCGGCGCCTGCACGACCGGCAAGACGGTCCAGCTCAACCCGCAGGCGATCGTGAACATCCACGCCGCCACCCAGTCGGGCACCGGCGACGCGGCCCAGGCGCTCGGGTACACCGGCGCGGGCGTCAAGGTGGCGTTCATCGCCGACGGCGTCAACATCAACAACCCCGACTTCATCCGGGCCAACGGCCAGCACGTCTTCGTTGACTACCAGGACTTCAGCGGGGCGGGCACCGACGCGCCGACCGACGGCGGCGAGGCGTTCCTCGACTCGAGCTCCATCGCCGCGCAGGGCCGCGAGGTCTACAACGTGGCCGGCTATGGCATCGGGCTCAGCACCGCCTGCAATATCCGGATCCTCGGGGTGGCGCCGGGCGCCAGCCTGGTCGGGCTCAACGTCTTCGGCCAGGCCGAGGACGCCTACAACTCGGTCTTCCTCGAGGCGATCAACTACGCGGTCAACCACGACCACGTCAACGTGATCAACGAGTCGTTCGGCAGCAACCCGTTCCCCGACTCCTCCAGCCTCGACCTGACCAAGCTGGCCAACGACGCCGCGGTCAAGGCGGGCGTGACCGTCACCGTCTCCAGCGGCGACGCCGGGGTGACAAACACCATCGGCTCTCCCGCGACCGACCCGAACGTGATCTCGGCCGGCGCGTCGACCACGTACCGGGGCTACGCCCAGTCCGGCATCGGCGGCATCACCACCCCCGGCGTCAAGGGCTGGATCGACAACAACATCAGCGGGCTGAGCTCGGGCGGCTTCTCCGAGACCGGCGCGACCGTCGACGTGGTCGCGCCAGGCGACCTGAACTGGGCGCTGTGCACGGCCGACCCGGCGATGTACGCCGACTGCACCGACTTCAACGGCAACGGCTCCCCGGTCGAGCTGACCGGCGGCACCAGCGAGGCGGCGCCGCTCACGGCCGGAACGGCCGCGCTGGTCATCCAGGCCTACCGCAAGGCGCACAACGGCGCCACCCCGTCCCCGGCCGTGGTCAAGCAGATCATCGTGTCCACCGCCGAGAACATCAACGCCCCGGGCGACCAGCAGGGGGCGGGCATGATCGACGCTTACACCGCCGTCCTCGCCGCGAAGTCGTACCACGTCAGCAAGACGGCCGGGCACACCATCCTGGCGAGCGCGACCCAGCTCAACGCCGTCGGCCAGCCCGGCGCGACCGAGAAGTTCACCGAGAAGCTGACCAACAACGGGGCCGGCAGCGTGACCGTCGGCCTGTCCACCCGGACCCTGTCGCCGTACAAGGCGGTCTCGACTAAGTCCCTGTCGCTGACCAACGCCGGCGGCTACGAAACCGAGGTCACCTTCACCGTGCCCGCCGGGCAGGCGCGGCTGAACGCGTCCGTCTCGCTGGTCGGGCTGGTCAACCTCAGCCTGATCGCGCCCAACGGCGACCTGGCCGAGTACAACCTGCCGCAGGGCTTCGGCAACTACGGCAACGCCCAGGTGGCCGACCCGGCGCCAGGGAAGTGGACGGCCCTGATCTCGACCGAGGGTTCCGGCCCGGCCGTGCCCGCCCAGTTCCAGGCCAGCACCGCGACCTGGAAGTCCTTCGGCACCGTGTGGCCGAGCTCGCTGAAGCTGGCGGGCGGGGCCTCGGGCAGCTTCACGCTGACCGTGGCGACGCCGTCGCAGCCGGGCGACCAGGCCGGTTCGATCATGCTGCACAACTCGGCCAACGTCCCCGCCTTCGCGGTGGAAACCTCGATCCCGGTCACGCTGCGCTCGCT
>Ga0302325_10027338_pt1 | contig 11828 bp, 8 predicted proteins | sample Palsa_T0_2_FD_201948 | JGI IMG/M metagenome (GOLD analysis project Ga0302325, IMG submission 201948) | Peat permafrost microbial communities from Stordalen Mire near Abisko, Sweden - Palsa_T0_2 | ecosystem: Environmental > Terrestrial > Soil > Palsa > Peat permafrost | place: Sweden: Abisko... | reverse complement strand
AAAAACGATTGCCGCCGCGACGACTCCCAGCCAGGGGCCGGGCGTCCGAAGCTGACTTCGTCCTTCGGGGCATGAAAGCAGCGCCAGCGCGACGGCCACGCCGAGCAGAACGCTGGTGTATTTTGAATCCAGCGCCAGGCCCATAAAGGTTCCGAAGATCACCCAGCGCAAGCCGACGCGCGTGTCGCCGCTAAAAATTCCCAGCGCCGTCGCCAGCGCGGCGCTCTGGAAAAAGCAGGCCGGCGCATCGGGCGCGGCGATCAACCCGGTGACGGCGACCATCGGGCTGAGCAGCAGCGCCAGCGGAATGAAAGCGGCCGCGCGCGGATCGGCGGTCAGACGGCGGCCCGATCGCCAGAGAATCAGCACCGATCCCGCGACGATGACGCCGAACGGCCAGCGCACGCCAAGCTCCGTGTTGCCCAGGATCATTGTTCCGATGCGGATGAGGCAGGCGACGATCGGCGGATGATCGAGATAGCTCAGGGCCGGGTGCCGGGACCAGACCCAGTAATAGGCCTCGTCGGGAACGAGATCCCAAAAGGCGGCGAAAATCCAGCGGGAGAAAAGCCAGACCAGCAGCAGGACGGCGACGCCGCGCGGGCCGACGTAGAGCCACGAACCGCGGCTTTTGGCCGAGGAAACGGCGGGGACGGCGTTGATTTGGGCGTTCATCGTCTTTGCAGCCGGACGGTTAAAAGGATTGCCGCGATCAGGACCACGACGTTTCCGCTCCAGATGATCACGAGCGACATGGGCAGCGGGTCTTTGAATGCCGCGCCGAACGTGAACGGAACATGGGTCGCGGTTTGCTGGCCGCTGATGATCAGCGTCATGCAGAGCAGGGCCGGGACAAAGCTGCATGCGAATGCGTTCAGGAAATTTCCGCTGCGGAACATCACGCCCAGGGCACAACCGACGAGGACGAGGCTGAGACAGCTCAGGGCGAAACTGGCTCGTCCGTGGAGTTCGCTGCGGGCGGCGTTGTTGGCGCGGATCTGGTTGTGATGAAGCGTGAAATACATCTCCCAGGGCGTCTGCCATCGGTCGATAGGCGCCGGGGCCGCGTCGGACTGAGCGATGGGATCGCGGAGATAATCGACGAGTTTTTTATCGCCGATCGCGCGGATTGCCGCCGGCATGGGAACGGAAAAGCCCCGGGCGAAACTTCCGCGCGGCGTGTTCACGCCGTTCTGCGTTTCCAATTCGACGTTGAACATTTCGATGTTCACGTTAAATCGGTCGGCCGCAGGGCCGATGGTCGAGCGCGGATCGATGTTCGGCTGGGCGCGGACGTCGATCTCCTTGGCATGCGCGGACAGAGTCAACTGCGAGCCGTGCGTCTGGCGCATCCAGACCGTTCTGTCGTTTCCAGCGCCGGGCGCGATAATGACCAGATATCCGGCTCGCCACTGGAGCGTGGCGCTTTGGCCTCCGATTTCAAAGGCATCTTCGTCGGGCGAGCCGGTGGGGAAAGAATAGCTGGAAGTGCCGTCGGCGGCGCGATGATTCATGGCGGCGGAGACGGTGGCGAGATATTCCTGCTGCTGCTGCTGGCGTCGAAGCTCGCGGAGGATGACCTGCACATCTTCGCTTTGGCCTGGGTCCTGGGCGAGCTGGGCGAGGCGGGTGATGTTCATGAATTTGACGTTCTCGCTGATCAGCGAAGGGATTTCGAACGGACCGAATGCGCTGCTGCGGACGCCGACCTGGACGTTTCCGAAAAATATTCTGGGGAATTTAATGCCGCCGGTCAGGGCGACGGTGGCCATGGGGACGGCGGTGGAGCGGTCGATGGACACCATGGCGTCGCGCGCCATCCAGAACTCCTTGGGGACGGCCACGTTGGGATCGGCGGGGGATTTTTCGTATTTCATCCAGGCGGGTCCGAAGAGTTCCACGCTTTGCATCCACGGCCGCGGGTCCGATGCGATACGAGCGCCGTCGGCATAAATGTTGTAGGAGCTGCCGTCGGAATTCTGGAACGAAAGGGAATGGGTGCGCTCGATCCGGTTGGCGATCACGCGGGCAATATTGGAATAGATGACTTCCTCCACTTTCATGGAATAAGCCGGCACGATAAAGCAGAGCATGAGAAGGCTGATGACCGCCACCACGAGGCCGAGCACCAGGGCCGGAAGCGCGATGGAGAATCGGCGCGCGGAAAAATAGCTGATTCCGGAGGCGCGCATCGCGGTCATTTCGTTGTCGGCGGAGAATCGGCCGTAGACCATCGTCGTGGCGAACAGCGCGCTGACGGGCAACGAATAGACGGATACCGCGGGGAGTGAATAAAGCAGAAGGCGGTTGACCTGATTGAATTCCAACCCGTTTTCGGTGAGCGGCCGCAGGAGCACGGCAAAACTCATCATCCCCGCCAGACCGGCGGTGGTCAGAATAAACACGCGGAAGAGGTTTCCGAAGATGTACCAGAAAAGCGTTTTGCTCATGCGCGGACGGTGATTGACTGTGAGAGTATCTCTAAACCCCTTGAAAATCCCGCCGGCGCGGGTCGGCGACGGCGAGAACGATCGCGTTGATGCTCGCGGGGGCGGCTTCGCCGAGCGCGCGGGCCGCGGCTTTCAGGGTGGAACCGGTGGTGAGCACATCGTCCACCAGTGCGACGCGCTTGCCGCCGATCTCGCCGCCATCCACGAGGCCGAACGCGAATCGCAGATTGGCGGCGCGGTCGGCGGCGGAATTGACGGTCGTTTGCGGCGAAGTGTTTTTCAAACGCACGATGGGAGCGGCGACGGTAAGACCTTTTCGATAACGTGCCAGGCGATGGGCAAGCGAATCGGCCTGGTTGTAGCCCCGCCGGATATGCCTGGACCAGTGCAGTGGGGTCGGGACGAGTACATCTGTTTCGTCGAGCAGCTTGCGGATGCGCTGCTCGGAGAGCATCCTGTCGGCCAACGTTTCGGCCAGCGGCCAGCGATGATGGTATTTCATTTCGTGGATCATTTTTCGCAGGGGATCGCGGAAAGGTGCGAGGGCGACGATCTGGTCAAACGGATAAACGCCCACGCCGCCGCAAAACGGGCAGGCGCTGCCATGCGGAATCGGGGCGGCGCAGCGCGGGCAAGCCGGGGTGGCGGCGAGGGTGGCGAGCGATTCTCCGCAGGTCGAGCAGAATTCCGCGTCGGCATCCTGCCGGATCGACTTGCAGCCGATGCACAGCGGCGGATAAATAAAGCTGGTCAGGTCCCGGGCCAGTTGAAGCAGCACGAGATTATCTTATCCGGGGGTCTGAATTATCGCGAGGATTTGGATAGGATGAGCGGCGAGGTACCCGTATATGCTCCACATCTGGATCCGGGCATCGGCGGTCGTTCCGATCATGTTATTTGCGATAAATCGCGCCGTTGCGGAGACAGTTGAAATGAAAGCTGAGCCATTTGATTTAGGCGAAGTTCGGCTGCTGGATGGACCGTTCAAGACGGCTCAGGACGCGGATGCGAAATATTTGCTTTCGCTGGACCCGGATCGGCTGCTGCACAATTTCCGCGTCAACGCCGGGTTGCCATCCACCGCCAAGCCGCTGGGCGGTTGGGAATCGCCAACGATCGAGCTTCGCGGACATTTCGTCGGGCATTATCTCAGCGCCTGCTCGCTGATGTACAAAAGCACTGGCGACTCGAAATGGAAGACCCGGGTGGATTATCTCGTCACCGAACTCGGCAAATGTCAGAACGCCCTGGGCGGCGGATATCTCTCGGCGTTTCCAGCCTCCTATTTCGACCGTCTTGAATCGGGCGAGAAAGTTTGGGCTCCGTATTACACGATCCACAAAATCATGAACGGGCTGTTCGATGCGTATCAGCTCTGCGGAAACGCGCAAGCTTTGGAGATGGACAAAAAGATGGCCGGATATTTTGCTGGTCGGATCTCCAAACTGTCGAACGATCAGATCGATCGAATTTTCCATACCGTCGGGCGTGGTCCGGGGACCGAATTCGGCGGGATGTCCGAGGTATTGCACGATCTTTATTCCGTCACCGGCAATCCCGCGCAATTGAAACTCGCCAACACCTTTGATCGCGACTGGCTGGCGGTGCCCCTGGCGGCGGGTGATGATCCGTTGGCCGGACTGCATGCCAACACCCATATTCCCCAGGCGGATGGTTTTGCACGGCATTATGAGGTTACTGGCGATACCAAGTATCGAGACGCAGCCGAACATTTCTGGGAGATCGTCACCGGCCGGCACTCATTCGTCACGGGTTCCAACAGTTTTTCCGAGCATTTCGCCACACAAGGGGTCGAGGCCGGCCAACTCTCGCCCACGACCGCCGAGACTTGCAACACATACAACATGCTCAAACTTACGCGTCATCTCTTCGAGTGGAATCCCAAGGCGGAATACGCCGACTATTATGAACGAGCGCTGTACAATCATATTCTCGCCTCCATCGATCCGGAAAATGGAATGATGATGTACTTCCTGTCCCTCGCGCCAGGTCATTTCAAGGTTTACTGCACCCCGACGGAATCATTTTGGTGCTGCACGGGAACCGGCGTGGAAAACCACGCCAAATACGGCGACAGTATTTATTTCCATGACGATTCCACGCTCTGGGTGAATTTATTTATTCCATCAGAATTAAATTGGAAAGAAAAAGGAGTCAGCGTTCGTCAGGAAACAAGATTTCCCGAGGAAGAAGGCACGACGCTGATTTTTCAGGCTTCCCAACCGACAAAATTGACCGTAAACCTGCGCGTGCCGTACTGGGCGACCAGAGGCATGACCGTGAAAGTGAATGGGCAGGATCAGCTCTTTGGCGCACAACCCGAAAGTTATTTCGCGCTGGAAAGGGAGTGGAAAGATCGTGACCGCGTGGAAGTGTCGATGCCGATGAGTCTGCACATCTATCATGCCGCGGATTTGAAGAATTATGTCGCGATCATGTATGGCCCTATCGTGCTGGCCGGGGAATTCGGAACGGAAGGCGTGCCCAATCCGGCGGAGGCCCGCGATCAAAATGATTTCAACAAGGTGCCTGATCCGCAGATTTCCGTCTTGTGCACCGACAATGAAAATGCCGGTGCGTGGCTCAAGCCCGTGCCCGGCCATCCCCTGACTTTCCAAACCGTCGGCGTCGGCAAACCGAACGATGCGACGATGATTCCGCTGTATGCCGTCCGGCATGAGCGGTACACGGTTTACTGGAAGATGGGGATGCAATAATAAAACGAGGAGTGCACCGGGCCGAGACGGCCCGGCTCAGTGGTGCTAACAACCGAAACCCGATGATCCACGATCACATTTCCAATGCCTTAAATTATGCGTTCCGCAATCTGCTGCTGAAAAAGGGGCTGAATTTTCTCGGATCGACCGAAGCCGCGAGCATGGCGGTGGGGAGAATTGACCTTGAGGGCGATCGGCTGTTCGTGATGATGCAGGAATATCCGACCCGGCCGGAGAAAGAGTGCTTCTGGGAAGCGCACCGGAAATATGTCGACATTCAATACATAGTGGCCGGGGTCGAAGATATCGGCTATGCGCCCTTGGCGGGGTTGGAGATCGTTGAACCGTACGATGCGGCCAGGGACTTCGTGAAACTCGCCGGTCATGGAAGCGTTTTGAGAATCCCGGCGGGGATGTTCGCGGTCTTTTTTCCGCAGGATGCGCATAGGCCTTGCATGGCTCCCAATGGGTTGGTCGCGCCGGTGAGGAAAATCGTGGTGAAGGCGGCGGTTGATTTTTTGGGGAATGACGCCCGCGGTGCTGCGCACCGCCGCTAAGTATTCATTGGGAATGGAGATTCTTCGAGGCCGTTATCTTGACAGGCCCCTATCCCTCATCGTATCCTCGCTCCGCAGTTAATAGTTGACCTGAAATGTTGCTCAAGGATCGGCTTTGGCTGCGATTGCCGTAATACCCGCTCGTTTTTCTTCCACACGTTTTCCCGGCAAGATCGTCGCCAATGCCACTGGTAAGCCGCTGGTGCAGCATGTGGTGGAACGCGCTCGCAAGGCGACGCGATTGCGGGATGTGATCGTGGCGACGGACGATCAAAGGATCGTCGATGCACTCCGGCCATTCGAGACGCGATGTGTTTTGACCTCGCCGAAGCATGTCAGCGGCACCGATCGGATCGCGGAAGTGGCTGGGACAATTTCGGATTCGATTGTCGTCAACGTTCAGGGCGATGAGCCGGAGATCGAGCCCGAGACGATTGATTCGCTGGTAGACCGGCTCGAAAAAAGTGGTCATGACATGGCGACGGCGGCGACGCCGTTTGCGGATGATGCTGATCCGGCCGATCCTAATCTGGTGAAAGTTGTCGTAAGTCTTGACGGTTCGGCGATATATTTCTCGCGGTCGATGATTCCCTGCTTGCGGGACTCGTCCAGCGGGGTTCGGCCGACCTATTATTTACATCAGGGAATTTACGCTTATCGGCGTGAGTTTCTTTTGCAATTGGCATCGTGGCGACCGACGCCCCTGGAACAGATAGAGAAATTAGAGCAGCTTCGCGTCCTGGAGCACGGGCGGTCGATCGACGTGATCATCACCCGGCGGGCGGTGCATGGCATCGACACGCCGGACCAATATGCCCAGTTTGTCGAAAGATACAGGAACCGCACATGAGCAACGAAGAATTGCTTTTTAAGATCGGGCAATCCACGGAGGAGACGGAGTTTTACACTCCCATGCCGCCGGGGTATCGCACGGGGCATCACAAGTTCATCGTCGTGGTCGGCACGGTCATGAGCGGACTGGGCAAGGGGATATTCTCGTCATCGCTGGCAAAGTTGCTGCAGGACAAGGGACTTCGCGTGGCGCCGATCAAGATGGAGGGGTATTACAACATCGACAGCGGAACGCTCAACCCGTATCGGCATGGCGAAGTTTTTGTGCTGGACGATGGGATGGAAACGGACATGGACTTGGGGACGTATGAGCGAATGCTCGACCAGGACCTGACGGCGGCCAATTTCGCGACCAATGGGCAGATTCTTTCCTCCGTATTGAAAAAGGAGCGTGAAGGGGGGTATCTGGGCCGGGACGTGCAGTTTATTCCGCATGTCACCGGCGAAGTGAAGCTGCGGATGCGCGAGCTGGCGGCAAAGACCAATGCGGATGTGGTTTTCGTCGAAGTCGGCGGAACGGTGGGGGACTTTGAAAATCAGGCGTATCTGGAAGCGTGTCGACAACTGGCTTATGAAGAAGGGGAAAACTCGGTCGCGTTCGTCGTGCTGACATATGTGATGGAACCGGGAACGCTCGGGGAGCAGAAATCGAAGGCGGCGCAGTTGGGGATAAAACGACTGATGGAGGCGGGGATCATGCCGCATATCATCGCGTGCAGGGCTTCCAATCCGGTGAAGGAAAAGGTCCGTGAGAAAATCTCCATGTACACCAACGTGCCGATGCGGCGCGTGGTGACGATGCATGATGTGGAGAGCATTTACACGATTCCCGATGCGCTGCGCGCGGCGGGGATTGACCGGGAAGTGCTGACGCTGCTGGGAATTCACGATCGGGTCGATCAGGGCAAGGAGGATCAGGCGCGCATGAAATGGCGGCAATTCGTGGACCGCATCGCCAGGGAGCGCAGGGATGTCACTGTCGCGGTGACCGGCAAATATACCGCCCTGCGCGATTCCTACGCGTCGATCATCAAAGCGGCGGAGCATTGCGGGGTGCAACTGGGCATGAACGTCAATTTCAAATGGATCGACACCACCAGCATCGATTCAACGACTGTCGCCAAACGCCTGGCGGATTGTCACGGCATCATCGTCCCCGGCGGGTTCGGCGTGCGCGGCACGGAAGGCAAAATCGAATGTATCCGATACGCCCGCGAAAATAAGATGCCGTATTTAGGGTTGTGCCTGGGCTTTCAGATGGCAGTGATAGAATTCGCCAGGAATGTTTGCGGGATCGAGGGGGCGAACAGCACGGAATTCGAGAAGGCTTGCCGCAATGCGGTCATCGACATCCTCCCCGAACAAAAGAAAATCGAGGGTCTGGGCGGGAATATGCGGTTGGGTGGCAAGGATGTGGAGATCAAGCCCGGAACGCTGGCGGCCAAGCTGTTCGATAGCGCCCGCACCATCCGCCTGCGCTTTCGCCACCGATATGAAGTCGATCCCAAATACATCAAGACATTGGAAGAGCATGGCATGATATTCAGCGGCAAGCATCCGACGCAGCCGATCATGCAGATTCTGGAATTGCCGCAGGAAGTGCATCCGTATTTCGTGGGGACGCAGGCGCATCCGGAGCTAACCAGCCGGCCGCTGCGGCCGCAGCCGCTGTTTTTGGGGTTCTGCCGGGCGGTGCTGGATTATGCGAATGGGAAGCTGCGCCAGCCGCAGGCGGTGTGAGGGGAAATTCGAAATTCAAATTTCGAATTTCAGCAGCGAAGTAATCACATCTTTACTCAGCGGCATTGAATTACTCTCTTTGAATGTGGTTGCGGAATTGAGCGTTTGGCGAATCCGGCCGAGTAGCCGGGCCGGATGAAACCCAATCGTCTGAATTCTCGGCAGCGGCAATCCGGCGGTCACGCTGTTTCGGTCGGGGTACGGTTGCAGGATCGCGTGACATTTTGAAACAGCGCGGGACAGGTCGGCGGTGTTTTCGATCGGGCCTATCGCGTGTGATTTGAATTCGGTCATTTCGCTCCAGCCGCGACCGAACAAGACCAGAGGGATTTCGTTTTTCAGCAGGAAGAGGCAGAGGCCGCGCTTGTAGGCGGGAGCGATGAGCCGGTTGAAAAACAAGGGCCGCTCGAATCCGTCATCGCCGATGTTGAAGCGGGCCATTCGCGAATTGAGATAACGCTCGGGGTCGTCGCCCAATGCGAGCGGGTCTCGGGATAGTTCGTCTTCGATGTATTCCCAGAGGAGCAGTTGGCTGGAAAAGTCTTTGACCTTTTGGGGGATTTCGATCAGTCGGGTGTCGGTCAACAGGCCGAGAAGCGGCGCGGCGGTCGCGGCGGGGGGCGCGGGGACGATCAGGGGCCACGCGGCGATTTGGATGCGCTCGGCGCGCCAGCCGGAGCGAAGAGCGTCTTGCCGCCATGCGGGATCGGCCAGAATAAGCGCGTCGCGGGGGAATTGCGTGTCGGGAGCGACGATTCGGCCGGAGGTGATCCATGTGAGCCATGCGGTGCGCTGCGAAACGACGTTGGGCAGATCGGCGCGGAATAAATCGGCGGCGACCAGGGCATCGGCATCGGCCGCCGCTTCGGCCAGCGCCAGGGGCGACGCGGTCAGGGGATGATCGGGATCGAGCGCGATATACGAGCCATCCCCCTCCAGCAATGTTTGGCGAAGCGCGATATTTGACAGATCGGCGAGGTTAAATCGTGAGCCGGCGAGCACGATTATTTGGCCGGTGCACGGGCGACTTTTTGCGGGAGAAAGAATCTCGGGCATTCGGTCCGATCGGCGGGATGTTTCGCGCGAAATGATTTTTTGGGCCTCGGACGAAAGCTCATTCATCTCGCCATCATCCAGCAGCGGCGTGCGGAGGAATTGCTGGGGCAGCGGCAAACCGGGGTATTTCTCGAACATCGCGGCCAGTTGATCGGGCCAATCAGGTCCGGCGACGAAGAACAAACGGGCCGCGCTGATTTCATTGCTGAAATCATCGCAATGCAGAAGCAGCCGAAGACTGGGCAGGTCCGGGATGACCGCGAGAATCGTCTGGATCGGTTGAATCTTTTCGAGGCCGGCCCGGATTTGGGCGGCGTGGGATGGATTGAGGAAGCAGCCGAGGGTGCCGGTCAGATCGAGTTTTTTGAGAAGCTGCCGTGCGGTTCGCAGCGGCACTGAACAGCCGGACCACCAGCGGGTGTCGGAGCGGGTGGTCAGATAGCCGTCGCGGGCGAAAATCCAAGTGTGGATTTGGTCTCCGGATTGAAGGCGATTGGCAAGCTCGGGCTGGAATGAGGTCATGGCTAAGAGGTTGGACCGGAAATTGTCCATGGCCTGCCGGGCGGCGGCGGTGTCGGTGAAGGGGGTGGATTCAAGTGTGGTGGGCATCGTGCTTTAGTGGGTTATCGGACAATCCCGGTCGGTCGGTTGAGCCGAACCCGGCGACCTGCGGTCGCCCGCTAAATAAGGGACCATCGATTCATTCTCGACGAAGCACTAGAATGTCTCTACAGCCATGAAATTCACGAAAATGCAGGGCATCGGCAACGATTATGTCTACGTCAACGGATTTTCCGAGACGGTGGCCGATCCTGCGCGATTGGCCCGGGAAGTCTCAGACCGGCATTTCGGGATCGGGGCGGATGGATTGATCCTGATCCTGCCGTCGAAGCTGGCGGATGTTCGGATGCGCATGTTCAATGCCGATGGCAGCGAAGCGGAAATGTGCGGCAATGGCATTCGGTGCGTGGCGAAATATGCGTTCGAGCGAGGCATTGCCACGAAAAATCCGATGCGGATCGAAACCGGAAATGGGGTGCTAGCGCTGGAATTGCATGTCGAGAGCGGCACGGTCCGGCAGGTGACGGTCAACATGGGCCAGCCGATTCTGGAGCTGGCGAAGATTCCCGTCATTGCGGATTTGGTTTCAGCGACGGAAGAAGCGCATCAATATGCGTTCAAGATCGGAGATATTCCGGTTTCCCATGCGACCTTCGTCTCGATGGGGAATCCGCATGCCGTTATTTTCGCCGGGAGTGCCGATCAGGTGGATGTGTCGCGCCTCGGGCCGCTGATCGAACATTTCGCGGCTTTTCCAAAGCGGATCAATGCGCACTGGGTTCGGGTGAAATCCCGATCGGAAGTGACGATGCGCACCTGGGAGCGCGGGAGCGGGATCACGCTGGCGTGCGGCACGGGCGCTTGCGCGGTATGCGTCGCCGGCGCGATCACCGGGCGCACGGATCGTAAAATCCTCGCGCATCTTCCGGGAGGCGATCTGACGTTGGACTGGCGTTCTACCGACAATTGCGTTTACATGACCGGCCCGGCGGTCGAGGTTTTTACGGGCGAGTGGCCCTGAACAAGGAACGCAATGCCTATTTCCCGCGAGCAAGTTATGTCGGCCCTGCGAACGGTGCAGGACCCGGAGCTTTTCAAGGACATCGTTTCCCTGAATATGGTCAAGGAAGTGCGCCTGGATGGGGATGATGTTTTTGTGAATGTCGAGCTGACCACGCCGGCGTGTCCGCTCAAGGAGCGCATTGAAAAGGAAGTGACAGCCGCCCTGAAATCGGCGGGGGCGAAGGAAGTGACGCTGCAACTGAGCGCAAACACGCGCGGTCCCTCCGGGCCGCGAAAGGATGTGTTGCCGCAGGTGAAAAATGTCGTGGCGGTCGGGGCGGGAAAGGGGGGGGTGGGGAAATCGACGATCGCGCTGAATCTGGCGGTGGGTCTTCGGCGCGCCGGTGCGGCCGTGGGTCTGATGGACGGGGATATTTACGGACCCTCCATGCCGACGATGCTCGGCATCAAGGGCCAGACGCCGCGGCTCAGCGGGTCGAAGATAATTCCGTTTTTCGTCCATGGCATTCATGCGGTGACGATGGGGTCTCTCGTGGAGCAGGATAAGCCGCTGATTTGGCGCGGGCCGATGGCGCACGGGGCGTTCAAGCAATTGCTGCTGGACAACACGCAGTGGCCGGAGCTGGATTACCTGATCGTCGATTTGCCGCCGGGCACGGGTGATGTGCCGCTGACGCTGTGTCAGCTTCTACCGTTGACCGGCGCGGTGGTGGTGGCGACGCCGCAGCAGGTGGCACTGGATGATGCCGTGCGTGCGCTGCGCATGTTCGAGCAATTGCAGACATCCGTGCTGGGGATTGTGGAGAACATGAGCTATTTCGTGACGCCCCAGGGGGCGGAGATTGATTTGT
>Ga0302325_10027336_pt1 | contig 11829 bp, 9 predicted proteins | sample Palsa_T0_2_FD_201948 | JGI IMG/M metagenome (GOLD analysis project Ga0302325, IMG submission 201948) | Peat permafrost microbial communities from Stordalen Mire near Abisko, Sweden - Palsa_T0_2 | ecosystem: Environmental > Terrestrial > Soil > Palsa > Peat permafrost | place: Sweden: Abisko... | reverse complement strand
ACGGCCTTCTCGGCGCGCTCGGCGGCTTGGCCGCAGGTTGGGCATTCGTGCCGCCGTTCCTCCGCTGGGACGCCGACGGGACTGCCGCCGTGCTGATCGCGGCGCGCCCGTACCTCGACGATGTCCTGGTCGCCGAGCTTGACGACGTGCTCGATCAGGCGCCCGGCGCCGACTGCGATGTGCTGGTGCTGGAACTGCACCACCGTCGCCTGCGCGCCCTCCTCGAGCGCGCCGTGCCGGCCATTGTCGAGCAGCCGACCATCAGGTCTCTCCTGGTCGGCCACCTTCGCGCCCGGATAGAACGGTTTCCTCTTTCCATGGTCCCCCCGACCCGCAACCCACAGACTGGAGGCATCAGTGCTGACGCCGCTCGATGAGAGTCCCTGGCATCAGTTGCCCACGACCTTTGACCACGTGGTGACCAGTGACCCGCGCTTTTTCGACCGACTGTGGTTCGCGGCGTCGGATCGCCGGGGTGAGTCGGCCCTCCAGTTCACCCTCGGGGTGTACCAGAACATGAACGTCGTGGACGGGGGGTTCGTGGCCATCGTCGGCGACCGGCAGCACAACCTCCGTGTGTCGCGCGAGTTGCGTCCCCGCTACGTTCACAATTGTGGGCCGCTGACCATCGAGACGGTCGAGCCTCTCAACACGTTGCGCCTGCTCATCGCCCCGAACGCCAGCGGACTGTCCGGCGAGCTCGAATGGTCAGGCATCATCCCGGCCCACGAAGAGCGACACCACTTCAAGAGAACACGCGGTCGGGAGGTGGAGAACTACAGCCGCTACGACCAGATCGGTGAGTGCTCGGGCTGGCTCAAAGTGGGCGATATGTCCATCGACCTGAATTCCTGGTGGGCCTGCCGCGATCATTCCTGGGGTGTGCGGGAGATGGTTGGAATTCCCGAGCCTCGCACCGGATCCCTTGCGAGCACCACCGGCGGCGCCGCGTTCGGCTTTCTCTTCTTCTCGACCACGACGCACGCCGGACACGTGCAGTTCCATCACCGGGCGGACGGGGATCGTCACCTCACCGCCCAAATAATCGAACGCGCTTCAGGGTCCGCCGTGGTGGGGCACCACATCGAAGTCGACGCCGTCTTTGTGGACGACGAACGCCCCCGACGTGTCCGGCAGGCGACGATCGAAGTCCACACCGACGACGGGCAGCTGGTCCGGTTCGAGGTCGAGGCGCAGGGTCCCGCAGTCGCCATGCAGGGGCTGGGCTACGGCGGCTATGACGATGGCCTCGGGCTGGGAGTGTGGCGCGGTGCCGCGCACCTCGAATCCGATGTCTGGGATGTCGCCCACGCGGCCGAGGTCGGACACGGCGACGGTACCGTCGTTCGTCCCGTCCATCGGATCCAGCCCGTCCGGCTGGTACAGCACGATCAGAACGGCGCGAGCTTGGGGACCGGGAGCCTCACGTTCATTGCAGAGCTGCCTCTGGACGAAGACGGCCATCTCCGGCTCCAGGGTGCCTGAGGTGTCACCTGCACCGCCTCGATCACCCCGGGAGCAGGGGGTGCCGCCGGCCGAGGACGGTACGGGATCGTGGAAGGTCCCCTATTCTGGGCGCCATGGAGGCCTTCCCTGACCCTTCGGTCCAGTTCTGATGGCCGAGCCACGCACGGTGATCCTGACGGTTGACGACGATCCCGAGGTGTCCCGCGCCATAGCCCGTGATCTGCGCCGTGCCTACGGCAAGGACTATCGGATCGTCCGGGCCGAATCGGGCGATCAGGGGTTGGACGCGCTCCGTGAATTGAAGCTGCGCGGTGACGTGGTGGCGCTGCTGCTGGCGGACTACCGGATGCCGCAGATGAACGGCATCGAGTTCCTCGAGCAGGCGATGGACCTCTTCCCGAGCGCCCGGCGCGTTCTGCTCACCGCATATGCCGACACGAGCGCCGCCATCGACGCCATCAACGTGGTCGACCTGGACCATTACCTGCTCAAGCCGTGGGACCCACCGGAGGAGAAGCTCTATCCGGTGCTCGACGACCTGCTCACCGCCTGGCACGCCGTCGACCACCGGCCGGTTCCCGATACGAAAGTCGTCGGTCACCGGTGGTCGGCGCGCTCGTCGGACGTGAGAGAGTTTCTCGGTCGCAATCAGGTCCCCTACCGCTGGTATCAGTCCGAAGATCCCGAGGGAGAGCGCCTGCTTGCCGCCGCAGGCGTCGACGGAGAGCGTCTCCCGGTCGTCATCACCGCCAACGGCGAGGTACTCGTCGAGCCCACCGACGCCGAGCTGGCGGCGCGCGTCGGACTGGAGACGACGCCGTCCGAGTTGTTCTACGACCTCGTCGTCATCGGGGGCGGGCCCGCCGGTCTCGGTGCGGCGCTCTATGGCGCATCAGAGGGCCTGCGCACCATATTGATCGAGAGGACGGCCACGGGGGGACAGGCCGGCCAGAGCTCGCGCATTGAGAACTATCTCGGCTTTCCCGATGGAGTCTCCGGCGCACAACTGACCGATCGGGCGCGCCGCCAAGCCGCCAAATTCGGCGCAGAGATCGTCACGGCCCGAGAAGTCGTGGCCATAGAGGTCAATGGATCGGCCCGCACGGTGCGGTTCACCGACGGTGCCACCATCGACGCGCATGCCGTCATTCTCGCCTCGGGGGTGTCGTACCGGCAGCTCACGGCCCCCGGTTTGGCGGACTTCACCGGGCGGGGGGTGTACTACGGATCGACCATGAGCGAGGCTTCGAACGCGGCCGGCCAGAACGTCTACATCGTCGGCGGGGCCAACTCCGCCGGTCAGGCGGCCGTGTACTTTTCACGCCATGCGGAGTCGGTGACCGTTCTCGTTCGGGGTGCTTCGCTGGAGGCGTCGATGTCCCACTATCTGATCCAGCAGATCGAGTCGATTTCGAACATCACGGTTCGCACCTGCACCGAGGTGATCGCCGGGGACGGGAAAGACCATCTGGAGAGACTCACTCTGCGCGACAACACATCGGGTGCCACCGAAGTTGTCGATGCCGAGCTCCTGTTTGTGTTCATCGGTGCGTTGCCTCGCACGGAGTGGCTCGAAGGGGTCGTGGTGCGCGACGAGCGGGGTTTCGTGGTGACCGGTCCGGACCTGCCCCTCGTCGGGGACCGCCCGGTAGGGTGGATCGAGGAGCGGGCACCGTATCACCTCGAAAGCAGCATTCCCGGCGTGTTCGTGGCGGGCGATGCGCGAGCCGAATCGGCCAAGCGTGTCGCTTCGGCGGTCGGCGAGGGAGCGATGGCGGTCATGCTCGTGCACCGGTATCTCGAAATGAGGTGACGTGATGAGCAATGACCTCCCATGTGATGTCGATGAGATCCGGACGCTGTTCCTGTTCGAGAAACTGAGCGAAGAGCAGCTGGGCCGGCTGTGTCGCGTCGGCCACGTCGAGACGGTCGAGCCGGGCTGGGTCCTTCGGGAAGGCGAGCCCGCGCTCTGGTTCTACGTTCTCCTCGAGGGTTCGGTCGCCTTGTTCCGTCAGGTGGGCGGCGACGACGTCGAGATCAATCGAACCGATGAGCGTGGCGTCTACGCCGGTGCATTTCAGGCGTATCTCGGCGACCGTATTCGGCAGGTGTACAACAACTCCTTACGGGCCAATGTGCGGTCGAGGTTCTTCGTGCTCGGAGCCGATGACTTCGCCCAGCTGATGCGGGAGTGGTTCCCGATGGCGCTGCACCTCCTCGAAGGATTGTTCTTCGGCACGCAGAGTACGCAACAGATTCTCCAACAGCGAGAGCGTCTCCTGGCGCTCGGCAGCCTCTCGGCCGGGCTCACGCACGAGTTGAACAACCCCGCGGCCGCCGCGGTTCGTGCCGCCTCGTCACTACGGGACCGACTGGCCGACATGCGTCTCGAATTGGCGACCATCGCATCCCGATTTGACCGGAGCACGTTTGCGTCGCTGGTGCAATTGGAGGCGGAGGCCGTCGAGGGGGTGAAGACGGCGCCGCAATTGACGCCCATGGACACATCCGATCTCGAGGACCGGTTGGGCGAATGGCTCGAGGAGCACCAGATCAGCGATGGCTGGGACCTGGCCCCGGTGTTCGTGCAGGCTGGCCTCTCCGAGACCTACCTGGCGAGAGTCGCGGACGCGGTGGACGCACCCAACCTCGAGAGCGCCGTACGGTGGCTCACGCGCGCGGTCGAAGCCGAGATCTTGATGGACGAGATTCAGGATTCGACGACGCGGGTGTCGACGTTGATCGCGGCGGCGAAGCAGTACTCACAGATGGATCGTGCTCCCTACCAGGTGGTCGACGTACACGAACTGCTCGACAGCACGCTGACCATGCTCGCACCGAAGCTCGGGGACATTGAGGTGAGGCGAGAGTACGACCGCTCCCTTCCATTCATTCCCGTTTACGCCGCCGAACTCAATCAGGTGTGGACGAACCTGATCGACAACGCCATTGGCGCCATGGGCCCTTCGGGCACCCTGACGATCCGGACGGGGCGCGACGAGGACGTTCTCTCGGTCGCCATCGGGGACACCGGACCAGGCGTGCCCGAAGAGATTCGTTCTCGAATATTCGAGCCGTTCTTCACGACCAAACCCTTCGGCGAAGGGACCGGTCTCGGTCTCGACATCTCGTGGCGCATCGTCGTCAATAAACACCACGGTGATTTGAAACTTGAATCCAGGCCCGGAGACACCTGGTTTGTCGTTCGCCTTCCCTTTACCGAGCCGGAGAGGCTCGAGAGCTCCGAATCGGGTGAGGTGGCATCCGCCTGAGGCGGAGGCGAACTCGGTTTCAGCGGGACCCCAGTCGAACGGCGACCTCCCGCAGGGCGGGCCGGTGGTCCGGGTGAGCGATGTCGACCAACGCATGGGCACGCTCGCGGACCGTGAGCCCGGCTAATTCAGCTGCCCCGAACTCGGTCACGACCACCCCGGTGTGGTGGCGGGGTGTCGAGACCACGGAACCCTCGGGCAACGCCCCGACAATGCGGGACACCTCCACGCCGCCGACATCGACGGTCGAGCGGAGGCAGATCAGGGAGTGGGCATCCGTGTGCAATTCGGCGCCGGCCACGAAATCCTCGTGTCCCCCCACTCCGGAGATCTGATGCCCGTCGATCGTGTCCGCCACCACCTGGCCGTACAGGTCGACCGAGAGTGCGCCGTTGATGGACACCAGCTTGGCATTCCGGCTGATGGTCATGGGGTCATTGACCACGGCGACATCCATGAAGGCGACATCGTCGTTGCCGTCGAGCCACCGGTAGAGCTCGGCCGTCCCGAGCGCGAAGGTGGTGACCGACACTCCATCGAAAATTCCCTTGCCGGCATTGCTGACCTTTCCGGCCAGGTGAAGCTCCATCAAGCCGGTCGTGAACATCTCCGAATGAATGCCGAACCCACCCAACGGCCCCGCCGCCAACTCGGTGGCGACGACATTCGGGATGGTGCCGATCCCTGTCTGGAGGGTCGCGCCGTCGGCGACAAAGCGCAGGGCATGGCCGGCGATTGCACTGTCGCGCGCATCGGGCGGGGGATCCTGGAGGGAGAATGGCTCGCCATCCGCTTCGACGAGCACGTCGATCAATTCGACCGGGATGGTGTTGTCGAATTCGGGCAGATGGCTCCTGGTGCGCGGCAGGTTGGGATTGGTCTCAATGATCAGGAGCCGATCCGGGTCGCGGCCTGCTCTCAGCAGCTCCGGCCGGGTGGCGCCGTAGTGAAGGGAGAGGTTGACCCTGCCCTCGGCGTCCGGCGGTGTGCCCTGTGCCACCATGATCCGTGGGGCGAAACGTTCCAGGATCGGAGCGAACTGCCTGAATCCACCCGGGACGTGCTCGATGCGATGGCCCTGAGAGAGAAGGATCCGCTCGGCCGGGCCGAAAAAGCCACAACGGTAGGAGACTCCCGGCTTGGTCAAGACGTCGTAGTAGTTGAGGAGAAGTGCTCCCCCGAAGACGAGGTCCTCCCAGTCGTCGCGCCCCCCCAGAGCGGAGAGAAAGGCGTCGGGATTGGCCGGGCCCAGTCCGAACCCGATCCGATCCACGGGCCGCACCAGGGCTGCTGCCTCGGCGGGTGTGCACGTGGTGGGCATGGCCGTCGTAGATTATCGACCCGTCGAGCCGCCGCGGAGAAGGCCCCGAGCGCCCGAGCCCGCAGGAGCTGCCCCTCCTGGTCGAGTTTTCCCGATGGATGAGAAGATCCGATTCGACCGGTTCAGCCGATCGGTATAGGAAGTGTGGATTGCCATAAGGGGGTGTCGCGCCAGATGGATGTGCTTGGTTTGCGGGGGAAGGTGGCCGTGGTCACCGGCGGCGGCGGGAATATCGGTACTGCGACGGTCCGTCTCCTCGGTCAGCTGGGCGCCAACGTCCTCGTGGCTGATTCGAACGTCGAGACGGCGGAGAGTGCGGCTGCGCGCACCCGGGAGGAGGGGGCCGACGCCGTTGCGGTGAAGTGCGATGTGCGGAGGCCAGACGACATCGAGCGCATGGTCGAGGTGGCGCTCGAGCGATGGGACCGGCTCGATGTCGGCGTCAACATCGTCGGCGGCGGCGATGGCATGGGCAAGAGCGCGCTCGAGTTGACGGACGAGGAGTGGGAGGCCTCGGTCGAGACCAACCTGTATTCGGCAGTGAGATGCTGCCGCGTCTTCGCCCGGGTGATGCTCGAAAGGAACACCGCCGGCTCGCTGGTGAACATCGCTTCTCCGGCCGGGTTGCGTGCGGCCCCGACGATGGTTGCGTACGGCGCGTCGAAGGCGGCGCTCATCAACTTCACCTGGACATTGGCGGTGGAGCTCGGCCCCAGGGGGATCCGGGTGAATGTCGTCGTCCCGGCCTTTGTCCCACACCCCGGGATGTCGTGGGGTGGCAGCGAGGAAGAGCGGGCCGCCCTGGCCAGGCGCGCTGTCCCGATGGGGAGGGTGACGAAGGCAGAGGATGTCGCCGGGGCGATTGTCGCGTTTGCCTCGGATCTCACCAGCTTTTCGACGGGTCAGATGATCGTGTGCGACGGCGGGCGCCTTCTGACCAACCCGATCAATACCGGGGCCGACACCTGACCGGAGGCGACGGGCGAACGGCGATCAGGCGCCGTCGCCTGGAGACATGATGTGGACCTTCCTCTTGGCGATCTTCCACTCACCGCCCTGGCGCACGAAGTGGTCTTCATAGCGCCCCATCGTCCCGATCCCGTAGCCGGTCGCCCCGGACCCGTCGGCGATCGGATTCACCTTCAGGAAATCGCTGCTCACCGACGCGGTGTCGCCCGAGACGTCGATGATGCTGTTGACGCAGAGGTGCTTGCCCTTGTCGTTGCGCAGGAGCGCCTGGACGTTCTCGCGAATCGCCGACCTTCCGACGAGGTGGTGCGAGCCATATTCGAACGTCCCATCCTCGGTGAAGAGATCGACCCACTCTGCGAAGCGCTTGTCGTCCCGGAGTTGGATGAACTCGGCCAACACGCGACGAATGCACTCCTGATCGGTCATTTCACTCTCCACAGCCTTCGCCATCGGTGTCGCATCTCGTCTCTGCGTGGCCAGCATACCGAGCGATGTGCAGGGGGTTTGGCTCGTCCAGAACGAACTGGGCAGCTGTGTCGTAATGTGACGCCTCGTAGCCGGGGCGCCGATTTGCACGGAAAGATGAGGCAGGGTGACGCACGCCAGACGACCGGCGGTGCTTGTTGTGACCGTCGAGGTCGCAGAAGAGGATGTTGACGAGCTCAACCGTTGGTACGAGGAGGAGCACCGACCAGAGAAGCTGTCGTTACCCGGTTATACCGGACTTCGTCGGTTCCGGGCGTCGGACGGTGCCCCGACATTCCTCGCCATCTATGAACTCGAGTATCCGGATGCCGCCTCAGGGGTCGGGGGCGGGGCCGACGCGACCAGGCGTATGGAGGAGATAATGACGACCTGGAAGCGATGGGACCGCAGCGTGTGGGTGGAATTGGAATCACCGCCGACTTGACGGAACCCGGTTCGCCCGCCTCGAGGGGGGCCTTTACACGTGGGGCCGCCGGGCCGATTTCGGCGCACGCACGGCGTGACATGCTTGTGAGTCGGCCCCCAGGTTGCATCGGCCCAGTCCGAGGTGATCTTCTTGACGCCGAGCGAGGCCAACCCTCGTCACGTTCTCATCGCGAAGTGGAGCATCTGTGACCGATTCGACCATCATCTACACCCACACCGACGAGGCGCCGGCCCTGGCAACCTATTCCTTCCTCCCGGTGGTCCAGGCGTACGCCTCGACCGCAGGGGTGAGGGTGGAGACCCGCGACATATCCCTGGCGGGGCGGATCCTGGCCATCTTCCCCGAGTACCTCCAGGAGGGGCAGCGCATCCCCGACGCCCTGGCCGAGCTGGGGGAACTGGCCAAGACCCCCGAGGCCAACATCATCAAGTTGCCGAACGTCTCGGCCTCGAGCCCGCAGCTCAAGGCCGCCATCGCGGAACTGCAGGCGCACGGCTATGCCCTCCCTGACTTCCCCGACGACCCGAGGACCGAGGAGGACCGAAATGTCCGAGCCCGGTACGGCAAGGTCATGGGGAGCGCAGTGAACCCGGTGTTGCGAGAGGGCAACTCGGATCGGCGCGCGCCGGTATCGGTCAAGAACTATGCCAGGGCACATCCCCATCGCATGGGGCCGTGGTCTCCCGATTCGAGGACGAACGTCGCCCATATGGACAGCGACGACTTCCGATCGACAGAGCAGTCCACGGTGATCGTCGAGCCCGGCTCGTTGCGCATCGAGCTGGTGGGTGATGATGGCCAGACCACCGTGTTGCGGGAGTCGGTTCCCGTTCTGGCGGGCGAGGTGGTGGACGCCTCGGTCATGCGCGTGGCGGCGCTGCGCGCGTTCCTGACCTCCCAGATCGCCCGGGCCAAGGCCGACGGGGTCCTGTTCTCGGTGCATCTCAAGGCCACCATGATGAAGGTCTCGGACCCGATCATCTTCGGCCACGTGGTGCGCGCCTTCTTTCCCCAGACCTTCGCTCGTTACGGCGCGACGATCGCGGCGGCCGGTCTGAGCCCGAATGACGGGCTCGGCGCCATCTTCGCGGGTCTCGAATCGTTGCCCGAAGGCGCCGAGATCAGGGCGTCCTTCGAGGAGGAGCTGGCCGACGGGCCTGCGCTGGCGATGGTCGATTCGGACCGGGGCATCACCAACCTCCACGTCCCGAGCGACGTCATCGTCGACGCGTCGATGCCGGCCATGATCCGCACCTCCGGACGCATGTGGGGTCCGGACGGCAAGGAAGCCGACACCCTCGCGGTGATCCCCGACAGCAGCTACGCCGGCGTCTACCAGGCGGTCATCGATGATTGCCGTGCCCACGGCGCGTACGACCCCGCGACCATGGGCTCGGTGCCCAACGTCGGCCTGATGGCCCAGGCGGCCGAAGAGTACGGCAGCCACGACAAGACGTTCGAGATTCCCACCGGCGGACTGGTGCGCGTCGTCGATAACGCCGGCACGGTCGTGCTCGAACAGCAGGTGAGTGCCGGCGACATCTTCCGTATGTGCCAGACGAAGGACGTGCCGATTCGCGATTGGGTCAAACTCGCCGTGAAGCGCGCCCGCATCAGCGGCGACCCGGCCGTGTTCTGGCTCGATGAAGACCGCGCCCACGACGCCGTACTCATCGAGAAGGTCAAGGCCTACCTTCGCGAGCACGACTCCGATGGGCTGCAGATTGAGATCATGTCGCCCGAACGCGCCACGGCCTTCTCCCTGGAGCGCATCCGGCGTGGCGAGAACACCATCTCCGTCACCGGGAACGTGCTGCGTGACTACCTGACCGACCTGTTCCCGATCCTCGAGCTCGGCACGAGCGCGAAAATGCTCTCCATCGTCCCGCTCATCAATGGAGGTGGACTCTTCGAGACGGGCGCCGGTGGTTCAGCGCCCAAGCACGTGCAGCAGCTTCTCAAGGAGGACTACCTGCGCTGGGACAGCCTGGGTGAGTTCCTCGCTCTCGCCGTCAGCTTCGAGCATTTGGCGCAGTCGACCGGCAATGCACGCGCCCAGATCCTTGCCGACACCCTTGACCGGGCTACGGGCACGTTCCTCGAAAAGGACAGGTCACCGAGCCGCAGTCTCGGTGGCATCGACAACCGGGGTAGCCACTTCTACCTGGCCCTCTATTGGGCCCAGGAACTGGCCTCGCAGACCGTGGACGCCGACCTCGCAGACGCATTCGCCGTTCTGGCCAAGACTCTGGCCGAACAGGAGCAGGCCATCGTCGGCGAGCTCATCGCCGTCCAGGGTTCGCCAACCGACATCGGTGGCTACTACCAGCCCGACCCATCGCTGACGGAGGCCGTGATGCGGCCGTCCAAGAGCTTCAACGAGGCACTCGCCATTCTCGACTGACCCTCACTTCCCGAGGACCTTTACATCCCACTTTCCACCGTGGGGTGCGACCCCCCAGACGACGTCGCCACTCGTCTTCTGTGCGAAGACATGCAGATTATTGTTGAAGATCTGCGTGGTGGGGACAACTTTCGGGTCACAGTCGTTCGTGACTGTCTCGAACGGGAAGGCTCCCGTTCCTGCGGCATGAGACCCGTGAACCAGATCACCGGTCGCTGTCACCTGGAAGATGTGGAGCTTGCCATCGGCGATGATCGAACAGAGCATGTTTTCGTTCTCCTTCGAGGAGCGGGGGCGCATTCGGGTGAAAGCGCCATGAGGCAGCATCGCGCACCGCAGGGGCCGCCGCCTGTCGACGCCGGCCTCCCGATCCACAAAAGTTGACGGATCCGGCCTTGTCCCGGCCATGTGACTTGCGTGAAGCTCGCGAAATGGATCCGGGCCGGATGACCGTGCTCGAGATCGAAGAGGACCGCTCGGCCCGATTTGAAGCGCTTTACGGCGCCCACCGCCCGTCAATCGCCGCCTATGTCCGCCGCCGCGTGATCGAGCACGACGTCGAGGACGTGATCGCTCAGGTGTTTCTCATCGCCTGGCGCCGTTTTGCGGCGATCCCATCTCCCCCAGAGGATCGCCTGTGGCTCTTCGGTGTGGCCCGCCGCATGGTCGCCGACCACCGCCGGTCGACGGTGCGGAGGCGCCGGCTCAGCCAGCGACTCGCGGAGGAAGCGAGGGGGCCGGTATGGCCGCAGGTCGGGTCGGTCGGGCCGGTCGGTTTTGAGACCATGCAATGGCGGGTGGACCGTGCAATGCAGGCCCTGCGCCCGGGTGAGCGCGAGGTGCTCCGTCTCGTGCTGTGGGACGGGGCCAGTCACGCCGAGGCGGCTGCGTTGTTCGGGTGCACTGCGAACGCGGCTGAACTCCGGTATCGGCGTGCCCGGAACCGATTCCGTGAGGCGTTTCTCGCGGGGGCGCCGGCCGGCCGAGCTCGGTTGCAGGAATTCTCATCTTCCCTCGCCCCACGGGTGTCGGGTGGGGCACAACCACGAGGAGGTGTTATGCCGCGGGCTCTGATCACCGGTATCACGGGACAGGACGGCCGTTACCTGGCCGAACTGCTCATCGGGAAGGGTTATCAAGTCCACGGAATGATCAGGGGGCAGAACAATCCGAAGGGGCGAATCGTCCAGGACGAGGTTCCCGAGATCGAGCTCATCAACGGCGACCTGACCGACCTGTCCTCGCTGATCGCGGCCGTGGAGCAGGTCCAGCCCGACGAGGTCTACAACCTCGGAGCGATCAGCTTCGTCAAACTGTCCTTCAGCCAGCCCGAGCTCACAGCTGATGTGAGTGGTACGGGCGTGTTGCGCCTGCTCGAAGCGATCCGAATTGTGGGCGGCACGAACAATCGGATCCGCTTTTATCAGGCCGCCACGTCGGAGATGTTCGGGAAGGTACGCGAGATTCCCCAGTCGGAGAC
>Ga0302325_10027334_pt1 | contig 11830 bp, 10 predicted proteins | sample Palsa_T0_2_FD_201948 | JGI IMG/M metagenome (GOLD analysis project Ga0302325, IMG submission 201948) | Peat permafrost microbial communities from Stordalen Mire near Abisko, Sweden - Palsa_T0_2 | ecosystem: Environmental > Terrestrial > Soil > Palsa > Peat permafrost | place: Sweden: Abisko... | reverse complement strand
GCGCCCGGCCGGGGCGATCGGGGTACGTGGCCGGCTTGGACCGAGTCAACAAGAGGCCAGTCTGTCAGTCGCTGCCACCAAGGCGCGGCTGTTCGGTGGATCGAAAGCGCTGTGGCCGCTGTCGGGCGTGATGATGAGATCGGCTTCAGGCCACGCCCGGTGGAGCGCCCACGCGCTCTCCATGGGGCAGACGACGTCGTAACGGCCCTGTACAATCACCCCAGCGATGTGGCGGATGCGCGAGACGTTGCGCAGCAACTGGTCGTCGCTTTCGAGGAAACCCTGGTTGACAAAGTAGTGCGCCTCAATGCGCGCGAAGGCAAGGGCAAATTCATCCTCTTCGTAGTGTCCGGCGAAGACAGGGTCGGGTAGAAGCTTGGAGGTGACGCCTTCCCATCCGCTCCAGATCTTGGCAGCGGCGAGCCGCACGGCCGGATCGTCGCTAGTCAGCCGGCGGTGGTAGGCGGAGAGCAGATCGCTGCGCTCGGCTTCCGGGATATGGGCGAGATACGGCTCCCACGCATCGGGATAGAGCGCCGAGGCGCCGCGCTGATAGAACCAGTCGATCTCCTGCTTCCTGAGGAGGAAGATTCCGCGAAGGATGATTTCCGTGACGCGGTGCGGATGAGTTTGAGAATAAGCGAGGGCGAGGGTGGAACCCCAGGACCCGCCAAACACCTGCCAGCGCTCTATACCAAGGTGTTCGCGGAGCTTCTCGATGTCGCCGACCAGGTCCCACGTGGTGTTGTCTTCGAGAGACGCGTAGGGCGTGCTCTTGCCGCAGCCGCGCTGGTCGAAGTTCACAATGCGGTATTTCTCAGGGTGGAAGAAGCGGCGTTGTTTCGGATCGGAACCGCCGCCGGGGCCGCCATGTAGAAACACCACCGGCTTGCCGGAAGGGTTGCCAGTTTCCTCGAAGTAGATCTGGTGAACCGGTGAGACCTGAAGCCGGCCCGAGTTGTAGGGCTCGATAGGCGGGTACAGCCAGGTAACGGGATCCTTCATTGTGGATTGGGATTGGAGCGGGTTGGTCATCGTGGGCAGTATACCCTTTTGTCCCTGGCGCGCGGCTGCGCAGCCGCCAGTCGCTTCCGAAGGCTGTGGGCTTGCGCCGCAGCCGCACCCTCTCAATTGTGGACGGTAATTAGCGTTCCGGCTTGCGTGCTCTGGCCGTTATAGGTGGCAGTGATCGATTGGTCGCCGTTTGCCAGGGTGGATGGCGCCACAATATTGAATTGATACTCGCCTACTGCCACCAGACCGGCATATTGAACGGTGGAATAAAGCAGCGATCTTCCGCCCGGCGCCAATTCGGCGACGAACGCGGAGTAGAAGCCGCCGCGCAGCACGATGGGTGATAGGCGGATGCCGTGGTGGGATAGTTGAAGGCTCCGCCGCTTGCAAATACGACCGAAGGCGTTCCAACGCTGTTGGTATAAACCGATCCGGCGACATATATGTCACCCGCCGCATCGAGCACGACCTGCGGCGTAGCCGAATCGTTCGCATCCCCCGCGATGCCCGTGCCGTAATCGCCCCATTGCACCCGGGACGGCATCCACCGCTTCACAGGGCGTAACTGATCTTTGCGCCAGTTCGCATCGTGTTAGGCTGAGGCGATGCGCGGAATCCTGATTTTCCTGCCTGCTGTTCTCTGGGCACAAACCCCGGCGCCCAGACTCCCCCTGCTCAGCCGGCACAATCCAAACCGGCCGCGGCCGCTTCAACAGCGCCGAAACCTGCGGCCGCGAAGACGGCGGCGCCCGGTGTCGTGAAAAGGCCCGCGCCGCCTCCCAAACCTATGACGGACGAAGAAAAGATTGTCTATGCCGTCGGCCTCTCCATTTACCGGTCGCTCGCTCAGCTCGACCTTTCCGCGGCGGAAATGGACATATTGAAGAAGGCTCTTACGGACGCAGCCGCGGGTAAACCGGCGGAAGACCTACAGACGTGGGGACCGAAAATCCAGGAGTTGTCCGCCTCGCGCGCCGTGCGCGCCGCCGAGAAACAAAAAACGTTATCGGCAGCGTTTCTCGCGAAGGCGGCCGGCGAGCCCGGCGCTCAAAAGACAGACTCCGGCATGGTGTACCGCGAACTCCGGCCCGGCACCGGTCCATCGCCCCAAGCGACGGATACGGTGAAGGTGAATTATCGCGGCGCCCTGGTGGACGGCACGGAGTTCGACAGTTCTTATAAGCGCGGCGAACCTGCGCAGTTTTCCCTGAATGGCGTAATCAAGTGCTGGACGGAAGGCGTGCAGAAGATGAAGGTCGGAGGCAAATCGCAGCTGGTCTGTCCTGCGGATCTTGCATACGGCGAAGGCGGAAGGCCGGGAATCCCTGGCGGCGCGACCCTCGTCTTCGAAATTGAGCTGCTGCAGATCGGTGGTGAGCCGGGGAAATAAGCGCTGCGTACGCGCCAGCGTTCGTGAACATCATGGATGATCGGGACTTACTTCACGAAAAGGAATACAAATGGCTAAGAGCATGAAACGAGCGGGCACCAAACCAGCGCCCGAGGCTGCGGGATTATTGGAATCGGCCGCGCAGGCGATCGGGTCAACCCTGGGAAGTATCGCCTTGAAAACCGGTCTTTCGACAGCTGAGCCAAAGCCGAAACCGGCCAAGAAGAGTGCTAAGAAGTCCTCGGCAAGTCCGCGGGCGGCGAAGCCTTCCGCACGAAAAGCCGCCCGGAAACCGGCGTCGAAGGCTTCCGCGAAAAAGTCGATGCGCTAAATAACAGGACGCGCAGGCGTGCCATACTAACGGGCAGTTGGAGGGTGGTCTTGACTCGGTGGAATTTAGCAGCCTTACTCGTCACGGCAACACTCATCATGCCGGCGGAACCGGCTTTGGCGCAGGGAAGCTCTACGGGATCGGCGGGTCTCGGAGTTCCCACCGGCGCGACCCCTCTTCCCACCGACCCGAACAATCCAAAGCCCCCGTCAGCGATGGCTGCGGTGTTTCTAACCGGGCATGTGGCCATTGATGACGGATCGGCGTTGCCCAGGCCGGCAGCCATCGAGCGAGTCTGCAACGGCGTGCCGCACACCGAGGGATACACAGATCTGAAGGGCGCATTCAGTATCCAATTGGGCGGCCAGGCGGGCGTCTTTCCGGACGCTACGGACGCTCCCAGCCGCATGGCAGGCCCGCCCGCCATGGGCAACCCCGCATCCAACAGCCCGCTGGACGGAATGAGCGGCGAGAGTTTGGGCGGCGCGCAGGACCGAAGCCTGGATAATTGCGAGCTTCGCGCTAAACTTGCCGGCTTTAGGTCCCAATCCGTTTCGCTGGCTGGACGGCATCCGATGGATAATCCTGATCTGGGCGCCATTCTCCTGCACCGCGAAGTTCCCGGGGAAGGTTCCACCATCAGCGCGACAACCGTGAATGCTCCGAAGACGGCGCGCAAAGCGTTCGAGAAGGGACAGGAACTTCTCAAGAAGAATAAGCCCGAGGACGCACGGGACGAGTTCCGGAAGGCTGTGCAAATCGACCAGTCGTATGCGGCCGCGTGGGTCGAATTGGGTAAGCTGCAGTTGCAGTCGAACGATCAGGATGGGGCGCGCAGTTCGTTTAGCGCGGCCATGAAATCCGACCCCAAGTTTGTTAATCCTTACTTGGAATTGTCGCGTTTGGCGCTCAATGACAAGAAGTGGAAGGAAGCGGCGGACCTGACAGACCGGGCGCTGAAACTTGACCCTTTCGGCTATCCACAAGCCTACCTTTTCAACGCCGCCGCAAACTTTAACTTGCAAAAGGTTGATGCGGCGGAAACAAGCATCAAGGAGGCCGCCCGGCTGGATACGCGGCATCAATATCCGGAAGTGCCGCACCTTTATGGCGCGATTCTAGAGTACAAGAAAGACTATGCGGGGGCGGTGTTGCAGTATCAATCGTACTTGAAGATGGCCCCGAACGCAGACGACGCACCGGCTGTGCGCAAGCAGTTGGAGACGCTGAGTAAGTTGACCCCGGAGCAAAAGTAACTGCTTGTCGAGGCAGAGACGCTGCGGCGCCGGCCGAATAGCGAAACGATCCAAGCGAATATTGGTAGCGATCCGGCCCGCCGCCGTCAGAACGCCTCTCGGCGTTCGAGGTGCGCTGCGACCTCAGGACGTGTGCGCCAGACGTCACGCCATTGCTTCTGTTCAAATAACGGAAGCTGATCGGTGTGGTGCTTGCACCCCGGCTGCGAACAATCGCCATAGCTGACCAGCGCCTTTACCTGCATAGGTTGTGAGAACTGGACCGCTAATGTGAAGCCGTCGCCGTGTACCGGAGTTGCGGTCCCATCCTGAATCGGGCCGGGAGTAACCACGCGGAAGATTCCGATGGCGCCGGGGCCCCCGTTGCCAGGCAGGTCGATTCGGTCGAGAGGAGTTCCGCGGTTTACGGCGGTCGCAGCGCCCGAACTCTGAGCGTTGATCTGCAGCCTCAGGAACTCGCCCCATGGTTTATCGAGTGCGCCATACTGTTTTTCCACCGCGGCTGCGGCGGCGTCCAGCATTTCTGCGGCAGCCTTGGGATCTTTAATTCCCGCCGGCGTCGTCAGAGGCTTATCCACGGCGGCGGGAGTGGCAAAGTTGCGCACCGAGTTTTCCTGCCCGGCCGGCATGCCGAAGCGATTCGCCCAGTTCCAGAACAAGAGCGTGCCGCGCGAGCCGGCTTCCGCCTGGCGATCCCAGTCCTTCAGCACCTGGGCGGCCTTCTTCGCTCGCGGTGTGCCGTATGTTTCGACTGCGGCGAGAAGGTCCGGCAGCAGGCGGTCCGCGGCTTCGGCCCGCGTCGAGAGTTTTTTGGCAAGCAGCATGTCAAAGCTGATCTTTGGATCCTCGCTCAACATGCGGAGCGCGCGGTCGGAGCGGAAATATCCCCAGACCGGCGCCACATACGGCGGATAGTCGGCGGGCTTAATCATGGTAGGCCAGGCTGCGTCCCATGGCGGTTCGTTTGAGTTCTGCACGTAGCCGCTCGGTGGGTCAATAACTTTGGGCAACTCGTCGTAACTCAGGACACCCGTTGGCAGAAGACGCGAGGTATCGCCGGCCACCGGCCGATTCCAGAATGCCCAATCGCCCTCCGAACGCCGCGCCACAGAGGCGTTGAAGAGGTATTCGATATGCCCATCGCGATCCGCGTAGAGGATGTTGTACATGGGGATCTGCAGCCGCTTTACTTGAGTCTGGTATTCCGCGAAGTTTCGTGCGATTCCCATTCTGTAAACCTGATCGAGGAGAAAAGGCTTATCGAGTCCCGGAACGTACATCGCGATCGGCGCGCCATTATCGTGGCGAATGACGGGACCGTGCACGGTCTTGAGCACTTCGACAGTTTCGGTTTTAAAGCTATTGTCCGGCTGCCGGATCTTGATTGGGTAAGACGCCTTTTCGTACGGCAGCACCTTGCCGTCAAACTGGTAGCCGCCCGGCGCTTCGGTGATTCGGTATAACACGTGTCCATTGTTGGTATTGACGGTGTTGGTGATCGCCAACTGGTCGCTCATGACGAAACGCAGGGCCGGAACGCCAATCTGCGTGGCGCCGTAAACGTTAACCCCAGGTGCGCTGAGCTGCAATTCGAAGTATGTCTGCTCACCGCCCCACGCGAGGTGGGGATTCATCAGCAGCATGGCCTTGCCGCTGGCCGAATGGGAAGGCGCAATGGCCCAGCCGTTGGAGCCATCGGCTAGATCCTGCGGCGCGTTCCCGAAGCCGTCCTCTGGGACGGCTTCGGCCAGGCTGGGCTGGACGTTGCCTCCTCGGGACTCCATCAGCGCCCGGCCGGCTACGAACTCAAAGTTATAAAAATGTTGTTCGTGCTCGATGAGGTCGAGCGCGCTGATGGGCAGCACGGCTCGAACTTCCGCAGCAAGCGCGTCGGGATGCGCCGCCGCTGCCGCGTTGATGCCGGCGGCAAAAGCGTTCAGGTAGCCGCGAAACTCGGGAGTCTGTTGCGCGAGCCATGAGGCCGAACGCGCCGGAACCTCGTTCAGCCAGATCCATCGGTCGGTTTTCAGGTTCGCATCCTGATACCCGGGGCCGAAGTACTCTGCGCCGCGTCCCCGCGATCCGCCGAGAACATGCAGCAAGAGATCGCCGTGCGCTTCCGTCTCTGCGTAGCCGAAGAGATAAAACATGTCGGGCACGGACTTGGCGAAGATGTGCGGCACTCCGAAGCTGTCCCACAAAATCTCGCTGCCTTTATGGGGGTGGTAGGGTGGCGGAGATTGCTCGGCCGGCATCGCTGCACAGGTGAGCATAAAAATTGCTGCAGCGCCCCAGAGTCCTTTTGCTTTCCGGAGAGTTGCCCCGGCGCCTGCATGCGCGCAAATGAACTGTGCCGCCATTGTGATAAAGCCTGGAGAAATGCGATGGTTTACATCAGCCATAAGTGCCTCCACACTGAAAATGGGGCGAGCGCGGCCCGCTGTTCGACAGGTAACTGAGAGAGTTTATCACTGTTTGTCCGGGACTTCCATTTCGGCGCCGCCGCTTCCTTCGCAGCGATCCGCGGGTGAAAGCTCTCGCAAGGAGGTAGGCCTGCCGGCCTGATGCCTCACTAAAATAGACATTATGCACCTCAATGGCGCAGTCCTCTTCGTCAAGGATTTCCCTCGTATGCGAGATTTTTACGGGGACATGCTTCAGGCACGGCCCATCAACCGGGAGGCGACGGACTCATACGCCCTCTTCACCCCGAATGGCGGTAGATTCGCGATTCATGCGATACCGCAGGAGTACGCGCGCGACATCCAGATCGCGTCTCCGCCACAGGCGCGTGAACGGAATCCGGTAAAGCTGATCTTCGCGGTGGAAGATGTTCCTTCCGAGCGCGCGCGCCTGGCGGCAATGGGTGTAACGATGCTGCAACGTTCCTGGCAGAATCCCACCGAAGCTTGCGATGGCGTTGATCCGGAGGGCAACGTCTTTCAGATTACAAGCAGTTCCCGGTAGTCTCGCCTCGAAGCGCATTCGCACCGTGAGCGCTTGAAGGGATGACGCTTGCGCCATGCAACGCGGCCTAAGTTCTATTGCGGTCCGCCGCGGCCGGCGCCCGGCGAGTGTAACTCGAAGTTCTTGGGCGGTTCTCCGCCGGCGAGGTAGCGCACGAAGTAATCCCAGCGGCGGCGCATCATGTAATCGGATGCCGCGCCGTAGCCGTGGGCCACATTGGGAATCAGCAGCAGATCGAAATCCTTGTTAGCCTTGATCAGCTCGTTGACCACTAACAGCGTGTTATACGGCGGCACATTCGTATCCATGGTTCCGTGCGCCAGCAGTAAGTGGCCCTTGAGATTCTTGGCGACTAACTGATTCGCCTGGTTATCGTAGTTAGTGGCGCCGGCAGTGGAAGTCTTCTCTAATAGCCCCTGCCATTTTTCGGCCCAATCGTCCTCGTACTCGCGGTTATCGTGATTGCCGGATTCGCTGATGCCCACCTTGAAAAAATCGGGATAGCGGAACATGGCGCCGGCGGTGGCGTATCCGCCGCCGGAGTGGCCGTAGATACCCGCGCGGTCGATATCGATCCACGGATAGCGCTGCGCCAATTGCTTCATGCCGGTAACCTGGTCGGGCAAAGTGTTATCGCCCATATCGCCGTAATAGGCTTCGTGGAATGCTTTCGAGCGCCACGGCGTGCCCATGCCGTCGATCTCCACCACCACGAAGCCAAGGTCCGCCAGAGCCTGGCAATCGCCGCGCGCCGTCGAGAAGTTGCGGCTGCCCACGCTGCCGGTCTGGGGGCCGGGATATATATGGTTAACGATGGGGTACTTCTTACCGGGGTCGAGATTGTATGGCTTGAACATCAAACCATAGATATCGGTAGAGCCATCGCGCGCTTTCATGACAATAGGCGTCGGCGGTTTCCAGCCGGTGGCGAGCAGCTTCGAGATATCGGCCTTTTCCAAGTGAGCGATCAGCTTTCCTGTGTCATCGCGCACGTCGGCTACCGGAGGGACGTCGGGCTTGGAGTACGTGTCGATAAAGTAATGACCGGACGGCGAGAGAGCGATGTCGTGGTTGCCGTCGTCGGGCGTCAACAGAGTGAGACCGTTGCCGTCGAACCCGACGCGGTAGAAGTGAATGAAGTACGGATCGCCCTTCTCACGGCCCACGCCGAGCACATACAACACGCGGTTCTTCTCATCGATTCGGCTGATCCGGGTGACGTTCCAATCGCCCTTAGTGACCTGATTCTTGAGCTTGCCGGTCGTAAGATCGTAGAGATACAAATGTCCCCAGTTATCCTTCTCCGAGAACCAGATGAATTCGTTGGACTTGGGTAAGTACTTCCAGTTGACGGCGCCGTTTCCCGATTCATAAAACTTGGCGACCTTTTCGTCGAACACGTCGCGCACCGCGCCGGTGGATGTGTCGGCCAGGCGCAGCGTCTCTTCGCGGTGATCGCGCGCGGTGGAAACGAAGGCCAGATGCGCGCCGTCGTCGCTCCACTGCACGTCGGACCATTCGCCGCCGCAGCGGACATCGTCGCAAAGCGTGGAACGGTGCTGCTGCGGCGGAATTTGCAACCGCACCATTTTGTTGGCCACCACATCGATAATTACCGGCTGAATGGTAGTAACTACGGCGTCGCCGGGCAGCGGGTACTTCCACTCTCTGAGCGTGGGATGGCCCACGGCCGTACTGACCAGATACATTTCGCCGACGCCGCGCTGATCCTGCTGGAAGGTAGCGATCTTGGTGGAGTCGGGCGACCAAACCACTATGGGGCGGTCGCTCGATTGCCAACCGGCGTTGTCGGTGGCATATCCGAAGTCCTTGACGCCATCCTTGGTGAGTTGGGTCTCGGCGCCCCCAGCCACTTCGCGCGCCCAAAGGTTGTTATCGCGAATGAAAACAGCGTGCCTACCGTCGGGCGATACGGATTCGGCGAGACCGCCGCCGCCGCCGCGTCCGCCGCCGCCACCCCCGCGTCCGCCTCTGCCGCCGCCACGTCCGCCGCGCCCGGCGCGTCCGCCGGCTGTTGCTTCGTCGGCGGTCTCTGCGCAAGCGTTGCCCGCCACGTCGCACTTCCACCTTTTTCCGGAGACGCTGAACTCCACCGACTTGCCGTCGGCGGATGGTTCGATTTCCGTGAATGGCAGATGGTTCGCATCATATTTTCCGGCAGCCGCGGTGGAAAGCGCCGCCGCCAGTTTCGCATGATCGAAGGCCGGGGCGCGCGTGCCTTTGGCGGTATCCACGAAAACGAATTCGCTGCCCTCTGGGGTGGTGACGCGATACCAGAAGCGCTCGTCCGCCAGCCAGGTGACGCGCACGCCCGAGCGGAAGACCAACGGGTTGGTATTGCCCCCCAGGGCTAACTCGGCGCGCTCGTAATCGGCCGCGGTGTAGACGCGCGGCTGTGCGGACAAAGTAGAGGCCAGACCCGCGAGGGTCAGAAGAATAAATGCTTTCATTAGGCGGTAGCGTGACACCCTTGCCGGCCGGGTGTCAAGTGGGCCGCCGCCGCCGGCATGGCCCTGTTGAGGGATTGAATGCAAATTGGCGCCGCCGTACAATTCGATCAGGCGTTACGATGTCTCGCTGGATACTAGCATTCGCTCTCGCGGCTAAGATTCTTGCGGCGCAGCCGGCGGTGGTTGTCACGCCCATTAGCGATTCACTTCCCGGCATGGCGCTTGTGGGTCCGAGCGATCCGGATTTCCTTCTAGCCGTCCAGGCGCTGATTGGCGCTGCGGATTTTGCCTCGTATCAGCCAGGCCTTCCCTACTCGGTTTTGGTTCGTAACGGCACGTCGCAAGCTCTCATTGACGCATGCGTGATCTTCGATGTGACCCAAGCAAATGGCAAGAAGGACGGTTCCTTAGCATGGTGCATGGGAAGCATTCCGCCGCCTGCCGGAGCAAAACCGCTGCTCGCTCCCGGAGCGCAGTTGTTGGCATCGGCGATCGCCAACTATGCGTACATAACTCCGCGGCGCAACCCTCCCCTTCCCGCGCCTGCAACCCGTCTGGCGGAGCTTAGCTCCGCGGCGTCGATCACGATTTCCCTCGATTCGGTACTGTTTGCGGACGGGACGTTCGCCGGCCCCGATACGCGGAATAATTTCGTGCAAGATTCGCAGAAACTTGCGGCGGATCAGGCTTTCGCCGCAGCGGTCTTGTCCTATCAATCCGGCTCCGTATCGGGCCTTCAGAGCTACTTGGACAGTGAAGCCGTTGCGGACCGATCGGGAGGTTTGGGATCGCAGCTGAATTATGTCCACAGAATGGCGGCCCATGCCAGGTTACTGAAGAAGGTTTTAGCCAAGCCCGCGCCGAAAGGCGGGGCAGCGCAGGTATTCGCCTCGGCCACGGCGCTAGCCAACGATGCGGCCGGCTTCAACCTGCATAAGTGATGCTTCAGCGCACGATCTCGATCGGCGTATTCCTGCCGTTGATCATGGTTGCCATATGAAGCGGAACCGAGGCCACCATCTGGCGCTCTCCATTCGCGCCCGCCGCAGTCACTTGCACGGAAGCGGTAGCCGCAGCCGCGCCATGGAAGACGCCGTGCCTGATTACCATCAGGGCTACTACCAGCGCCGGCCCTCCGGAAGCCGGCGCGCCTGCCTTCAGGATGGCCTCGGCGGTGGTGTTCAGGCAAGGGTCGGGCATCGCGATCGGAACAGCACTTGGAGGAGGCAGCATCACTTGCTTGCTAACAACTATGGCGCCAGTGCGCACGCTAACAAAGTTTAAGACGATCTCGGCATTGGTTGTTCCCACATTGGCGGCGCACAGCGCGAACTCCTGCCCTGCTTGCACCGGCAGCGGAGGGCTTGCCAGGCGGAAAACCACAGCGACGCGCGGCCACGCCGGCGCCGCGATTAAGAGGATCAACAGGGACCCGAGCAGCCGTTTCATAAGGGACTCCTTTGGGAGTGCGGACGGCGAGGATGGCCAGGTGGTTGCCGATCTTCCGGCCATATCGATTGGCTGGGCCAGAAGGTTGTGGGGCAGGTTGGCAACCTGCAGCGGGTTGGCAACCCGCCTGCCGGCCGGATCGACGCAACAGCTGGCCGATTTGCCAATCGGCCGCAGGATGCCATCCTGCCCCACTGGAGCCGTCCCTGACCAGGACAGGCCAGGAGGCCTGTCCCACTGCTACCATGGAATTTAGCCCACATCTAAGCCAACGCCATGCCCGAAAAGCCCTATGACCATGCCCGTATCGAGCTGAAATGGTTCGAACAGTGGCAAAACGCCGATTTTTATAAGGCGGAAGAGAACTCCACCAAGCCGAAGTTCTACGTTCTCGAAATGCTGCCCTATCCCAGCGGCACGCTGCACATCGGGCACATCCGCAATTACTCCATCGGCGACGCGCTGGCTCGTTACAAGTGGATGCGCGGATTCAACGTGCTCCACCCCATGGGTTGGGACGCGTTCGGATTGCCCGCCGAAAATGCGGCCATCGCCAACCACCGGCATCCGCGCGAGTGGACGCTGCAAAATATCGAGGCGATGAAGAAGACTCACCGCCGCTTCGGCTTCAGTTACGATTGGGACCGTGAAATAGCCACCTGCGACCCGGCGTATTACCGCTGGAATCAGTGGTTCTTTCTCAAAATGCTTGAGCGCGGCCTCGCCTACCGCAAGCGCGCGCTGCTCAACTGGTGTCCCAATTGCGCCACCGTGCTGGCCAACGAGCAGGTGGTGGATGGCTGTTGCTGGCGCCACGAAGAAATTAAGGTGGAGCAGCGCGCGCTCGACCAATGGTTCCTCAAAATCACCGCCTACGCCGATCAGCTTCTCACTGATATGGCCCAGCTCGAAGGCGGATGGCCGGAGCGCGTGCTCACCATGCAGCGCAACT
>Ga0302325_10027333_pt1 | contig 11830 bp, 9 predicted proteins | sample Palsa_T0_2_FD_201948 | JGI IMG/M metagenome (GOLD analysis project Ga0302325, IMG submission 201948) | Peat permafrost microbial communities from Stordalen Mire near Abisko, Sweden - Palsa_T0_2 | ecosystem: Environmental > Terrestrial > Soil > Palsa > Peat permafrost | place: Sweden: Abisko... | reverse complement strand
TGGTTACGGACCCCAAAAAAGCCGACGCCATCATCACGGATCGGGTGGGCGAGTCGTTTGAGAAGAAACTCGATGAACTCTACCCTCCGCCCGCTCCGCCCAAGCCTCCTAAGCCTGCCGCCGATGCCACCAAGAGCGACACTACTCCCGGCGATACGCCCAAGCCCGACGGCAAACTCGTCGTGAAGGGCGATCCGCTTTCTGGATTAGATCTCACCGGCGGCGCCCGGCCCACAACGATGGGTCATGGCAAGGGCAATATTTTTATCGTCAGCCGCGTCAGCCGGTCCGTTCTTTGGTCGGTTTACGAACCCCCCAAAAACAGTACCTCTCGCGAATTGACGAAAACCGCCGAGCGCGTAGTCAAACAATTGCAGGAAGATTTGACCGGCAAGAAGCCAACCTCTGAGTAAGCTCCCCTGTGGCGCACGCACTCTTGCGTGCCGAGTTCACATTCCTGTGAACACATTCTAAGCGTAGGCGAACGGCCGGTCTTCGCTGCTTGTCCAGAAGTACACCAAAATAATCAGACTCGCGATTGCCGCGTACGCGCACCACAGCGAGGTGAAAGCATACCGCTTGTATTCCATCACTGTCAAAAGTATGATCAGGTTCGCCGCGCCGAAAATAACCATCATTTTGATTTTCGAGAAAAACAGCGATCCGCAGGTTGCAATCACATAAAACACTGCCACGGCTGTATTGTTCGTGGCTTGATTTATGTACACGATGCTATTTCCCTTGACGTACACTTGGAGCGGGTACGCGGTCAAAGCCCATAATATGTAGAGCGTCGTGGCTCCTCCAAGCACCAGGAACGGCACCATGCGCCTGCGGCTTTTTCCATCCGGTTCAAACAACAGCACGCTGAGCGGCAGCAGGTAAGGGAGCAGCCCCTGCGCATACAGCATGAACGCCGCGCCCATGTCGTGCGTTACCGCCGGCGAGAGATCGCCGTCTAACCCCAGCCAAACGAATCCCTCGATGAACTGATGAATGGCGAATAGCGCTGGCAGCGCCGCGAAAAGCAGTTCACGCCGGTGTTTCACCTTCGTAAGCGTGACCACGCCGATGGCGCCTAAAGCTGTGCTTCCTACGAAGTTAGCTGTTGCTGAAAAACACACGTTTCGCCCCCTTAGTCCTATCGGCGTTCATCTTCGTTCATCTGTGGCAATTAATTTTCCGCGCTTCTCCCGCAACACCACACGATAACTCTCCACCAACCGCTCCGTCAGCACCCGCATGTCGCGTGTCTCTACTATCTTCTGCCGCGCCCGGCACGCCAGCCGCCTGGCTTTCTCGCCATCTTCAAAGAGATCCACTATCTTCTGCGCAAATTCCAGCGGATCGGCGGCCAGCGAGCAAATTTCGCCGTCGGCGTCAGCCAATCCCTCGGCGCCCAGCGGAGTCGAAACCACCGGAATGCCAGCGGCGAACGCTTCCAGCAACTTCACCCGCATTCCCGAGCCGCTTAGTATCGGGCAGACAAACACGGCGTAGCGTCCCAAAGGCTCCCGCACGTCCTCAACGAATCCGCGCAGTTCGATGTTGTCGGGTAGATGCGGCAACGAATGCGCCGGCGGCGGCTCCGAGCCCACAATGATTAACCGGGCGTTCGGGTTGCGCTCCAATACGGCCGGCAGGACCTTGCGCGTAAACCAGTTGAGGCCTTCCTGATTCGGAGGATGGCGAAAACTTCCCAGGAACAACATCGTTTCCGGCTCGCGCCCTTCAGCCGTGAATTCGTATCGCGAGGTCGCGATGCCAGCGCGATTGTCGTCGATCCGGCCGCGCAGCAGCGGCAGAAACCCCAGCAGATAATTGCCGTTGTCGGCGCTGCATACCTGCACGCGATCGAATCTGGGCAACACCCGCAACTCATACCGAAAGGCTCGCAAATACTCGTAGGAAGCCTTTACCCGATCCAGCACGCCGCCCATACTCGGCAGCCCCCTTGCAATGGATTGGAAATAAATATCGTGCTCGAACAGCATACACGCGATCCGCCGGTAATCGCCCCTGTATTGGCTCAGTGTCGTGTATTCCAGCTGCACCACATCGATCTCGCGGAGGTAGATCTCTCGATGCAATCGCCACTCGAACTCCTGGCTCGCGAACTCCCACACTGCATGCGGCTGGATCGACCCCAATTGCTTCTCGGTGCCTTCGGTTCGCACTAGATATTCAACCGACAAAGCCTTCCGCTCCATCTCCTGGTGGGGTTCTTGTTGCCAGGCATAATCGAGCAGGATGAGCAAATGCAGATCGCATAGCCGCGTCAATTCAAGCGCGGTCTGATACATGAACACGCCGCCGCCATGCACCGGCGGGCAAATCGGATACGGTGAAACGAACAGCACGCTCAACCGTTCCGAGCCCCGCGTGTCACTTTCCGAGCCGCGCGCGTGAGCAAGCGGTTCAAGCGGCACAAATCGATCTCTGAAGTAGCCGCCCAGCGGCCGGCGAAAAGCCTCCGTGTCGTCGATCACGGCCAATGCACGAGCGCTGGCGCGCGATCGGACCGCTCTTGGCAATTGGCGGAACGCCTTCCACAATCCCTCGAAGTTGGCGCGCTCGGGTGAATCGCCGAATAGCTCGGTCACCACCGCGCCCGCGTAAGCGAAGAAGAAGTGCGATCCAAGCCGCCGCCACTGGTGAATGTTCTTCCAGCAGAACAGCGCGAAATTCTTCTTCAGTACCAGATCGATCTGCGCCGCCGTGAACCGCTTTCCAATGGTTCCGCGATGTTCGTGATACACCACGCTGCGCGGCTGATAGAGCACTTTCCAGCCCCGCTTCCAGGCCATGTATCCGATGTCTGTATCTTCCATGTAAAACGGCGCGAGCAATTCGTCGAACCCGCCCAGCTCCAGAAACTTTCGCCGGTCAAACGCGCACGATCCCCCGCCGCCGTAGGCGCATGGATAAGGCACCTGGATTGCCGAATCGTCGCGATGTCGAACTCGGATCGATCCGTTCTCCCACCAAAATTGCGTGAGGCCAGTCTCCTCGCGCAGCTTATCCGGATCGCTGAAAAAAATCTGGCACGCTACCGAAAAAATCGTTTCATCGGCGAAGGCCTCGAGCAGCGGCGTGAGAAAGTCGCGCTCCACCCGCATATCGCTGTTCAGCAGGACGACGATGTCATTCCGCGCCGCGCGAAACCCCGCATTTGAGCCGCCGCCAAAGCCCAGATTTCGATCGAGAGCCAGCACTCGCACGGAAGGAAAGCGCTCGCCCAAGAACTCCGCGCTGCCGTCTTCCGATCCATTGTCGACGACGATGATTTCGTTCTCGGGATTGCCGCTGAGCGCAAGGATAACGGACGGTATGTACTTTTCGAGCAGGTCGCGTCCGTTCCAATTCGGAATGACGACGCTGGCCGATTGGTGGTTCGGCTGCTGCGCCGGCGCAAGCTTCTTGGCGCGAAACAGCGACGCAAGATCCACCAGTGCAAGGGCCGCCACTGCGGCCACCAGCAGGAACGGAAAAATCAGAACTAGCGGAAGTGCTTTAACTAAGCGCCAGAGAATAGTGAGCGCGGTTTTCAAACCTCGGGCCCAAGTCCCACAGTGCGCCCCATTTTCACCCAGCGCGAAGCGCGCACCATCTCGAGTTGCGCGGCCAGGGTAGCCCTTTGTGCTTCGGCGGCCTGCGCCCAGACGGTGCGTTCGGACACTGTGGCCTCAGCAATATCGAGCAGCCTGACGCATCCGGCGAGCTCCCCGCACTTTGCTTCCAACTCCGCCGAGACCTGGCGTGCCCATTCGGTCTTTAGCCGGTCCTCTCGCTCCATTTGCGCAACCTGAGCTTGATAGCCCGCGGCTAATTGCGCCGCTTCGTGTTGCAATGCGCCGATACGCTCGCCGGAAGTCTTCAGTTCCGCATTCAAACTCTCCCCCCAGACCGCGCGTTCCACCAGCTCGCGGTTGAGCCGTTCATTAAAATCGAGCAACGCCTCGCGATCCCTTTTGACCTCAGCCAGCTGTTTTTGAAGCGCTTCCACATGCAGTTCGCGCTCACGCAAAACATTCGCCGCTTTTGGGACATAGACAAATGATTTTGGTTCGGGCAACGGGGCCGCCGAACAAACGCCGATGAAGAAATGGGCGTCTTCAGCGTTTCCACCACCGCCATCGATGCGCGCCTCTGCCGGCCAAAAACTCGCGGCTGGATGGAATGCGAAGGACTCCACGCGATTTTGCAAAAGAAGCCGCACATTAGTAAACACTCGCTCCAACTCGCCCACGAATTCTCCGGCTTCAAACTCGTGCTCGTGAAACGGGTTCGGCCCGCTCGCTGCGCGCGTCTCGGTGTAATAGCGTTTGTTCGGCGACGAGACGATCAGCAGGCCTTCGCGCGTCAACACTCGCGCGCATTCATTGAGAAACTGGCGATAGTCCGCCAGGTGTTCGATCACCTCGAACGCCACCACAACATCGAACGATTCCGGCGGCAAGGGCATGGCGATGCAGGAAGATTCTAAAAAGCGTAAGGCTGAAAGCGGATAACTGGCCCGCGCGTATTCTATGGCATCCGCCGAAATATCCACGCCCGTCACTTCCGCGGCCGCTTGCGCCAGCTCCGCCGATCCATATCCGGTCCCGCATCCGGCATCTAGAACGCGTTTGCCTTGCGCGTACCTTCGTGCAAAGGCGTAGCGGGCGACGTGCTCGCTCCACAGGTCATCGTTCACTTGGCCCGGGATAACGCGCTCTCCGGTGAATTCAACCAACGGCCGGCTCCGCTTGCGGAAGTTTATGGCTGCCTCGCAAACTACGATTGAGTTCCACGCGGCAAGGGAAGTGAATGTGGCCGTAAACTTCGCCTTCCGCTGGGCTCATCTGCAGCACGATAGCATTGTCCACCCAGTCGCAGGTCCGATAAGAGTGCAGCGTTCCGTCCGCGACGGCGGGTGAAAAAGAGAACGCCGAGGGATAAAGCTCCGGGATTTGGAGATGAAAATCGACCGTGTAAATATCGCCGGCGGTCATCGGCGGAAGATCGAATTGTTCACGAGCGGTATTAGTTGCAGCGAAGTCGAGGCCTATGTGATTGCGCATCATGAAACCCACAATCGGCAGGGTAAGATCCTCAATCGCCCGCACGCTCACACGCACCACGATGGTGGTGGAGGGTTCGAGAACGTAGATAGCGTCTCCGGCCGTATCCATAATCGCTATACCTAGCACTTCTGCACGTCCGTCGCCAAATCGATGATCGATGTTGGGCAAGGTATCTACGATTTCGGGAGCCTGCACCCGCTCCCTCGCCACTCGCTGCGCCTTGCGGTGCGCGGCGGTGAGATAGACGTTGTCCTTTTCCACCATGGCGGCCATATAACGCGTAGATACAACATCTGTATCGCCGATCTCCTTGATACGGCCGTGATTCAGCCACATGGCTCGATCGCCAATCGCTTTTACTTCGGCGATCGCGTGGGACACAAAGAGAATGGTCACGCCCGCCGCTCGCATCTCATGCACTTTGCGCAGACAGCGCTGGCGGAAATAAATGTCGCCGACCGCAAGCGCTTCATCCACCAAGAGTATTTCCGGATCCACGTGAATGGCTACCGCAAATGCCAGACGAACGGCCATGCCGCTTGAGTAGGTCTTCACCGGTTGATCGATGAACTCGCCGATTTCGGCGAACTCTTCAATGCGCGGAAACTTGAGATCGATCTCCTTTTTCGAGAGGCCCAAAATCGCGGCGTTTAGATATACATTCTGGCGCCCCGTGAATTCCGGATTGAATCCCGTCCCGAGTTCCAACAGCGCCGCGACGCGGCCGCCGACAAAGACGTCGCCCCTGGATGGATAAAGAATACCGGCCACGATTTGCAGCAGCGTGCTTTTGCCGGAACCGTTCTCGCCGATAATGCAGAACGTTTCCCCGCGCTGAATCTCGAAGCTTACGTCGTCGAGAGCTGAGAAGTCATGATGGAACGAAACTCGGTTTAGGCAGGCGAGTTCCTTAAGACGCGCGCTAGGCGACGAATAGATAGGGTAGGTCTTTGAGACATTTCGAAATTCGACGATCGCTTGCACTTAATCGAATCTACCAAATTGGTTGACAGACTCGCGTGGCCCCTCCTACCCTTGAAGAAGCTACTGCCGGTGTAGCTCAGGTGGTTAGAGCGACGGTCTCATAATCCGTAGGTCGCAGGTTCGACTCCTGCCGCCGGCACCATCAGTCCTTCGAGCCAGTTGAAACAATCCACTCATAGAGGCGCTCCAGTTCTCCCTGTGAGTAATATTCGATCTCGATCTGCCCGCGTTGGTCCGATTTTTCAACGATTCGTACGCGTGTTCCTAGTGCCGCCTCTAAGGAACCAATTGCAGCTTTGATATTCGGATCCTGCGAAGGTATTTCGGTGGGTTCCCGTGGCTCATTGGTTTTCTTGACCAGCCGCTCCACTTGCCGGACGGAGAGCCCTTGCGCCGCAGCTTTCTCAGCAAGTTGCAGCTGCATTTCGGTATCGGTCAGCCCGAGAATGGCCCGTGCATGGCCCATGGAGAGACGCCGTTCGGCTACGAGAAGCTGAATAGGTTGAGGAAGTCTTAGCAGACGGATCAGGTTTGTGATCGTGGTCCGGTCCTTACCGGTTCGCGCGGCAATTTCCTCATGGCTCAAGTTCATTTCGGTGTGCAGCCGCTCCAGCGCCTGGGCGGTCTCCATCGGGTTCAAATCCTCGCGTTGGATATTCTCGATCAGAGCGATTTCCAGCATCTGATCGTCTGCATAATCTTGGACGATCACGGGCACTTCCATTAGTCCGGCAAGCTTGGCTGCCCGAAGGCGACGTTCGCCGGCGATCAATTCATAGCTGGAATCCTTTTTACGAACCAGCAGCGGCTGAAGTATCCCGTGTGTTTCTATAGAGTTACGGAGTTCTTGCAGGTGCGAGGCATCGAAGACATTGCGCGGTTGCAGCGGATTCGGGTGAATGTTTGCAATGGGTAGGGACGCGATGCGTGGGCCTGTTTCGATAGCCGGCGGTGGTGTATATCCCCCCGGCGATCTTTGTGGTAATAGGGCTGACAGTCCCTTACCCAAGGCTTTGCGTTGCTTGTCCGGCACTGTGGTCACGAGCCAAAACCTCCTTCGCTAATTGTATGTAGGACTCGGCACCGCGAGATCTCACATCGTAAACGAGAATTGGCTTTCCGTAGCTGGGAGCCTCTGCCAAGCGAATGCTGCGAGGTATGACGGTTTCGAATACCGACTTTTCAAAGAAGCCGCGTAAGTCGAGCTCCACCTGGCGCGTGAGATTAGTTCTGTCGTCATACATGGTCAATAGAACTCCTTCGATCTGAAGCGTTCTGCCAAACGCTTCACGAACCCGTTCAATCGTATCGAGGAGCTGAGAAACGCCCTCAAGAGCAAAGAATTCGCATTGAATTGGGATTAAGACGGAATCGGCTGCGACCATGGCGTTCAGGGTGAGCAAATCCAGGGCTGGGGGACAGTCGATCAGAATGAAATGATAACGCGCCCGGATTGACTCCAACCGATCGCGAAGTCGGAATTCGCGTTTGTCCAGTTCGACCAGTTCCAAGTTGGCGGCCACTAGGTTCCTATCGGCAGGTAAGATATCGAGCCCTTCGAACTCCGTTGCAACCACCGCAGTTGCAATGTCGGCGGTGCCAAGAAGAACTTGATACAGTGTCAGACGTTCTTCACCCTTTGAAATCCCCAGCCCGGTAGTAGCGTTGCCCTGGGGATCAGAATCAATCAAGAGCACGCGCAGATCATTTGCGGCGAGCGACGCCGCCAAGTTGATAGCGGTGGTCGTTTTTCCAACGCCGCCCTTCTGATTCGCAATCGCGATGACTTTTCCCAATGTGGGTGTTTCACGTGGAACGTTTCACGTGGAACACTCTCCGTAAACACAGATTTTTCGGTCTCCCCACGGTAACCGAATTGGGACGGACCATGCAATGCGCTTGTCACCTTGGATCGAAGAAAAATCTTCCAGCCCAAGCATTAGACCCAGATTTGACGCCAGGCGAGGAGCATTGGCCAGGACTTCTTGGGGATCGAGAGCTCTTGCCACCAGCCATTCGCCATGCGCTCGAGATGTTTCCGCGCGTTCCGCCAAGACGGAGACGTTTACAAGATGCCGACTGGCCTCCCGAAGAAAGACAGCCTTTCGCTGGCTAGCTTCAATCAGAGTGACCTTCCAACAAGGCCTCAAGATCGCCATTGGAATTCCAGGGAATCCGGCGCCTGAGCCCATGTCGAGGACCGAAATGTCTTTGGCGGCGGCGGGAAGATGAGCGCTGAAGAACAGCGACTCACAGTAGTGCCGCACTACCATTTCAGGGCCGGGCTTTACCGTCGTTAAGTTCATTCGCTGGTTCCAACGAATAAGGAGCTCGTAATGTTCGTAGAGTTGGGCGATCTGCAATGCAGTCAGATCAGGGGAAAACTTAGTTCCAAGGAGCAGCTGCGAAAACCAATCAGGCGTGGGCACCGAGGCTCAAGTACACATCGAGGACGGCTAGCGCGGCCGGGGTAATCCCGGGAATGCGACCGGCTTGCCCGAGGGTTTGAGGCCGGACTCGTTCTAGCTTCTGCTTCGCTTCATTGGAAAGTCCGGGGATATTTGCGAATTCGAATGCCGCAGGGATGCGGCGAAGTTCAGACTCGCGTAATCGATCGATCTGACGCTCCTGTTGCGTGATGTAGCCCGCGTATTTTGCTTCGGTTTCAACTGTCGCCAAGAGCCCGTGAACCGGCTCCTCGGTCAGCAGCTCCTTGATCGAGTCGCATAACGACACAAGCTTGGCTTCCGGTCGTCGAAGCCATTGAAGCAGCCGTTTCTCGTCTAAATATGCCGTTAGCCGTGCCTTCTGGTCCTGCTTGCGCAAAAACACCGCCCAGCGATCATCTCGAACAAGGCCAACCTCGCGGCCGATAGGAGTTAGCCGCTCGTCGGCGTTGTCAATCCGCAGATGGAGTCGGAACTCGGCGCGTGACGTGAACATGCGATAGGGTTCGTCGGCGCCTTTACTAATCAGGTCGTCAATGAGAATACCGGTGTAGCCCTGCGTCCGTCCGATGATAACCGGTTCTTGGTTGGCGATCTTGCGAGAGGCGTTAATACCCGCCATTAAGCCTTGGCAGGCTGCTTCCTCATAGCCGGAGGTACCGTTGATTTGGCCGGCGAGGAATAGACCTGCGATCGACTTCACTTCCAGATTGTGCTTTAACCCGCGCGGATCGATCGCATCGTACTCTATTGCATACCCCGGCCGAATGATCTCGGCATTCTCAAGGCCCGGGATCGATGCGACCATCGCCCCTTGCACATCTATGGGCATGCTCGTGGACATGCCGTTAACATAGACTTCGTTGGTGTCGAGGCCTTCAGGCTCCAGGAAGATCTGATGCCGGTCCTTATCAGGAAATTTGACTACTTTGTCTTCAATCGAGGGGCAGTATCGCGGGCCGATGCCTTCGATCTGACCGCTGTAAAGCGGTGAGCGAGCTATGCTATCCCGCAGAATTTGCAGGGTTTGCTCTGAAGTGTACGTTATATAACATTTAATCTGATCACGCTCAATCTTTTCCGTCAGGAAGGAGAAAGGTGTTGGATTGAGATCGCCGCTCTGCGATTCAAAGCGCGCCCAATCAATAGTACGGCCATCGAGGCGAGGTGGCGTGCCGGTCTTTAGGCGAGTCCAGGCGAGGCCAAGGGTGCGCAATTGATCGCCAAGCAGGTTCGATGGCGCCTCACCATTGCGGCCGCAGCTGTACTTCATTTCGCCGACGTGGGCCAGCCCATTTAGAAAAGTGCCGGTCGTGACAACAACACAATCGCTCGATATTGTTCTGCCGTCGCGCAGGAAAACACCGTTCGCGCGCCCTGCCTCGATCGATAATTCCGTGACTTCGGCTTGCAGGATTCGCAGATTTGGCTCGCCTTCCAGCACTTCCCGCATCTTGATGCGATATTGCTTTTTGTCGCACTGAGCGCGCGGCGACCACACGGCCGGCCCGCGACTGGTGTTCAACAGACGAAATTGAATGCCGACAGCATCGGCTACTTCTCCCATTACTCCGCCTAGCGCATCGATCTCGCGAACCAAGTGACCTTTAGCAATGCCGCCGATTGCGGGATTACACGACATCTGCGCGATCAAGTCGCTGTTCATCGTAATCATCGCGGTACGCAAGCCCAGGCGAGCGCATGCAACGGCGGCTTCACAGCCAGCGTGGCCGGCGCCGACAACAACGACGTCATATCGCGAGGACAGCATGGGTGACGCTTTTAGTGTGGCACACTATGGTAGTTCTGCATTTGCTCTGATGAACATCCTGGTAGTGGGCTCGGGCGGCCGTGAACATGCGCTGTGCTGGAAGCTGGCGCAGAGTCCCAAGACGTCGAAGTTGTATGCCGCGCCTGGGAATCCAGGGATTGCGGAGGTAGCGACATGTTTGGCGACGACCGACTATCTTGCGGCTGCAGATTCGACCGGCGCCGATCTGACTATTGTTGGTCCGGAGGCGCCGCTGGCAGCAGGGATCGTCGACCGATTTCGCGCGCGTGGCCTTCGGATCGTCGGTCCTACCGCAACCGCCGCGCGTCTGGAATCGAGTAAAGCATTTGCCAAGGAGTTGATGCTTCGCGCCGGGATTCCAACGGCCCGATTTGCGGCCGTAAACAGTGCTGACGAAGCTCGCAAGGCACTCCCCGAGTTCGATTTGCCAGTGGTTCTCAAAGCCGACGGGCTGGCTGCGGGCAAAGGCGTCATCATCGCAAATACGCGAGAAGACGCGACCAGAGCCATCAATGAATTGATGACCCTGGGGTCCAATTTGGTGATCGAGGAGTTCCTCATCGGCGAAGAGGTAAGCTTCATCGTGTTGAGCGACGGCGTGAACGTGCTGGCGCTCGAGCCCACCCAAGATCATAAGACAGTGCATGCCGGCGATCAGGGACCTAACACCGGAGGCATGGGCGCGTACTGCGACGGCCGGATCCTCGATCCATTTCGGCAAGAGTTGGTGATGGCGCAAGTAATCCGACCGGCAATCGCGCAGATGCGTTCTGAGGGCATGCCATACACGGGGTTCCTTTACGCCGGGCTGATGATGACCGCGGAAGGACCGAAGGTGGTGGAGTTCAACGCGCGCCTGGGCGATCCCGAGGCGCAGGTGCTGATGCACCGCATGGCGTCCGACTTTGTAGAGCCGCTGTTCGCGGCGGCGCATGAGGATCTGGATGAGACGCCGTTAGACTGGAAGGCGGATCCGTCGGTGTGCGTAGTGCTGGCTGCGGCCGGGTATCCCGGATCGGTGCGAACGGGCGATGCCATCACGGGGCTGGATCAAGTTCACGGAGCCTCGGTGTTTCATGCCGGTACAAAATGGACCGATAATGTTTTGACCACTTCGGGAGGGCGTGTCTTAGGCGTTACCTCGACCGGGTCGACTCTCGAGCTTGCGATCAAAAACACGTACGACGATGTGCGGAAGATCCACTTCGACGGCATGCATTATCGGCAGGACATCGGGCAGAAGGGTCTCAAGCGCTGGTGGATCTCGCGGTAAGATCGAGCATGAACAAATTGCGTTTTGCGGTACTGCTTGTTCTGGGCTCTCTGGCAGCCGCGCCACTCGATGAAGCGACTCGCAAGCTGGCACGGGACATTTTTCAGCAGCTTATCGAAATCAACACCACCGATTCAGTAGGAAGCACGACGGTCGCTGCCAACGCAATGGCTAAGCGGCTGCTCGACGCGGGATTTGCCGCTGAGGACGTCAAAGTTCTCGGTCCCAACGATCGCAAAGGGAATCTTGTGGCACGCTATCACGGGAC
>Ga0302325_10027332_pt1 | contig 11830 bp, 10 predicted proteins | sample Palsa_T0_2_FD_201948 | JGI IMG/M metagenome (GOLD analysis project Ga0302325, IMG submission 201948) | Peat permafrost microbial communities from Stordalen Mire near Abisko, Sweden - Palsa_T0_2 | ecosystem: Environmental > Terrestrial > Soil > Palsa > Peat permafrost | place: Sweden: Abisko... | reverse complement strand
CGTCCACGCTGGCGGTACTCGAACAGGTCGGTGGTGATGGCGAACACGATCGAGCCGATGACACCGCCGAACACGCCGGTGATCAGGCGGGCAAACAGCAGGAAGTGGTAGGAGTTCGCCAGCGCGCACAGCAAGGTTCCGATCACGAAGCCGACGTAGAAGAACAACAGCAGCTTCTTGCGATCGAAACGGTCGGTGAATCCGGCCGCCAGCAGTCCCGACAAGCCGGCGCTGAACGCATAGGTGGAGACCAGCAGACCGAATTGCGCCGGAGTGATCCGCAGTGTCGGGATGATCAATGCTCCCAACGGCGCCAGGATCATGAAATCCAGGATGATCGTGAACTGCAGAAACGCGACCAGCGCGATGATGAGCTTCTGATAGCTGGTGAGTCCCGCAACAGCGGGTTCAATGGCGGGAGCTGGCGTCATCCGCGAATGTCAACGATGGCGCGCCGCAGAATCTCGAGCACGCGCCGCTTCTCCTCGATCGAGGCGTGCAGCTTCTCGTACAGGGCAGCCTTGAACTCGTGCTTGAGCTCGTGGAACTGGGCTTTGATCTGCCGCCACTCCATCTTTTCCTGGTCGCGGGCGCTGCCTCCCCATTCCTCTCCAGTCAACTCTTCTTCGACGTACTGGCGTTGAAACTGAGCCATCTTCTGCCCGAGCCGTTCCAACTGTGCGATCAATGCATCGGCGGTTGCGCGATGGGTGGCCAGATAATCTGTGCCGGCCTGGGTGAGCTGGAACAGCCGCTTGCTGCCTTGCGTTTCCGACACCGCCAGTCCGGCTTCCTCGAGATAGGTCAGGGCCGGGTACACCACGCCCGGGCTTGGGGTGTACAGGCCGCTCGAATGCTCCTGCAGCGATTTGATGATCTCGTAACCGTGGCGCGGGCTCTGACCGAGCAGCGCGAGGATGATGAGCTGCAGATCATCGGCCGAGAGCATCTTGGCCGCCCGCATGCCAGGCCCGTGGAAGTAGCCCTCGCGCAACGCGCCGATAATGCGGTGCCGGTGATTCATCATATCGTCAATAGTATCTCACGATATATCGAAAAACAAGTAATCCTGAGGTTAAATGCGCCATGGCGCTCAGTGCGACGATTTATGTCTTTACGGTGCGGTTGGCCGATGCCGATCGCGGCGTGTACGAGACCCTGACGCTGCGTATGGCACGTCACCCGTCCGAGACGGCTGAGTATCTGCTGACACGCTTGCTGGCCTATTGCCTCGAGTACACCGAAGGCATCGTGTTCTCCAAGGGCCTGTCGGATCCGGACCAGCCGGCCATTGCCGTGCGCGATCTGACCGGTGTGCTGCAGACCTGGATCGATATCGGCGCCCCCGAGGCCGCGCGCCTGCACAAAGCCGGCAAAGCCGCGCGGCGTGTGGCCGTCTACGCCCACCGCGACATCGAACCGTGGCTGGCGCGCCTGCAGGGCGAGCGCATTCACCGCGCCGAAGCGCTGGAGATCCTGGTCATGGACCGCGCGTTGCTGGCCGAGCTGGTGGCACGCCTGGAGCGGCGCATGGAATTCGATCTGTCGGTATCGGAACGAACGCTGTATCTATCCTTTGGCGAGCAGACGCTTTCGGGCGCGATCGAGGTGCGAGGCCTCACTACGGACTAGACTTCGCTAATTTACGATCAGTGTGTAGGGCAGCGTCTGCGTCGTCGATCCGCTGGTCGCCGTAATCGTGATCGTATAGGTCCCTGCGGGTGTTCCCACCGAGCCGCCGCCGGAGCTGCCGCTGCTGCTCGAGCTGCTGGAACTGCCGCTGCTGGAGCTGCTGCTGCTGCTCGTGCTCGAGCCAGAGGACGAGCTGGAACCGCCACCGCCGCCGCATCCCTGCAGCGCCACGGCATTGATCAACAACACAACGAGGAGCCCATAGGGCTGCGGGGCGGTGAACATCCGACGACGAAAGGCCATCGGCAGCAGCGTACCGGCGAGCAGCAGGCCGCCTGGTATGGCCGGATTGAAGGGAGCGGCGGGCGAATTCATGGCCGCGCGCGCGGTCGTGGTGATGGTCAGCGTTGAGGTCGCGGCGCCCGCATTGACCGTCACCGAGGCCGGCGAGAAGCCGCACGCTGCACCAGCGGGCAGTCCCGAGCAGGTCAATGACGCACTGCCGGTAAATCCGCTGCTCGGTGTGAGTGTAACGGTCGTCTGCGCTGATACTCCGGCCGTCACGGTGCCCGATGTGCTGGACGCAGAGAGGCTGAAATTGGGCGCGGAGACGCTGGCACTGGGCTGAGCGAGCAGTTCCGTACCGCCAGAAATAATGTCCGGCGCGCCGTCAGCGTTCAGATCGAGCGCCACGGTCGCTCCGCCCACCTGAAGATTGAACGCGAGATCGGGCAGTGTCTCCGACGGGCCACCGGAACTCTGCAAGCTGCCATCGCCATTGCCGAGCGAGATGCCGCTGTCGCTCGGTACATAGGGGTCGGTAATGGCCACATCGAGCTTGCCATCGCCATTGAAGTCGGCGACCGCGAGTCCCTGGAAGTTGTTGAGATATTGTCCGGAATAGGTCTTCAGTATCGGCGCCTTGAAGGTGCCGTCGCCATTGCCCAGCGCGACCGCGACCTGTGCGTCGTAAGTGCTCGCCGATGATCCCAGGGCAATGATGTCGGGGATGCCGTCGCCGTTCATATCACCGACCGCAATGGTTGCGGGTATCACGTCGGTGAAGCTCTGCACCATGATGTCCGGACCCGTCACGGTGGCCGGGGTGGAAAAGGTGCCATCGCCCTTGCCCAGAGCGACCTGAATAGAGGCCACGAAAGTGGAAAGGGTCGTATCGATGGTCGGGGATTGCGTGATGAAGATCAGATCAGGGTTGCCGTCCTTATTGAGATCGCTGATCAGCGAGACATAGGAGGCATAGCCGATGCCGGGCGTGGCACCCAGCGAAAGATTGGGGCCTGAGTAAAAGGGAATCAGTTGCGGGGTCTGAAATGTCCCGTCGCCATTGCCCAGTTGCACCGCCGTGCCGGCATTGACGTTGGTGCTGTTACTGGAAGCGGAGTAGGCATACTCGTAGTTATAGATCAGATCCGCCTTGCCGTCGTGATTGACATCGGCCAGATGCAGATTTGAGAGGGTCGGATAGATGGTGTAGGCCCCGGTGATGCTGCTGGGCACCGCGGGCACGGCATAGAAGGCAGGCGCGCCAAATCCGCCGTGACCGTCGCCCAGGGCTATGAATACGCCGGTGCCGTCGCTGCCGTTTGGGATTCCATTCGGTGTGGTGGCGATGTAGGCCAGGTCAGCGATGCCGTCGCCATTGATGTCGCCGATGCCGAAGGACTCGAGGCCGACCGTATAGGCTGTGCCGCCGACCGTGATGGGCGAGAACACCAAAGTGGACTGAGCCGTAAAGCCGCCCTTGCCGTCACCGAGGTAGGAGGTAAAAGAGACTCCATCCGAGTTCGCGCCCACCGCGTCGGTGATCTTATCGCCATTGAGATCGGCGAGATTGTTGCCGGTATAGACGAACGGCAGCAATGGCGCACCCTGGAAGCTGCCATCGCCATTGCCCATGAGCGCGTACGCTTGATTCGCGCCGGTGGCGTCACTGCCGAAAAAGCCGCCATTGGCCACACCGACGTACAGGTCGATGTTGCCGTCGCCGTCCAGGTCGGTCGCCGTCAGGTAGCCATTGTCATTGATCGATGCGTAACTTTTTCCGGCCGTGAAGGTACCATCGCCGTTGCCCAGAAAGATGTTGACCGCTGCGCCGGTACCCACGGCCAGGTCGATCTTGCCGTCTTTGTTGAAATCGGCGGCCGCCAGATTCGGTGCGAGATCCGATGCGCCAAGCTCCGGTGTGAACGCCGAACCGCCCTGCGTGAAGCCGCCACTGCCGTTGTTCAGCAGCACCAGCCCGTTGGAACCCACGATATCCAGATGCCCGTTCCCGCGCAGATCCGCCGCGATCAGGTTGACGATCTGTGGTCCAGCGCCGTTCGGCGCCGTTGGAGTAGTCACCGGGAAGGATTGAGCGGCGTTGAGCGTGCCGTCGCCTTTGCCGGTCAGTACCGAAATTTCCTCCTGGCCCGATGAGCTGCGCGTGGCCACGACCACGTCCACCTTGCCATCGCCATTGACATCCGCCAGCACGGCGGCCTCGGTGATATTTCCCGGCAGGGCATAGGCGGTCGGGGCGCTGATGGTGCCGTTGGCGTTGGCAAGCCAGACGGATATGGATGCCGAGGTGCCATCCAGGCCCACGATGTCTGCAAGGCCATCGCCGTTCAGGTCGCCCGCGGCCACGGTCGTGATTCCGGGCTGCGATAAATCCGTGTTGAAGGAATGCACCGCCTGCGTGGCCGGATCGATTGTTCCGTAATACAGGGCATTGCTGCCGGCCGCCATGTCGTAGCCAGCGGCGGCGCCCATATACAGCTGGTCTGTCGTCTCGCCCAGATACACCGCTTGCCGCGACCCGATCCCCAGCGTTGCCTCGGCACAGCCGTTGGCAAAAACATCGGCCTTGGTGCTCAGGTCAGCCGAGCTATGCAGCAACTGCTCGTAGTTCGCCGTCGTTCCCATGATCTGGATGGTTGGATTGAGACTGAAGGTGTAGCTGCCGGTGTAGAGCGACAGTGAGCAATTGCTCTGGCGCTGCAGCGCAATCATCTGACCGGAAGGGCCGGTAATCGCAGTCAGATTGCCCAGAAAATCTGCCGAAGACGGCGACGCTGTGGATGCGGCCGCGTTCTGCGCTCGCATGAATTGCTGCGCGAACACACTGGCGCGTGTCAGGCGCGCAGGCCACGACAGGTTCTTCCACAGTGGATGCGCTTCGGAGTGCATCTCTCTCAAAGTAGCCAGTCGCTGCTCAGCGGTGAAATTCGGATGTTGCTGAGCCACCGCCGCGATTCGCGCGGAGTTTATGTTAGCCGTGTAGGCACAGATGGCAGGAATCGCGATTGCCGCGGCCGCCGGCAGAATGACGAACGCGGTGAGCGTCACCAGGATCGTACGTGGAGCGAGCGATTTCATTGCAAATTCCCTAATGTAGATTTTCAGCAGCACAGGCAGGGTAACAAGCCGCAACGTTCGGCCATATCCCCCAAAGGAAGGGGACGGCGAGCCGTTGTCGTGATGCCCTGTACGAGACGCGGGCGGGTCAGCGATGGGCTGGAACGTCAGCCCTGTGCGAGCTTCGCAGGGCGCACGATCACCAGCGACAGCAACAGCGCCAGGGCGGCGCTGCCCGCCAGCATTCCGAGCGTGCGATCGTAGTTGCCGGTCAGATCGAACATCAGCCCGGCCGCGGGGCCGCCCAGCAGCAGCGTCAGAATCTGACAGAAATACCAGGCGCTATAACTGTAGGCCACACTGACGTGCGGGAATCGCTGGCGCAGAAAGGCCACGAAGTACAGATCCGATCCGCCGATCACGAAACCGAAACAGCTCGCATAGCTCACCAGCGCTGCAGCCGAATGCGCGCGGTTGACCCACAGCAGCGACAGGGCGCCGATCAGCAATAGCGCGCACAGGGCCACGCCCACATTGCGAAGCGAGGCGCGATCGAGAATCCAGCCCACGCTGAGGCTACCCACCGCGGCGAACCCGGCGGTCGAGCCCAGCACCAACGAGGCCAGCGCGGCCGTGAATCCGGCACCCTCGACGATGGCGCCCTGATGAGTCAGCAGGCCGCTATAGGTGATGTACACCAGCAGCGTCAGCACAGCGAGCAGCCAGAACATCGGCGAGCGCAGCAGATCGCCCAGCGATCCGCGCGGCGTCTCGTCCGCTTCAGGCTTGCGCGGATCCACTGACGGGTCGATTGGATCGCCATCCAGTCCGAGCCCGAGCAGGCGCGGTGAGCGCGCGCGCTGGGTCAACAATGTGGGAATGAGTCCAATGGTTATGAGGCCGACGGCGATCGACAGGCAGGCTGCCCGCCAGCCGAAGTGCGCGATGATCCACCCGGTCACCGGCGCGAGCACCATGCCGCCCACATGCCAGCCCGACCAGGTGATGCCGAGCCCAAACGAATAATGGCGCGAGAACCAGCGCGAGACCGAATACGGCAAGGTGACGGCGAATATGATCTTGCCGAAACCCATCGCGGCGCGCAGCGCATACATCTGCCAGAAGCTCGACACCGTCGACAGCAGCGCCACGCAGGTCGCCTCGAGCAGGATGCCGGCGATCAGCATGTGCGTGGCGCCGAAGCGCTTGATGCCGAATCCGCCGAGCAGAATCAGCGGCGCGCTGAGCCAGAATGCGGTGACCAGGCCGCCGGTGGCCGCCCGGTTCCAGTGGAATTCCTGGGTCAGCGGCACGACGAACAGCACGAAGCTGTACAGGCCGCCGCCGTAGACCATGAACCCGGCCAGAAACAGTGCGATCAGCACTCTCCAGCCGTAGTAAAGGCCGCCCGATCTGCTCTGGATCATCGGCCGCAGTATTGCCTGTCAGCCCCCGGCGGTCTACCGGCGCTCAAGCGCCTGCGAGCGGTTTGCGGAACAGATAGTGCGATACCAGCCATTCCTGGCCGCTGCGAAAGCCCCACAGTTCCGCACAGGCCATGAAGAATACGCGCCAGTACACCCACCAGCGCGTGGTCTCACGTTCGCCGTAGGTCGCGGCCAGCAACACCCGCACAGCCGACTCGTGCCGATCCATGTTCGCCAGCCAGGCCTCGGCAGTTTTCTGATAGTGGCTGCCGTCGAGGCGCCAGTGATCATGCAGCGTCAGATCATCCTGAAAATAGAGCAGCAGGTCGTCGCTGGGCATGATGCCGCCGCTGAAGAAATAACGCGCCATCCAGTCCGAGTCATCACGCGCCTCGAAGTGATAGGCGTATTCGCGGTGCGTGAAGATGTGAACGAACAGCAGCCCTGCCGGTTTGAGCCAACGATGAATGTTGGCCATCAGCAGTGCATAGTTCTTCATGTGCTCGAACATTTCCACCGACACCACACGGTCGAAGGTCTCGGCGATGTCGAAGCGATTCATGTCGCAGGTGATGATGCGCAGATTGCGCAGGCCGCGACGCACACATTCGCCTTCGATGTATTCTCTTTGAGTCGCCGAGTTGGAGACGCCGGTGATACGCGCCAGCGGGTGGTGCTCGGCGAGCCACAGTGACAGCGAACCCCAGCCGCAGCCGAGTTCGAGAATGCGCTGGCCGTCGGCGATCTGCGCGCGCTCGCAGCTCAAGCGCAACATGGCTTCCTCGGCGGCATCGAGCGTGCCGATGCCGGCGCTCCACAGGGCGCTGCTGTACTTCAGTCGTTTGCCCAGGCAAAGCTCAAAGAAACGCGTTGGCAGCTCGTAGTGCTGGGCATTGGCGGCCGCGGTCTCGATGGCGATCGGACTGGTGCGCAGCTGCGCGATCAGCGTCTGCAGATCGGCCATCTGCGCCTCGAGACTGCCGCGGCATTGCTGGCGCAGCCGCTGGCGCAGCAAACGCCGTATACCCAGCCGCAACAGCGGATCGGGCAGCAGATCGCGTTCCAGCAGGCTCGCAAGTCTCACGCCGGATGCTCCAGCACACGGCCACTCATGCGCTTCAAGGGCGGCAGCGCCAGCGCATACAGCAGCACGGCGATGCCGGGGGCGAACAACAGCCACGCCAGCACGCCGCGCAGCCCGGTGGTGCCGTACTGCTGCAGAAAGCGCAGCGGCGAGGCCTTGAACGCGACCATGAGCGCCGTGATCGAAAACGACACCGGCGGCGAATGCGTGAGCCGTTCACCGGCGCGCACGAACAAGTAGATCCCGGGCACCTGCAGCGGCGCGACCATCCAGTTCAGCAGTTGAATGACGGGCTGATTGAGCTTGAACAACACTCCGGCCAGCAGGCACAGGGCAGTGGTGCTGCCCAGAATCGGAAATAGCCCGAGCGCCACACCGAGGGCGATGGTCAAGGCGATCTTTTGCGGCGTGATGCCCTGGCGCAGTTGCGCCAGGGTCACATCGAGCACGCGCCGTTGCCACAGGGCGCGCATTGCCTGGCCGTTGGCGCTCATGACTGGCGCGCCGGTCGCAGCAGCACCTGCTTCATGGAGGCGTCGCTCGGCAATCGCCACAGCAACTGCAGCATGTACACGGACATGGCGATGTTGCCCAGTGCCAGAATCGCGATCAGCCACACGGCGCGAGCCAGCAACGTGCTCTCACGCCAGGCGAGCCAGAGGTAGAAGGTCAGGAATCCGAAATAGGTGTCGAACAGCGTGGCGATGAACCAGGGATGCAGCACCAGCTGGCGTGGGGTCTGCCACAACGGCACCTGAGCGCTCGCCCAGCCGGTCACGCACAGCATGGTGACCAGCACCAGTGTGAAGGCCAGACGCAGCAACCAGATCATGGCTGTGTCAGCTTCTTGGCCTGCAGCACCTGGCGTTGCAGCTGCGGGTTGTCGGCCTTGGCGTGCCAGGGCACGCCTTTGAGCCACAAACGCAGGGCGTGCCAGTGAATCAGGCCGATGACTTTGAGCGTCAGCAGCGGGTATTTGAGCGCGTACCAGAACAGGCGCGCATCGCGAAGCGAGCGACGGCGGCCGCGCAGGCCGCTGCGCAGGATGCGGCGCTCGCCGTCATAGTCGTCGATGCGGATGTCCAGGGCCTGTTCGGGTGTGCGCAGTCTGAAATCGAACTGCAGCGTCAGACTCGAGAACGGTGACACGTAGTAGTGCTTGGGCACGCGCAGCGTGAACAAGCGCGCATCGCCGGGCTGCGGTGCCGGCAGCAGATACAGTTTCTGCTCGCCAAAGGTGTTGCCGACTTCGGCGACGGCGCACACCGGGGTGCCGGCATCAGGCTCAAAGCAGAAATAGACCGAGATCGGATTGAACACATAACCCAGGATGCGCGGCAGGGTCAGCAGCTTCACGCGGCTGGCGCTGGCCGGCTCGATGCCCTGACTCGCCAGGTACTGCCCGAGCCTGTGCTTGAGCGAGGCGCCGCTGTGGCCGCAACCGGGCATGTGGTCGTCGTCGCGAAAGCCGTACAGATTCCAGTGATTGCGGCTGAACAGGCGCAGTTCGTGCGCCAGCGTATCGATCTCGTCCAGGTCGATATAGAACATGAACAATGCGTGGTGCAGCGCATAGCGCCTGGGCGCCAGGCGCTGGTGCATGACCTGGCACTCGTACAGGCAGGAGCTCAGTTCCATGCGTCGTCGGTCAGCTGCCGGCTCAGCTGCAGCGCTGCGCTGAAGGCATCTTCGTGAAAACCGTAGCGAAAGTAGCTGCCGCAGAAATACAGCTTGCTCTGGCGCTGATTCAGCCCCGGCAGCTCGCGTTGCGCCCGAATGGCGCCGCTGTTGAACAGCGGATGCTCATAATGAATGCGCTGCACGATCTTCTCGGGGCGCAGCGTGTGCTCGCCATTGATCGAGACGAAGTAATTCTGGCGCGTGGGAATGCTCTGCAGGCTGTTGATCCAGTAGACGGTCGAGGGTGACAGCTGGCCATCGGCATGGCTGCTCACGCGGTAGTTCCAGGAAGACCAGCAACGCCGGGTGTCGGGCATCACCGCCGCATCGGTATGCAGCAGTGCGGTATTGGGCTGGTATTTGAATTCGCGCAGTACGCTGCGCTCGTGCTCATCGGCGTCGCCGAGCATTCGCAGCGCCTGATCGGCGTGGCAGGCCAGAATGACGTGGTCATAGCGCTCGCGATGTCCGGATTCATCGCTCACGGTGACTTGACCGCGCTCGCGCCGCACCTGCGTTACGCCGCGGCGCAGATGGATGCGCTCGCGAAACGGCGCACTGAGCTTCTCGACATAGCGTCGGGCGCCGCCGACTACGCTGAGCCAGGGATGCTGGGTGTGCAGTCCGAGGAAGCCGTGGTTGTGGAAGAAGCGCAGCAAGGTCGCGGCCGGGAATTGCAGCATGCGTTCCGGCGGCGTCGACCACACCGCGCAGCTCATGGGTATCAGATACAGGTCGCGGAATTGATCGCCGTAATTGCGTTCGCGAATGTACTCGCCGAGGCTTTGTGTTTCGGGGCGCGCGCAGTTCAGGCTGGCAACTGCCTCCTGGTTGAAGCGGTTGATGGTCAGCAGCATGCGCCAGAATTTCGCACGCAGCAGATTGCGGCGCTGCCCGAACAGCTGATTCAAGCTCGAACCGCAGAATTCCACTCGCGCGGGCAGGTGCTGCACGCTGAAGGACATGGGGCTCGGCTGCACGGCGACCTCGAGCTGTTTGAACAGCCGCGTGAGGTTGGGGTAAGTGACCTCGTTGTAGGTCATGAAGCCGGTATCCACCGGCACGGCACCGGTCTGGTCCGCCACCATGACCGTGTTGGCGTGGCCGCCGACGTGGCGGTCCTTTTCATAAAGCGTCAAGGCGTACTTGCGCTGCAGAAAGTGCGCACACCCCAGACCCGCAATGCCTGTGCCGACGATCGCCAACGTTTCCATACGGTTGATTTCAGTGCTGTGCTGTCCAATATATCGCGCCACCGGGTCGATCGGATGCGTCCGCCCTCGGAGCTGGGGCGTTTATGAGGTAGTGACGGCTTGTGGGTGGCGAATCGGTCTGTTATGAATGAACGCAGCGCTATGGACAGGGGCTCCCGGTGGTCGGCCGCAGGCTGCCTGGCGGCGGGGGCTTGGCGAGTGCATGTGAGCGATCAGGATCAAATTGGCAGCAAACGTGACGCGGAGGTAATCCGCCGCATTCGCGCGGGCGATCGCGCTGCTTTTCTCGAATTTTACGACCGTTATGCACCGTTGTTGTTGTCGGTGGCTGCGCGGGTGCTCGGAGAGAGGCGCGAGGCCGAAGACGTGCTGCAGGACGTGTTTACACAGATCTGGCACAAATCGGCCGGCTACGACGCCAAGCTGGGTACGCTGTCCAGCTGGGCCGTGACCCTGACGCGCAACAAAGCGATCGATCGCGTGCGAGCCTCGACGCGGCGGCGGCGTCTGATCGAGGAAATCGCCATTTCCGCCGATCAAGTCGAGGAGGCGCCGGCGCCTTCCGCCAACGAGCTGCTCTATGGCCACGAACGCGCAGAGCGCATCAGGGCGGCGCTGAATGAATTGTCTTCCGAGCAGCGCGAGGTCATTGAGCTGGCATTTTTTGCGGGATTGAGTCAGAGCGAGATCGCCACACGTCTGGCGCAGCCACTGGGTACCGTCAAGGCCAGAATTCGGCGCGGCATGCTCAAGCTGCGCGATCAGTTGGGAGGTGCGCCGTGATCGACGAGCGCACCGAAGAGCTGGCTGCTGCCTACGTCCTGGGCGCCCTGGACGCCGAGGAGCTCAAGCTGTTCGAGCAGCAGCTGCGAAACGATGCCGAATTGCGCCGCCTGGTGGCCGAACTGCGCGGGGTTGGCGAGCTGCTCGGGGGCACCTCGCCGCTGGTGCAGCCCCCGGCCGCACTCAGGGCCAAGCTGCTGGTGGATCTGGGCGATCGACGCCAGCTGCATCCGGTGGCGCGGCGCCGGGTTCAATCCTGGCTGCCTTGGGCGCTGGCCGCAGGCTTTGCCGCCCTGTGCGTGATGTTTGGCTGGCAGGCGAACGGTCTGCGCATGCAGCTCGATGTGCGACAACACCGCATCGATGAGCTCAGTCAGCTCGCCGAGTCACTGCGCTCCGAGGATACCAATCTGCGTCAAGCCGTGCTCACACTGCAGCAGAGCAACCGCCTGGCCAACATGCGCATTGCGGTGCTGAACTCGCAGATCCACGCCGATCCGCAGGCGCTCGCGGTCAGCGTGTGGGACAACGAACGACAGACCGGCGTCGTGGTCCTGCACCACCTCAAGCCGCCGCCAAAGGACAAGGACTATCAGCTGTGGATCATCGATCCGCGTTACCCCGTGCCTGTGGATGCAGGGGTGGTGCAG
>Ga0302325_10027331_pt1 | contig 11830 bp, 13 predicted proteins | sample Palsa_T0_2_FD_201948 | JGI IMG/M metagenome (GOLD analysis project Ga0302325, IMG submission 201948) | Peat permafrost microbial communities from Stordalen Mire near Abisko, Sweden - Palsa_T0_2 | ecosystem: Environmental > Terrestrial > Soil > Palsa > Peat permafrost | place: Sweden: Abisko... | reverse complement strand
GACCTGGCTACATGCAGTTTGCCATCACCAATGTCTGCAACGCCAAATGCGACTTCTGCAACTTCGCCGTGGATAAATTTGACCCGCGCCAGCGGCGCAGCGTTTCGTTGGAAGAGGCCCGGGATGTCATCGACATCTGCGTCAAGAATCACATTGGCTATCTTCTTTTTGTCGGCGGCGAACCGCTGGCGCACAAGCATCTGCGGGAGATGATTCGCTATGCCGCCGAGCAAGGCATTCATCCGATGGTTTGCACCAATGGTTCCCTGTGGACGGAACAAAACATGCGCGCCATGGCGGCCGATGGCTTAAGCAGCGTCATCATGTCGATTGACGCCCATGACGTGGCCCGCCACGAAAAGAATCGCGGCCTGGCGGATGTGTGCCGGAAGATCAAGCACGCCAATGAAGTTTTTGCTGAATTGGGTGTGCAAACCACCGCCAGCGTGACCGCGAGCCGGCTGATTGATGATTACGCTAAACTGCCGGATTTCCTGCGCTCGCTGGGATTCGCCAGTTGCACTTTTAGTTATCCGCTGACCAGCCTCGCTTCGGGTTACTTGAGTTTTAGCGACTCCTCGCTTGTCAATTATAATACAGAGGAGCTGATCGGCGTCTTCGAGCAAATCAAGAAGATGAAGATGGAGAGCGGCTATCCCGTGGTCAATCCGCGCGAATCCCTCTCCGAAATGCAGCGCCACTTGCGCAAAGAGCCGGAGCGTTTCGGCTGCCTGGGTGGGCACAAGTATTTTTACCTCGATTGGAACCTCAACCTTTATCGTTGCCACGCCTGGGACAAGCCGATGTGCTCCATTTATGAATTCGACCAGACGAAGCTCATCCGGGACGGCTGCACCAAGTGCATGATCGATTGTTACCGCGACCCCAGCGTGATGCAGCATGTCGCCATCAGTGTCAGCGACGCCTATCAAAATATGAAGAAGGGCCGGCTAGGCGCCGCGGCTAAAAACATTTTTGACCGGCGCAACCTGATCTCGTTGCGCGCGGTCTGGGAAGATCGCAAATGGATCGGGAAAGTGTGACGGTTGTGCTTAAAAGTGGCCTGGGGAGCGCGATCGTCCCGATCGCTCTGGCTGGCGTCTCGCCAGGCAGTCTTGTTCGAATTGGACTCAGGACCATTGGAGAGCATCGGGGCGGCCTGCAAAGAGTTTTCGGCGAGACGCCAAAAACTGCGATCGAGACGATCGCGCTCCCCAAGCCACTAAATCGTCCGACGAAATCTCACCCACTTTTAGTCAACACGCAGGTGTGACTAGGCCTTGACGCCTAGTTACGCACTGGGTGTTTTGGTAAAGACGAATTCGATCTCTTCAAATCCTCCGACCCAGAAGCACCAAATACGGCTGCATAAAGAAGGGCTCACATTGGCGGCAAAAGAAATAATGGCGTTGGCTCCCTTCAACAAGGAAATGACCATCGGGCTCAGGCCCATGCTCGGCATGAGATGGAAAAAAGCCATCCAATGCATTTCCATTTTTTCCAGTTTGAAATCCACCCCAAAATACCCCCACCTTAAGCAACGGTTGTCGAAGTAATTGGGAAAAGTGACGTCGAAACCATGCGCATGTTCGGCATGCGTAAGACCTCGGCTGAAGTGCGGGACTTTGACATGGAGTTTGCCGCCAGGCTTAAGGATGCGGCGGATCTCCGTCATCACCGCAAAAGGCCGATCCAGATGTTCAAGCACGTGAAATGCCTCCACCAGTTCAAAGGAATTGTCGGCAAAGGGGTAGGGCAGGGCATTGAGATCAAGTTGGACGTCGGGCTTGGTGATGCTTTGCCAATCAACGTTGATGTAACCCTCTTTGCGCTCAGCGCCGGCTCCCAAATTCAGTTTGGTCGATCTTTCCATTTCATTTCGATCCAAGAAGGGTTCAGCCCATCTCGCTCGACAGAAGGGCGATTTTGGGCCGCAGTCAGGTTTTTGCAAGTATTTTGAGAGCAACCCGGCCACTCAAGAAAAAGCGTCCGTCCGCCATCCCATACCTTGTGAGGGAGAGGCGCACTGCCATTAAGTTAAGGTGTTTTTTCCGGGGAGCGCACGCGCCCTCGCGTGCAGCGGTTGGCGCCTCGCCAACCGCCCACAGGAAGATGCCATCGGCGAGGGCGCCGATGGCCACACGCGAGGCGCGTGTGCTCCCCTGAAATAGATAACTTGCTATCCCAGTTTAATATGGTATTATGCTTCATTGTCGCGCTTCGGCGCGCTCGCTCTTTGACAATTTGGGATAGGAGGTCAGTGGCAAGCGGTGAGAAAATTAAACCGCCGGCGGTTCTGTTTGGGTCGATCAGGATCGAGGGCTAACTCACATAAGTCGTTGATTTCCATGATAATTTCGGATAGTTCCACATGCTTTTTGAAGAAAATGGATCGGCCTTCATTCCAGCCGTTCCGCCAACTTCAAGAAAGATAAGACTACTCCAAAACAGCCGCCGGTGTGGTGTCTCCATTACCAGTTGAGTTTCATGGCGCGTCCAATCGCACCTAATCAAAGCTAGTCGCACCAGTCCGACTATTTCAGTGGGCCGAAATCACAGTTAACGGAAGACGATTTCACCCTCTCGTTTTGAGGAGGGGCTGTGTGAAATGCTCTCTAGTCGCACCCAATCAAACCCAGTAAAGCCATTTTCCGCGGTAGAGCGAGACTCCGTCGAGCTCTGATTCGATTTCCCTTGGAGAAAAGTCACCGCTCGAAGTCAGAACAGAGATGGGAGGCACAACACGTTGTGCCGGAGTCTCGCTCTACCGGATTGAGGGGGGCCTCCTATCGGACAAAATCGCACCCAGTCAAAGTCAATCAAACCAAAATGTCAGTCGCCCCCCGACCTTGGCATTGACGAAACTGGCGGCATCAGTGCAACATCGAAAACCTTGAACCGTGAATTTTAAATTTTAAACCCATCCTTGTATGCCCCCAAAAGCTGAAAAATCTCCCGAAAAATCCCCGGAACCGAAGGCCACTCCCGCTCGCCAGCGCGACCTCGACGCCGCCATTTCCTCCATCACCAAAGCTTACGGCGAAGGCAGCATCATGCGTCTCGGCGATGCCCGCGCCAGAGTGAAGATCGAAGTCATCCCGACCGGTGCTTTGGCGGTCGATCTGGCCCTGGGCGTGGGCGGTCTGCCGCGCGGACGGGTGGTGGAAATTTTCGGGCCCGAATCGTCCGGCAAGACCACGTTGATGCTGCACGTCATTGCCAATGCGCAAAAAGGCGGAGGTTTGGCTGCGTTTATCGACGCCGAACACGCGATGGACCCTGCTTACGCCAAAAAGCTCGGGGTCAATTTGGATGAACTGCTGGTTTCCCAACCTGACAGCGGCGAAGAAGCTCTCACCATTTGCGAAACGCTGGCCCGCTCCAACGCGCTGGACGTGATCGTGGTGGATTCTGTGGCCGCGCTGGTGCCGAAAGCGGAACTGGAAGGCGAAATGGGCATGGCCACGATGGGCATGCAGGCACGGTTGATGAGCCAGGCCCTGCGCAAGCTCACTGCCATCCTGGCCAAATCCAAGACCACCTGTATTTTCACCAATCAGTTGCGCGAAAAAGTCGGAGTCATGTTCGGCAATCCGGAAACCACACCGGGCGGCAAAGCGCTCAAATTCTATGCCAGCGTGCGCATCGACATCCGCCGCCGGGATACTTTGAAGGACGCCGCAGGCAACGCCATCGGCAACGCCGTCAAGGTCAAGATTGTCAAGAATAAAGTTGCGCCCCCCTTTGCCGAGGCTGAGTTCGAAATCCTCTACAATCAAGGCGTCAACAAGGAAGGCAGCCTGCTGGACGTCGGCATCGCCCACGGTGTAGTTGACAAGAAAGGCGCCTGGCTGCAATTCGAGGGCGAATTGATCGGCCAGGGCAAGGAAGCCGCCCGGTTGGCGTTGATCGAGAAACCTGAATTAGCGCAAAAGATCACCGCCGCCGTCATGGCCAAACGCAATGGCCCGGTGGCTGTGGCGGCGTCATAGAATGTCTTAGGCTCTGACCGGTTGGCGCAGGATTGTTCGCAGCCGTTCCGGCGGGACCCGACGAGGGTCGGAAAGATAGATTTCGTGATGAGGGCCGACTAACCTCAAACCCTTGGTTTCGGCGAAGCGGCGCATGGCTTCAGTTGACTCGCGCTCCTCTTCGTATGGGCCCACGTGCAGCATTTGCACGCAGTCTCCCTCGTTGATGGATTCGAGCGCCATTGCCTTGACTTCGGGCGATTTGCCGCGCTTGAGAAGTGTTTCGACCGCTTCGCGCAGGTCCTTCTCTTCGATGAACTCCGGCGTGCGGATCATGAGCTTCCATCGCCAATTCGCTTTCGGCGTGTTTTCCAAATCGCAGTCGTAACGGGCTTCCAGTTTGCAAATGGTATAATCTCTTCCACCCCCGGCCTTATGCCTCATCTTGACAGTGAAAGCCACGCCATACAGCGCGCCGATGCAAGCCTGAAACTCGGCATTTCCCGGCGCGCCTTTGCCTTCGATGACTAAGTAGCGCGCTTGTTTCGTATGCACCAGCGCCGGCTGACGAGGCGTCACGTATTCGGCTTTGTGCGTTTTGTAAAGATCAAGTTTTGTGCTCATAGAAGCTTTCCTTCAAATCGTTAATGGTTCCAATGGCGCATGAATGTCTGTGACGAGGTCTTCGGGATCCGTGCTCTCGGGAGAGTTCAAATAAAGCTCAAAGCACGGCACCGGTCGGAGGCAGCGACGACTGCGCGGCAGCCACTGGCCGAGGAGTTCTGTGTAGCTTCTGCCAAGACTCTCGTAGGGCCCGAAATGTGTCAGAACCGCGTAATCGCCGCCGGCAATTTTCTGCACCCCGATTTCGCCGGAGGCGCGGAACTTTTCGTCCACAGTCACGCAGGCGTCGTATCTGAGCTTAGTCTGGGGTGTGACGCCGGGATCGTCGTGGGTAATACCTATAAATTGGACACTGCCCCCAATAAAGCCGTCCTTGCCCAGCGACACCAAAAAGTGATCCCAGGTTTTTCCAACTTTGTTGTAATGACCGACATGACGCATGAAGGCAACGCGCAGCGGCTTGATCTGTTTAATGGTGACATTCATAGATTTTTCACTTTTGACGACTCTAAATTTGGTTGGTCGCTCTTTGGGGCTGTAGTGCACAGCCGAAGGAGTTTCGACGCGCACACTAACACCCTTTTGCTTCCGAAATTGAATGGGCGAAATACCGAAAGCGCTGCGAAAAGCGCGAGTAAATGATTCATGGGTTTCGTAGCCGGCTCCGAATGCGATTTGGACCACTGGAGTGGTAGAAAGCTTCAAACGCATGGCGGCCCGCTCGAGACGTAAGCGCCTAACATGCCCGGCCACCGATTCTCCAAGCATGCCCGTGAAAACGTGATGGAAATGGTGGGGAGAAAGGCAGGCCGTCCGCGCCAAAGTTTGCAACTCAATCGGCTCGTCAAGATGTTGTTGGATATGGACGAGAACGCGAAGGAGACACTCCTTGTAAAAGCGCAAGGTGGTCGGCTTGGTTCGCAAAGTCATATTCCTAAAGTATCAGGTCAGATGGCGGCAAGCTTGATACTTTTTGCGATTTTGGATGCCATAGTGCTTTCTTGGCGTTAGCCGTGCTTCCAGTGGAAAGCGTGACCCTGGCCCGGCCAGGATTGTCAACGGCCAACCGCGGCTGCACACTTCCTGGCGGTGACCGATATATTGGACATCCTTTTTGAAGACCAGGATTTGCTGGTGTTGAACAAGCCCCCGGGGCTGGTCTGTCATCCAACCAAGGCGGGCGAGATGTCGAGTCTCGTCGGCCGCGTGCGGCTGTACTTGGGACAAAGCGGGCACTTGATCAATCGCCTCGACCGCGAGACCAGCGGTGTCACCGTCGTGGCCAAAAACCCTGCGGTCGCGGGCGCGCTCGGCAAGCTCTGGGAAAGCCGCGCGGTGGAAAAAGTTTATCTGGCGCTTGTTCACGGCGTGGTTAGTCCGGAATCTGCCGTGATCGATTTGCCCCTGGGTAAAGATGAAAAAAGCCAGGTCGCGGTCAAGGATTGTGTGCGACCCGACGGCGCTGCGGCGCAAACCGAATACAAGTTGGAACGGACTTTCCAGCGCGACGGCAAATCCTTCAGCTTACTGCGCCTGACCCCGCGCACTGGGCGCAAGCACCAAATACGAATTCACCTTGCGGCCATTGGACATCCGGTCGTAGGCGACAAACTTTACGGCGGGAACGAGGACCATTACCTGGCGTTGGCGCAGGATCGTTTGACGGAAGAGGCCTGGAGCGAGTTGCTGATGCGCAATCAAGCGCTGCATGCGCTGTCAATACGGTTTATGTGGGAGGAGGCCATGAGGGAATTCTCGGCCCCGTTACCGGCCGAGTTTCAGAGTTGGCACGCAGACGACTCGGCAACCGCGAAGTGAAGACTTTGCCAGCCGAGAAGCATTGGAATGGCGCGCCCGGCGAGAATCGAACTCACGACCCACTGCTTAGAAGGCAGTTGCTCTATCCAACTGAGCTACGGGCGCGACCACACGTAGTTTAAAGTTCAAAGTTCAAAGTTTAAAGTGGAAATTTCGGCGAGTGCTCGACATTAATTTAGGAACGCAGGTCGCCCGCTCCCGAAAAAATTTACCCAATCGTCCTACCCGTCCCTTCCTAAAGCCAGCCTTCCCGACATGTCCAATCTTCATCGCCGTGTTTTTCGACGAAGGCGATGAGCCTCCGAATCAGGCCTCGCGCGTCCGATTGACGGAGCCGCTTGCTGTCGGCGTAAATCACTCCGCCGTGAGTCAGACCGGCCGCCAATCGAGCCTTGACGAATTCCGGGATCGTATTCACATCGCGACTGACAAGAGTCCAACCCTCTGATCAAGCGTTTCGAGCAACGGCGGGTCTTGCAGCCCGCGCCAGGACGTATCGTAAATGGAAACCGCATCCAATGCCGGGAACTTTCTTTGGAGCGCCTCGGCAGCTTCGCGAGGGATGTGCTCGTCCAACAGCAGCCTCACAGCTTTTCAAGGTTGGGCGAAACGGCTTTAAGACCCTCGAAGTCTCGTTGCTTGTGCAGCGTCAAACTCGCGGCCATCTCCTCCCGGTAGGCCTCCGCGTAGGCCAGCGCCATCTTGACCACCGCTTCGGGTTTTTCCATCCGTTTAGCTGCCTTCGCCGTGTTCCCGTCCAGATCTTTGACCAAATCCACGACCATCCAGACCGGCCACCTTGTGCCGGTGACATAAGCCACCCGGCCAGGAGCGCCGTCTCGAAACTCAATGGCGGGAAAACGCGAACGTCTTACACCCTCTTTGACGTAAATAGCAGCCAAAGTACCCGGCGGCTGGCCCGTCAAAGTCGCGGCGGCTTCCAAATCCGCCTTCTCAGGTTTGGTCAAACGGAGTGTGACGCTCTCATCTTTGGTCATCGCTGCCATACAATGCATACAATCGCATCTACCCGCGCCGATTTCAAGTCTTCCAGGTCAAATTCGCCGATCACCTTCGGCCCCCGGTGGCATTTCTACCTGGGCGACATTATCACGGCCATCCCGGTGCCTTGGAAATTCGCCAAAGGTGATTTTGAAAGCGGTCTGGCGGCAAAGGTGTTGCGTGGTCATTGATATTCAATCTCGGGACGACCAGCGATGATGCCTGAAAACAGTATTGACAATTTAGAAGGCAGTTGCTCTATCCAACTGAGCTACGGGTGCCAACTGGGAGATTACGGTTCGCAGCAAGGGTATGCAAGCAAGGCGATGGCCCTAATTTTAAGACAAATGCCAGCAGCTCGCGCTACGGATTTTTTATTTCATTTTATGCATGTGCGATGTAAATTCTAAAGGGAATGAGCACTGTTGTTGAAGTTAAGAAGGCTACGGAGCAACTTTCGTCGAAAGACCGATGGGAGTTGTTCGTTTGGCTTCGTGAATCTGAGGACGTTCGGACGCATCAACTCCAAGAACTTCAGCGTGATCTTGCCGTGGGCCTGCAACAAGCGGATCGAGGCGAAGTCGCTCCTCTGGACATTTCATCAATTCGGGCCAAAATTCACCTCAAGCTGAAAGAATCAGCCCAGTCTTGATGGCATCCGTTGCCCGGACACCAGTGTTGCGGGGGCAGGACGGGCGCAATCCTGGGGACAATGACGACACCACCAGGCACTTGTCGGGGCGGAGCTTTCGCGTGTTGGCATTGGACTTGGCCTTCGTGTATTAAGCAAGCCGGATGCCGACATGGGAACGCGCAGTGGGGAATGGAATTTGGATACTACCTTTGGATACTGGTTGCCCTTTTTCGAGCGAATTCGTGATAATTCAGGATGACACCAAGCTCCTCAACCCAATGATATTCAAAGCAGGGATGACCGCTGATGATTCCAGAAAACAGTATTGACAATTTAGAAGTCAGTTGCTCTATTCAACTGAGCTACGGGCGCCATCTACGCTGAGTCTGCCTTGCCGCCAACCTGGGCTAAAGATTGTTCCTCAACCAGTCCTGCACCTGGTCGTGATCTCCGGCAGTGTGCAGAAAAACATGATCGGCTAGGACCGTGAACACGACCCGCAGCCGCAAACCAGCGCGAATTTCAAAGATGCCTGGATGGAGCCTTCTCACGCCGGCGCCAGAATGTTGGTGAGGGTTGCCGATGAGGCCCGGCAATCGGGAGATGGCGGCGTTGAGGTTGGCTTGGTCAGCCTTGGGAATTTTTTTAAGGGCGCGCAAGAACGACTTGTGCGGGTAAATGGTCATGCCTTCCAAGGCTTGAGTTTGCCTGATTTCAGGGCTGCGGCATCTTTGGCGGCCAGCTTCTCCGCGATTTGAGCCATTTGCTTTTCGGTGAGCCCGTACTCTTGGAACGCGTAATCATCGCTGTAAACTTCCACACGCCGCAAAGCGAGAATTTCCCCGGAGGGATGAATAATGCCGATGTCTTCACCAGCGAGGGCCTTGGACATCCAGGAGCTGAGGTTCGCCCTGGCCTTGGTAATTGTTAGCGTCTTCATAAAGTAAATTTAGCGTCTGGCCGCGAAAAGGCAAGGGTCACGTCGGCGTTAGGAGGCATTATGCCCAAATCCGGGGTTTAATCCGTATAATCCTCGTTGAGCGAGCGTAGGAAAGCGGCCAAAGGTTCGATGGCGGCATCGCTCAGATGGATTCCACTTAGCGCGGAGTCCGCATTGCGCACTTCGTTCAGGCGCGCTTTGGTGGAAAATTCCTGGTAAAACTGGAGGACGGCTTCCAAGGTTTCCCTTCGTCCAGTGTGCAGGTAAGGAGCCGATTGCCCAAGATCGCGGAGCGTGGGCGTTTTGAAGCGGGCCACGGTCAGCGGTAAGACCGCGCCTGGCGACGGGAGTGAAAGCGAGAGTTTATAAAAGGTTTGTGCGGCAGCGGGATTCACACTGGCGCTGAAGCTGAAAGTTCCCGCGTCGTCAACAATATTAGTTGCCACCGCCTGCCATGAGCCGGTAGGCAAAAGATTGTTAGTCGATGCCAGAATGATGCAGACTGCGCCGGGCGTTCCGTTCGTCGCGTTCAAGACCAAATTCTGGCCCACGATTTGCGCCCTCGCAAAGCGCGGTAGCGAGAGGCCCAACAGTTGCGGTAAAATCTGCTGCAACCCGGGTTGCGGCGTGGGAAATTCCGGGTTCGCATAAACGTTCCACAGACCGAGGTCCACCGCGCCGGGCATGTCTTTGCTCGGCGGCGTTTCGAAAAGGCCGGTGGCATCGGGATAATTCGTCGTCGGTGGAAGGAAGGCGTTGTAGTTCGTCTGCCGCGTGCTCAGATCTGGAATATAGAGGGATTTGAAAGTGCCCGCGCCGTGGATGGCGTCGTATTCCTCCTGGGCTGCGCCGGTGTTGTGGAAAATGAAATCGGTAAAAGCCGGCAGGGAATGGCAAGTAGCGCAATTGCCCACATTGGCCCCCACATGACCGGGCGAAGTGTTCGTCACAGTCAAAAAGATTTTTAAACCTTTCAATTCTTCCGCGCCAAAGTGAAAACTTTGTTTGTGGGTGGTGAACTGTCCATCGATCTGATTAGTCACGAAATTTGGATGGGGAAGTTGCGTGACCAACTGCAACAAGCGTTGCGCGTATTGGGCGGGTGTTTCTCCGGGATCCGGCAATTGTGGCAGACCGTTCTTGATCAGAAAAACGTCAAAGGGCGAGCCGTTAAAAATCGCGGTGCCTTCGCCTTCGAAATCGAGGCCATTGGTCGCCTGCGAGAAAAACAAGTTGCGCAGATAGGCTTCGATCAAATTCGCGATGGTGTTGAGGATTTGTTCGTCTGAGGCGTAACGCATGTCCAACGCATACTGGGGCGAGATCAGGAACGCCTTTAGCGTGCGCGGGTCGGTGATAAAGGAGCCGTCGTAATTGGTGAAATCGGCAAAGATATTGGAGTAGGTGGCAAGGTCGGTGTCCTCCAAACGCCAGCGCGAATCACGCGCCTCGGTGGCCAGGTAACCGGCGCCATCATCGTTGCGAATGACATTGGCGATGTGATGCACCGCGGTGGCGTATTCCGACGGCAACCACCCAAAATTGCGGCCGGTGAGTGTGCCGATGATCAGGTCGTGGGCGGAAGCGAATTGGCCGTCAAGATGAAGGAACAGAGGGACGTTGCGCGGAATAAAGGAATCTACCAGTGTGGGAGAATTGCGTGGGGTCTGGGTCCGAAGGCCAGCCCGGGGCGGAACCGGGCTGCGCCGGGCAAAATCCGCATACGTTCGATTCCCCAGGATATTGTTGCCGAAGGGGCCATAGCCTTCCTCATCCACCAGATGACACTGACGGCAATTCATGGCCAGCCCGCGGAACGGACCAGGCACATGTCCGGTGGCAGTGCGGAGTGTGGAGACGATGGAGTCACCAGGAATTTCGGCGTTGTCATCCCCGGCGCAATTGGTAAAAAAATATTGCGAGAAGCGTGTTTCGAGGAAAAGGCGCTCGCCGATATTGACATCCGCCGCCGCGAAATCCGTGGGAAATTTATCCTGCGCACGAACGGAAAAGGCCCACAGAATCATGGCCAACATGGCAACGGGGGCATTGAGGACACTCCTCGGACACATAAGGTATATTATGCAGATATTTCGCCTCGATGGAAAGGGCAATTGCCGTTTTCGGCCTTGCCCAATGAGTTTTGTCGCAAGAGACTCCAGTTCATGTCGTCAGTTTTTCAGGCCAGCGTAATCCTTTGCTTGACTTTGTGCGTCGCACAGGGAGTTGAATTCACCCCAGCGCCGCAGCGGTTCCAACAGGAAGTTGCGTTGTATTTCACGGAACAAGATGGATCTCCAAGCGGGCCCATCCAATTGATCGAAGCCGGGGCGGACGGCGTCATTCGGTCCTTTGCCAGCGGCCAATGGTACGAGTTTCACGCCGGGCACTGGAGTGTCAATAAAACACTAAAAGCGCAAAGTGACAGCCAATTTGTTTTTGCCGATTCCCATGGAAAAGCGCTGCAGGCAAACATTCCCTGGCGCGAGGTGACACAGCTTCTTCGATCGGGAATTACGAATTGGGTGATTGGCTCGAATCGCTGCCTCGTCGTGACCGAAGGCGGGGTCATCTCGACCATTACTTGGCCCAAAGAACTGATGATTCATCAAATGGCCCTGTCGCCTGACAACATCCTCCACGCCGCCTCGAGCGATGGACTTCTTGCTTTCGACGCGAATGCATGGCGGCCCGTTGAAGTTCGTGATGGCCTTGGCCGGGCTTGGGCCGTGGGGCAGGTGCTTGGTGTCGCGTTCGATGCTCATGGCCGTTTATGGTTTGCCAGCAAAGCAGGGGTTGGATGCCATACCACGGAAGGCTGGCGCTTTTACGAAGGCAAGG
>Ga0302325_10027330_pt1 | contig 11830 bp, 15 predicted proteins | sample Palsa_T0_2_FD_201948 | JGI IMG/M metagenome (GOLD analysis project Ga0302325, IMG submission 201948) | Peat permafrost microbial communities from Stordalen Mire near Abisko, Sweden - Palsa_T0_2 | ecosystem: Environmental > Terrestrial > Soil > Palsa > Peat permafrost | place: Sweden: Abisko... | reverse complement strand
TTCCACATGCCAACGAAGATTGACAACCCAAAGGCCTACCATTCATCGGCCGCGTTCATGATGTACCCTCCGTAGCCACCTGGCTAAAGTTCTGGGAATGGTCCCAAGAATATGGACCGATTTACCAAATGGAGATCTTTGGGTCACAGCATGTTTGGATCTCCTCCGAGGACATTGCAAATGATCTGCTTTCAAAAAGGGGGGCCATATATTCGGATCGCCCAGTGATTCCCAACCTTCCAGATAACAGAACGTCTGGGAACTATCTGGCGCTCCTAGGTAGAACAGGTGTGTCGAAGCTATCATAACTCAACTGAGGCTTCTTACTTACAATTTCCTAGACACATGGAGACGGCAACGGAAACTTGGCCACCAACTCATGGCTCGCTCGGCGCAAGCAGATTTGTATTCTTATCCCACAGTTGAATTGAAGCGACTGCTCTATTTCATGTCCAAAGATCCCTCAAATTATATTGCCTATATGGAAGAGTATACCAGTCGTACGATCTCGCGTCTGGCTTGGGGGTCAGAGGAGCATGCGACAGAGCTGAGAGTCGGTACTTTCGGGCTCTTAGTCACGATTAGCCCTTCTGGGGCTGTACCCAATGTTGTGGCCCCACTTCAGTATCTCCCAACTTGGATGAGCCCATGGAAGAAAAGAGAAAATGCTCGTCACGGGCGAGAGAACAAATTCTTCCGAGACTGCTTTGAAACCGTCAAGGAGGCTCATGCCAAAGGAGAATCGAAGCCAAGCTACATGAAGATGTTCCTAGAAGAGCAAGAGAAATCCGGTGTTCGCGAGGAAGAAGGGCAATACATTGTAGGGATGATGGCAATCGCGGGTGCTCTAACCATAGGCAGTCCGATGCAAAGTTACATCCTCGCAATGTGCCACTATCCACAATGGCAGGACATTATGCGTGAGGAGATCCAACAGGCTTGTGGTGGCAAATGTCCGGCATGGGAGGACAGAGCGAACTTGCCCACGATTAGGGCTGTCGTGAAGGAAGTTATCCGGTGGAGACCACCAGTACCTACAGGTAACGTGACAGTTATGGCTGTCTCTGGCACAAGGCTAACAAAATGTTAGGAATTCCTCATTGCTTGGAAAAGGATGATGTTTACAATGGTTATTTCATACCCGCTGGGGCGACTATTCATGCATTAGAATGGCAAGTACTCTCCGAGAGACTCTTTAGATATTCCTACTGACAAGTCTCTTAGGGGCATCACGCGAGATCCTAAAAATTACCCTGACCCTGACAATTTCCGACCTGAGCGCTGGTTGGCACCCAACTTCCCAACATACCGTGAACCACTCACAGAGTATCCCAATCTAAAGGGCCATTCTCAGTTCGGGTTTGGGCGCCGTACTTGCCAAGGTGTCGATATTGTTGAGCAAGAACTCTTCCTCGTGATGGGTGGTTTAGCCTGGGCTTTCGATATCAGAAAGAAGAGGAGCAAGTTCGGATACGAGGTGCCCGTACCGGCAGATAAGTACACGAGTCTGTTGATCGCCAAGCCCGAAAAGTTTGTGTTCGAGATGAAGCCTGTCAGTCAAGACAGGATTGCCATGATTGAGAAGGAATGGAAGGAAGTTAATGGCGCAAAGGCGGTAGACGAGGTCGTAGCCCCGAACGAGAAGGCTGTTAATATAGGTATGTGATTAGTGATATGGAGCAGGTTCATTTGTTGCAGAGGGTCCTTTCAAGCTTCAAATGATACTCAGATAAATGGTGTTCGTTCGACATAGATTTGAAACTTATGTTTTCGTAACTGAATAGTGTTTTATCAAAGTGAAGAATTGTGCCTATCTTAGACAAAATCCGGACAGTAATACATGATGAAGTTGGGAACCTGAAGACCCATGGAGATGCCGTGTTCACGTGACTTGTTCAACTCCCATCTCACCCACTGGCTCGTCTTATAAGATTAAAGACACGGAGGGAACATTTGTTGAGGATTTTAACACTGCTGGCATACAGAGCAACAGGATAGGTATAGAGCCTCCTCTTTAGACCCGGCAGTTATCCACGTGACATCCGGCAATGAGATTTTGCCTGGATCCGAATGGCTGTGCAAGCGGACCAGGACGAAATGACGAAGCTGGCCAACGGCCAACCAGCAATTGTGCGACACCACGCCTTTCCTTCCATCCGCATCGAACTCGACCAGGACAAAGAAGAAGCCAGATAGGTTTAGCCCTCAGCCTACCCAGTGCGCCGTGGTCGAGGGCGATGGCGTTGCAGCTAAGGCGGAAAGCATTCGCAGTGCTTCGCACAAGTCGCACAGTTCTCGCAACCCCACGCAAACTGTTTCGCTTGCGGCTCAAGAGAAAGGGAAAGAGTCTAAGAGAGGCGGCTTTCTTTAACTTCACCCTCCCATCAGGCTAATTGTTGGCAATCGCCTAGAAACACTGAAAATTTTGATTTGTTATCGGTCATAGATAGATATGGACTCATGGCGCGACACAGTACGCTAATGCGCCCTTGGCCAGTGGCCCTACCCTACCTACCCATCAAGGTGCCTGCCTGCCCTTTGCGAGTGCAGCTGCAGCAGACAATGGCCCTCGCTGCCTTTGTGTGCTTTCATGTCTTCCTTCCTCTTTCGCCCTCCTAGAAAAAACTTCTTTTCTTTGCCGCATAATGTATTGGCATCCTGCGCCATTCAATTGGTGATCACTCAATCTCTGATTTATGATTGTGCTGGGAATGTGTCAGAGTCAGCAATATCTAAGGTTACTGTACCCACCTCAGAAGGTACTCAGTTTCACTCTCTTCAACCCACACTACCCTCTCGACACTCAAGAAGTGACACTAACAACGTGGTCGGCCTCTAGTAATAACCATCCTGCGTCCTAGACCTTGCAGTGCCTCCGAAGCAGATTTTCAAACCCCTCAAGTTTTCACGAAGATCCACACCTTGTCTCCTTTCAAACCCTCAGCCTTCAACAAGCACCATTGTCTCAAGCCAAACCTGCCACCGATAAGCCCATAAACACCTCTTTGATCTGAGTACGACGGGCAGAACAAAGATTGGACATAGGCGCGAGGTGCGAGTGGCAGAGGAAAGAGTATAACTGGAGCACGCTGCCCCAAGACTCCATATCATGTCCGCATCTTCAGTCACAGTCCAGTGCGACAGCGGGAATGGGTACGATGGTCGGTTGGGACTTCGCATATCCTCGATCTTTGTTATTGGCTTCGGGTCTATGTGTGGTATGTTTTTCACATGCAATGCTCCCCTTTAGATTCCGAGTACAACAGCTGATACCTTCGTACGGGCGCCCTCCTCCCAATTGCCGCTGCTCGAACAAAACGCATGCGTGTTCCACCACTAGCATTCTTCATAACGAAATATTTTGGCTCAGGCGTTATCATAGCAACAGCTTTCATCCATGTAAGCATCTCTGAAGCAAACCTTAGAATGTATTTCTATATACCCGGCGCAATACCCTTTGTGCAGGGATATCTGATTACAATAACTGCTTTCGTACCGGAAATTGTCCGTTCCTGCTAACATGGTCTAGCTCCTTGCACCGGCTGCCGATGCTCTTAGCTCGCCATGTCTTACTGGCCCTATCACTGACTATGACTGGGCGGAAGGGATTGCGCTTATGACAACCTTCACCATGTTCTTTATCGAGTTAATGGCCTCTCGGTTTGATATATTTGGACAGCAAGCACAAGACCTCGAGGCTAGCGATCCTGCGCAGGACCTCATCAGGCAAAACGAGAAGTTCCATGATACACAAGTCAGTCAACAAAAAGGTAAGCGCAGATTTTTCCCTTTCCTGGTCAGCATTAGGAGATCCTATAATGCTTGTCAAAGTCTTCTCTCCTGGCTAACTTTAAAGCAGACCCTTCCAAATCGCCGAGGAAATACAGCCACGCCAACGTCCATGGTTCTCACCAAGCTTCTTCGCAAGGAGATCTTGTTATTGAGCCTTCCGATTCGGATTCTGTGGAAGGGGGGTCCAGAGGCACGTCTCCTGGAGCAATTCCAGGGAGAGCAGATGACTTCACATATCCACCTGGTGGCGAGGACCACCTAGGCCATCAGCGGGATCACATGACGGACGACGAACATTTCGCAGCTCAAATGACTGCAATTTTCATCCTCGAGTTTGGCGTCATCTTCCATTCTGTTTTCATAGGTCTCACACTTGCTGTCGCTGGTGCCGAGTTCAATGTGCTATACATCGTTCTTGTTTTCCATCAAACCTTTGAAGGCCTTGGCCTAGGCTCTCGACTAGCAACTGCTGAATGGCCAAAAAGGAAAGCATGGATGCCCTGGGTACTAGGAGCTGCGTATGGGTTCACAACACCTATTGCCATTGCCATCGGGCTTGGTGTGCGAACGACTTTTACACCGGGAAGTCAAAGAACCCAGATTGTGAATGGTGTTTTTGATTCGATAAGCGCGGGTATCCTGATCTATACCGGACTCGTTGAACTGATGGCTCATGAGTTCATGTTCAATCCTGAGATGCGCAGGAGCTCGATCAAGATGATGCTGTTCGCTTATTTCTGCATGTGTCTAGGCGCCGGGCTCATGGCCTTGCTTGGAAAATGGGCTTGAAAAATAATTTAATGATTCTTATAACTTTCATTTCCATTAGGGCATTATGGACAGTCTGATATGAGGAATATGAAGCAAGCCACAAGAGCCGCTTCAAGGTTCCTGGGGAGGTAGACTTGCGAAGGGGGATAGGAGGATCTTAAGCGAGCTGCAAGTGATATCGAAGCGATGAAGTTTATGGCGATGAGGTGCGAGAAGGCGAGGGACTTGATTAATACCAACGCAGAATCAAAGACAATGGATACGATTTTCTAGAACTCATGTTTTATTCAGATATTGGTTGATCGAGTTCCATAATGTTTGTTTAGGAATGAAGCAAGTGCTTCGCAAGCCATCGAGGCAGGAGCGACCAACGTCGAACTTAGTTTTAATATTGTGTTCCCTTGTTACCTTCCCAAATATTCTCAAGTAAGTCCAAAGATTGTGCCTTCCCTTTTGATACCTCTTTCTCTACTATTGGTTTCTCATCCACCTTCTCTTTTCTTCACACAACTTCAACATTCTTAGGCCAACAGCTTCGCATCGCTATTCCGCATTCGATATTATCCTATCATTCGAATTCCGCTTGGATTACACTTGCTTGGTTCCGTACATTGTACTGCAAGTCTGCTTGCCTTGACAAGCACCTTCTGGATTGCGTAGCGATCGTGTCGAGTGACGATGCCATCAAATCTCACGTTCGAGCCTTCATCTCTCAGTCAGAGACCTTCCTATCTCACTCAAAGGCCTTCGTCTCTCACTTAGACAGCTTCAACTCTCGCTTGAAGGCCCTCAACTCTTTCTAGGAGATGAATAGAGACTCGATGAAAGGCAGAGAACAATCAGATAATGTTGCTGTCGGTCCACCTGTAACGCGTAGCACCGTCACGTATTCGTGGAATGCTGTTTGCGTTATTGTAGGTAGATGATTGATTCGAAGGAAGGATATCCAACACCATGGTGTAGGATATACTTCCTCGGCTACCCGATTTGCACTAGCGCTGTCACATGACATAGGGTCATGTGACTTACAAGTGAATATTATACCAACAGTTGCTCAAAGAAAGGATTTTTGAGTCATTGTCACGCTAGGCTTATGTCCAAAAGAATGCAATTCAAAACGAGCTAATAGCATTGGTTCAGACCCCCCCGCAACGACGATTCCGGCCAATTTCGTTCAGAGCAGAGTCAATCAGAAGCTACTCGGCTGTCTGTCAGCCTTCCACAGGCAGCCTTTGCTCTTCAGACACCAACCAGTGGTTCATCATCTGCGACGAGTCCCGAGAAAGATAGTCCCGAGGATCCATTGGTAGAGGGGCGCCTTCCCACAATGCTTCCAATTCCGCTACAACCATCAGTAACGGAGCTAGTAGGCACTGACCTCAATCCTAGCATCGAGAGCCTAACGCTGTTTGTTTCGCGGAACTCTAGCAGGATTCCTAGTGAGATCAGTGAATATTAGACTACGAATCAAGAACCGAATGAAAAGCTGCTTCAACGACCGCGCCTCCGCCTAGAACAGTAATCATGGCTAACGTTCCATTCAATGAACCACTATTTCTTCACAATGATACTAAGGATTACTATATCCTCAGATGCGATTTCTGCAAGGAAGGGTCCTTCAAGCTATCCGGTGCTGACACCGATAAATCTTTCAGAGACCATTTGTTGATTCACGCTTCCGTGCCATCCAAAATTCGACATTGGCCTCTCGAAGAACTGTTTGAGAACATTGGCATAAAAATCATCGATGCCGACGACGAATGGGCTAGTCATCACATGAGCAATCATCGGGCATACCAACGTCTGAAAAGGGCTACCGAGACAGGAGAGGAGGGAGCAAGTAGTGTGGATGAGGAGGGTCCTAATGAGGAAGAAGACGATGCTGAAGAGGATGATCCGAATGATTCAGACTTCCGCCCAAGTGAGGATGAAGATCCTGCGATCAGCAAGGCGTCAAGAGGCAAAGATCATACCCCAAAGCAAGATAACAATCCAGACTCGAGAACAGGTCGAGGTGATAATCCCTCCACAGAGTCCTCAAAGCCGTCTCATAGTAAGTGGCTAAAAGTTCATCGCACTGCAAAAGGGATAAAGTTGATCTTTAGATAGATCTACAGAGCTCGACGGCCAGTCATTCTAGCGTTCTGGACAACATTTCACAATCAGCCTCAGCCTCACCTGTGGAAGCCCAACTCTTTCTCCACGAAGCTCGAAGCGTCTCCTCTCTAACGAATCACCGGGGTCAAAGAATAATAAAGTGAGGAGAATAGGTCGTTTCGGTCCATCTGAAGGCATTCCTAACGGTACCTCCGAATTGAGCATAAGTTTTCTCAATGCTGGCAAAACTTCGGTGCAAGCACAGAGGCTCGCTGGAGGCTCAAATAGTGCTTTTTATCCTAGCTCTCAATTTCAGGGAGCAGCAGGCAGCTTCATAGCAAATGACAGCCCTCGGCCTACAATGGGTGGGCTCAGGCCTGCTACTTTAAGCAAAAGAGATTCGAAGGTGCATTTGAGAGAGGATTCAAAAGCGAGTTCGAAAGAGAATTTTTTCTTTCTCAACCTCTGGAGCCGAAAATAATCAGTGCTGGTACATATTCCTCAAAACATTTTACAATTGCGAGACTAGAAGCCAGAGGGGAAGCCGATAGGGAAACTTGTAGAGGCTCGTCATGCTACATACTTGGGCGTTCAATCGCCATTTGTGTTGTCGATTCGGCCATTGATTATTGTTTAACCAGAGGCCTGATATTGTATTTCCAAGTATTGATTGCTTCAGCGAATACAGCGCACTGTTACTGAACCTTTGACTTCTAGTTCTTGAACAATGAGTACATAAGCACTGCTGGAGAAAAGTCTTGTCACTCATGGAGATGCCCCCATGCTAAGAAGGCAGGGTGATTACCGGCTGTCAAGTGAAGAGCATTGCAAGTCATCTCAATCATTATCTAGAGGAACACGAGCATCTTCCTCGCTCTGAATATACTTTCACAACGTTCAGTTAAGTTGACAAGACCATTAAGACCAAGTTAAAATGAAAATACCAACTAAGTCGAGAAAGTCTATTCATTCGATGAAAGGTATGGCTTTGAAACTCTGCCGTAGGGAATGGAAGAGGAACGTGCAATTTACTCTGAATAAATTCCATGTAAAGTATGAAAGAAAGAAGTCCTTTCTGAAAGCTACTTCTATCCATTCCCTCTTTTCGGCTGCGTATTCAGATCATCTGTGGTACCCGAGTATATTGCTGTACTTAAATTTGCTCTGTTTCTCAATAACTCACTCTCCTCAAATTAATTTGGTAATGTCGACTCACGAGGAAAACGAGGAAATCTGCTGGGTGCACAACGTTGATCGCATCATCGAGAATTTCCTCTACATGAAGAGGTTCATACACAAGACACTCCGAGATCAACGTGCAGAAAAATTCTAAGACATGGTAGCCCGATGGGAGGAAGCTGATGAAGCTGCCTTGCGAAATGTAATCAATGTGCAAAAGTAATCCTACATTGTGTGGAGGCCTGCAACATTGGGGGCTTGCAAGCTCTGGCAGATGACAGGCAGCCACAGATGCATTAAAACCATCACTAAGGAAGAGACGAGGTAGAGCAACGGGTTTCAAGAGTGCAATAGCAGAATCGTTGTCGCTCAGGTGAACTCTCGAACCTGTACGGCCGCCCCGCACCACATCCATCCAAGGTGTCTCGGACACCTCAGATTCCACGCACCCAATACATCCAAGACAATGAAGGTGCACCTACTTCGTAGTGGCTTCTACGTTATAAACTGTTCCTAGTGTGAGGATGGGCATTTGGATTCGCTGAGTGACGATTTACGACCGATTCATAAGCTACACCGTCACGTTATTTACAGTCATCGAAACGCTATTGATGATGAGGCTGGGAGGTGCGCCTTGAGCCGTATGTTGGTTAGCTGTGCAATTCTGGTCGTTGATGGAACGAATGAATGGTTCGAGAGCCATACCAATGGCCGGAAATGGACGTGATCTCCGACGCGCGAGGAGCACAACTCATGAGGAAACGGACAAAAGGCGAAAATCGACATCCCAGACGGCTCCGTCGTCAAGTTTGATTTCCAAAGAAGGACCACATGATGCCTCATCTGGTAAGAAGGAAGAGAACAGTTTTGATCGTAAGTCGGACTCCTCGGAATGTCGAATCTGTTTGTGCTAATTCTTCGTTGTACAGGAGGCAGTGGTGTGAAAAATGCGAATGGCCGAAAGGAGAGCGTAAGGAGTACCCTAAAGGGACGTTAGGCAGACTCAGTACCACGAGGCAGATATTGATGACAGGTAACGCAATGTGTCCAAGTTTGAGCTCCGCGCGGACTTTGATAGCACTGACGACACGGAGCAATACTGCCCTGATCAGAATTCAACTTCCCATTCGACCACGTCCCGGATAACCTGGATAAGAGGACCATCCAAGTTTGAGCTCTGCGGAGATTTTGACATGACGGACGACACGGGCGAACCTGCCTCTGATCAGGATTCGACGTCCCATTCCACGCCATTCTGGCAAAGCTGGACAAAAAGCCCTCCGTCACCTACAACGGTAAAAGCACAGCGGACCAAGGTAGATCGATTCAGCCAAGATGAGGAGGAGGGCAAGAATAAAGTGCCGAAGAAAGATTCGTACTTAATTGAGCACAGTCGATCATCAGTAGTAGGGAGCATCGGGCTTAGTAAGCGTCTTCCACAAATGTGGGATTGGTAGGCCACTTCATGTGATGAAAGCTGTTTATTGATGGATTTTCCTTTGTCATTTGAAATTTGAAGCAGCGAGGAACTTGCACATGAAGAGAGGACCGACACGGATGGGGCGGGAGGGTTGAGATGAAGTACGAATGTGCGTAACATCAGCTGGACATTGAACAATGCAAATGTTGAATAATCTGTGCTGTATATGATTGCTGCGGGATTTAGGAGGTAGTTACATACCTTGAATGCTCCCTGTAGCTGTTCCTGGTTATGCCTTAGGAGGACCTGACGTATTTTTGGACCTAACATCGACTCCTCCTCTTGAATCTAACGTAGCTTACTCCATTCCTGCGTAATATCTGGCTACTGTTGCTCCCTTCCCTATCCGTTTCTCTTCTCGTTCCTCGCGGATTCTGCCGTTGAACCATTCGTACTAGTCAATGTCAGCATCCTGGATTCGGACACCGCAATGAATTAGCACGTCCCCCTAATCATGCTTCTCCTTCCGTGCAGGATTGTCCAGATGTTTTGCTTGGAGTTGCGCCAAAAACACCAAAATAGGTTTGTTATCGGGCTTGAGGAAGTTTTCGTCACACCAACACTGAAGGACATAATAGCTGTTTTGCCCCGTTGAAGATGTCACCACCTCAGCAACCACGTCGCTATATTCAACTTGTTCTCTGTAGCAGCTCATGATGGGGGTTGACCTAGCCACAAACTGAGCCGCAGACTTAGCTCTTGGCCTCCTCGCACGGTTACCTGTATTGGCGGTATGCTTGTTTTGTGGCTCTTTTCTGTTGGTGTGATGCGATGGTTGGTTTGGATTGTGCTCTCTGTAGTGACTTGTCGGATTTTTGCAGACATTGCCCTGTTCAAATGACGATTCGGCCTCATTCCAATGACTTGGTGTACAAGTATGGTTTGGTACACTGGGCTGGCTGGTGGGTCTGAGAGTTCTATCCTGGACTGAATCGAACCGTCCGCTAGTGCATTGAGGCCGCCAAATCTTGGTTTCCCATATCCAGCCCTAAGCTGGAACCTCTGCTTCCTACGCTCTCCAAGGAACTCAGTCGATTAACCACAGGTGCTGATCTTCTTTCTGCCTTTGAATCGCTCTCGCCTTATCCTAATTCTCCTACACTGCCCATATGTCCTCGTCCTCATCCTCTGTGAATGACTGGTTCTGGCCCACGAGTGGACGCATGCTTGCTACTCACTTTCTTCGGCAGACAACTTATAGAAAGGAAAATGGCTTAGGCTTGGATGATAGCGCGAGATTTCTATCAGTACCATAGGTTCAGGAGATTAAAGAGTCTGTGTAATAATACAAAGCTAATAGAGGACTCCCGCAGGGCGAACAAGGAGGTGGAACTTGACAGAATTTTGAATCTTAAAGACCTCGAGCAGTTGAAAAGAAATCGCTTGATTATAACGCTCATCCATCATGAAAAGGCACTTTCGTTGAACGAGTCTTCATTGAGAACCCAAGCCGTCCCAGAGCAGTATTGTAAACAACAAAGTGAATATTTCTCTTCATCTTGCCTCGGGGAGAGTTTGTGAGGATAGAAGATAGATGTTTCAAGCACTTGCTTCACTTCCCTCCCATGTGAATTCTACCCTCAGATGCCTCTCCGGATGCTCAATCACTAAGAGACACCAGTACAATGAGAAAAGGGGCTGTGTGATCAAGCGTGTTTTCACATTGAGTATAGACGTTCCCCAGCCCAAAACGCCACAATGCATACATGCCCTTCAATACAATTGGGAACCGCATTCCCTTCTTACATGCTGGCCTGCATCCTGGTTCGGCACCCGAACCTTGACTTGCAAGGCCAGCTCAGTATATGTCACTCGCTCGTCTATCAAGTCCATCCTTCAATATATATCTCAAGGACTAGCCCAGCCACCAGCAACATCCACCCACTCTGCTAGACACGAGCCTTGTTTCCCTTCCACGTCCACAATATCTGTGTCGCATCTACATCTGCATCCAACGCCGTTCTCTTTTACGGGATCCCATGAATCCCAGTATTCATCTTCCTCTTTTCGTTTCTTCTCATCTAATGTTGTTTTCTCTAGGAATGGAGATCGTGGCATTTGGCGGGCTGGCGCATTCGCAGGACAATGTTGGATCGTGGTATGTCGGTAGCCAAAGTCACGAAAGTAATGGATGTCTCTGGGAGCGAGAAGGGCTCCAGCTGCGAGGGAGTGGATCGGAGCATCTCCCCACTAATACACATTAGTACGAGGAAAGCATGAGGGACGAATTATGGACTTACTCGTTCCATCCAAAATCCTCCGCTGCGATCCATCATTTGAAAGAAGTCTTCGTACTCCTTACTCCTGAACCAACTGAGCCTAGCGATTTCAAAATTTGACCAGAAATGGCACATGTTGTATTTCTCGCCCTCCATAGCCTCGGGGTCGATGGTTGGTAAGGAAGCTCGAGATGGATCGCCTCGGAGGATTTCTTCTGGCAAAGGGTGTTTGTAGTTCGGATCGTCTTCTGGGAGCTCTTCTGGCTTCTCTAGTTGAGGCTCAACAAACATT
>Ga0302325_10027328_pt1 | contig 11830 bp, 12 predicted proteins | sample Palsa_T0_2_FD_201948 | JGI IMG/M metagenome (GOLD analysis project Ga0302325, IMG submission 201948) | Peat permafrost microbial communities from Stordalen Mire near Abisko, Sweden - Palsa_T0_2 | ecosystem: Environmental > Terrestrial > Soil > Palsa > Peat permafrost | place: Sweden: Abisko... | reverse complement strand
GGGGGCCATCGAATCGCTCCTGACGCTGGAATCGTGGTCGGAAATCGCAGCGGAGCATCCGGCTTTGCAGAAAATGGAACCGGATGTCGAGACCTTTCTGGTCAATCGAGTGGGCACGCCGGCGCAGTACTACATTGTTCCGATCGACGAATGCTATCGGCTGGTGGGCTTGATCCGCATGCACTGGCGCGGCCTCTCAGGCGGCGCGGAAGTGTGGAAGGAAATCCATCAGTTTTTTCTTGATCTCAAAACCCGAAGCACCGAAGTGAGAGAGCCTACCCATGCCTAAGCTGCATTTTCAAATCGAAACTGCTGAGGCCGTCCCGCATGCGGCTGCTCCCCTGATTGCCTTGAAACTGCGGATCACGAATTTGCCGGCATCGGAGGAGATCCACACGCTTACGCTGCGATGCCAGGTTCAGATTGAACCAGCCAAACGGCGCTATGTTCCCCAGGAGCAGGAGAAGCTGCTTGACCTTTTTGGCACCCCCGAGCGATGGAGCCGGACAGTCAGGTCGCTCTTGTGGATGAATACTACGGTGGCTGTGCCGGGGTTTACCGACAGCGTGGTTGTCGATCTGCAGTTGCCGTGCACCTTCGACTTTAATGTGGCTGCGACCAAATACTTTCACGCGCTCGATACGGGCGATATTCCTATCTGTGTGATGTTCAGCGGAACGGTCTTTTACCAGGGTGAGGACGAGTCGCTACAGGTGGCCCAGGTGCCATGGGACCGGGAGGCCAGCTTCCGCCTGCCCGTCTCTGTCTGGAAAGAAATGATGGAGATGCACTTTCCGAATACCGCGTGGCTTTGCCTGCGACGGGACGTCTTTGAGCAGCTTTACCAATACAAGGTGCGCCATGGTATCCCGACGTGGGAAGAGGCGATCAGCCGGGCACTGGCGACCGAGATCGCGGACGAGGTTAAGGCATGAACTTCGGCAGCGTGGAAAAGATAGCGGCCGCGATCTTGTATGAGGGGTACATCCTCTATCCATACCGGCCAACTGCAATCAAGAACCGGCAGCGATGGAATTTTGGAACGCTCTATCCCCGCGTGTATGCGGAGGCGCAGCGACCCGAGGAGCCGTTTCGCCTGGCTACAGAGTGCCTGGCGACCGCAGATGCCGGGGCCAAACTTGACCTGAGAGTCAGCTTTCTGCAACTCATCCGGCAAGGGCAAAGTCTTTCGACGGCAGATGCGGAAACTCTTAAGCTGCTTACAGACCCTTCTCTGGGATGGGACGAGGGTGTCGAACGAACGTCGGAGCACTCCCTGCAACTCAGCGACCTTATCGCCCAGCCACTCTCGCTCGCGCTGCGAATCGATGCAACCGGTTTGCCGGAGGGGCGGAGTAACGACGTTGCTCCCAACCTGCAGATCGAACTGACCATCGAGGCCGAGAGCCTCCCGGATGGAGCTTGCAAACTTCGCATCCAAGTGCAAAACACGAGCCCGCTCGCGAGTGGTGCTGGAGCGACGAGGGATGAAGCGCTTCCGGTATCGTTGGTCTCTGCACACCTGTTACTGGGTATCACGGGCGGAGCGTTTGTCTCCCTGCTCGATCCGGACCCGGCCTTTGACGAAGCGGCCGCGACCTGTTGCAATACGGGTGTTTTTCCGGTGTTAGTGGGTGAAGAGCCGGATCGGAGCATGTTGTTTTGCTCGCCGATCATCTTGTATGACTATCCAAAGATCGCGCCCGAGAGCGAAGGCGACTTTTTTGACGGGACGGAAATGGACGAGATGCTTACCCTGCGTGTGCTCACGCTCACGGATGCGGAGAAGCAGGAAATGCGGAACGGCGACCCCCGCGCACGAAGGATCCTGGAACGCACGGAAGCTCTCACGGATGACACCATGGTCAAGGCGCACGGGGTCATCCGCGGAATGCGAGAAATTCGAGGGAATGGGTTATGACCGACAACCAGAAGGAGAACTGGAGCGGAGACTGGAACCCTTTCGAAGAAGCGAAAGCACCACCGGAGAGCATTCGCATCTTCGGGATGGAACTCCGGGTGGGCGACCGCATTCGTATTTGCCCGAAAAGGAACGCTGACATTATGGACATTGCGCTGGCCGGCAAGATCGCGGTCATCGAAGCCATCGAGCAGGACTTCGAGGACAAGGTGCAGCTTGCCGTGGTTCTGGACGACGACCCGGGCCGGGAGTTCGGCATGATGCGCCAGCCAGGCCACCGCTTCTTCTTCTCTACGGAAGAAGTTGAGCCGGTATTAGCAGGAGAGATCGAAAGAGGTCTCGCATGAAGGCCAGAATCCTGGTTGCCGGGGTGGGCAATATCTTCCTGGGGGACGACGGGTTCGGCGTCGAGGTGGCGCAATTGCTTAGCCGGCGGCAACTGCCTGAGAGCCTGGCGGTCAAAGATTTCGGGATTCGGGGTTTCGACCTGGCGTATACCTTGCTCGATCCGTGGGACGCAGTCATCCTTGTGGATGCGCTGCCGCGCGGCGAAGCGGCCGGCACCGTCTACGTGGTGGAACCGGATCTTGCTCGCCTGTCTGCTACAGCATCCGCGGATTCAGCGATCAATCCGCACGGTATGGATCCAGTGCGAGTGTTGAATCTTGCCGCATCGCTGGGCACAATTGTTGCCCGGGTGCTGGTCGTGGGTTGCGAACCGCTTGATTTTGGCGATGAGATCGAAGGGCGCATGGGTTTGTCTGCGCCGGTACAAGCCGCGGTAGAACAGGCGGCAAACACAATTTTGGATCTGGCCGCCCGCATCCTGAGCGCGAACGATGCGCCAGCGAACAAACTTAACTCAGTGCAACTAGAGACATTGGAGAGGTGATACAGATGACTGGAAAACTTGTGTTAGGCGCACTCGGTTTGGTTTTAGTCGGTCTGGCGTTTACGATCGCTCCTGATGTACGGCGCTACCTGCGAATCCGGGCGATGTAACGGGTTCTTTTCGGAGCGGCGTCGAAAGGGGAGAAGCATGCACGAACTCTCGATCGCGATGAGCATGATCGACCAGATCATCGAAGAGTCGGAGAGCCGTGGCGGGCTCGAAGTCGAAGCGGTGCACCTGAAGCTGGGGGTCTTCTCCGGCGTGGACAAAGAGGCGCTGCTCTTCTCATTTGAGCTCGCCTGCGAGGGCTCGCTGCTCGAGGGATCGCGGCTGGTGATCGAGAGCATTCCCCTGGTTATTTATTGCGCTGCGTGCCAGAAAAACCGGACGCCACCGTCTATCTATGAGCTCAGTTGCCCGGAGTGCGGGAGCCCGGGGCAGACCATCGTGTCGGGCCGCGAGATTGAAGTTGCCTCTCTGGAGATTGCTGCATGAGTACACGTATGGTGGAGGTCAGGGCGAAGGTCCTGAAGCAAAATGACCTGCTCGCCCGGGATTTGCGCGATCGGTTTCGGAGAGAAGGAACCTGCGTGGTTGGCCTGGTCTCGAGTCCTGGCTCGGGAAAGACAGCCTTTCTGGAAAAGCTGCTTAGCGGCCTCGCGCGAGACACCCGCGTAGCAGCCCTGGTTGGGGATCTGGCCACAGAGAACGATGCGGCGCGGCTAAGGCGCGCCACCCCAAATGTTCGACAGATCAACACCGGAACGGTTTGCCACCTCGATGCCCTGATGGTGGAGAAGGCGCTTGCCGAGTGGCAATTAGACCGGATTGATTTTCTATTCATTGAGAACGTCGGCAACCTGGTGTGCCCATCGAGCTACGATCTGGGCGAGGAGCTGCGGTTCGTTCTGCTTTCTGCAACCGAAGGCGAAGACAAGCCGTTGAAATATCCCACCATCTTCAATAGCTCCGACGTCGCTGTCATTACAAAAATGGATTTGGCTCAGGCGGCAGAGTTTGACCTCGCCGCAGCTCGGCGCAATATCGAGAGTGTTCGTCCCGGCATGCAGGTCTTTGAAGTGTCGTCGAAGACGGGGCTCGGGATGCAATCTGTACTTGATTTCCTGCACGCTCGACTGGCGCGGGCGCGCCAGCCCCAGGTCGTGGCAACCCGGTGAACGCAGGTATTGATTGATGGCTCAATTGACGGTGCGAGCATCATCGTTTACCTTACCCTCATGTCCGACAGAAGTTTTCGTTGTTATTGGCTCCCGAGTCCCACTCGCTGAGTGAGCGACTGTACAGACGCGAAAAGAACCGGTTAGCGTCTTGCAACGATTTCTCCCTTCCTCCCGCAGCGTTCTACGAGCCATCGCTATCCCAAGCCCAAGGAGCCATGAACCATGAGTACTGTTCTCAATGAAGTTCTGGAAGCAAATCAGCGGTACCGCGACTCCTTTGGGGAGAAGGGCAAACTTGCACTTCCGCCGGCGCGCCGATTTGCGATCCTCACCTGCATGGATGCGCGGATGGATCCTGCCAAACTCGCCGGACTTGCCGAAGGGGACGCGCACGTGATCCGCAATGCAGGCGGCCGCGCCAGCGATGATGCGATCCGGTCTTTGGTTATCAGCTACAAATTGCTGGGCACGCGCGAGTTTTTCGTGATTCATCACACCAACTGCGGGATGGAGTTCTTCACCAACGATGTCATCCGCGGCCTGCTGGATCACAGCCTCGAAACCGCGGATCTGACCCCCAGCGGATTTCGCGACGTCGGTAAGGGGCCCGGATCGCGTGCAGGTGAATTCATCGAATGGCTTACCATCGCCGACCCGAAACAAGCGGTCGTGGACGACGTAAACCGGCTGCGGAATCATCCTCTGATTCCGAAATCAATTCCCATCTACGGCTACGTGTACGACGTAACGACTGGTCAGCTGGTGGAAGTCGAAGGCGCCAAGAACGCGGGCGCAGCGCAGTAGGCCAACCGGCATTCCGTGGGGGAGCCAGCGTGTTTGTTGGGCGCTTGCGAAACTACCGGCCGTCTGCCTTCCGAACTGCAATTCTCGAAGTAACCCGCTCCCGACACTTTGTCATCCCGTCGAAAATCACTACCGAGCAAGATCTCGGAGGGGTGGAGAGACAACCGCAGATCCCTCCACTTCGCTCCCCCGGATTTCCTGTTGGGGTTGGTGGCGTTGGCGAAGTTCCTGCGGCTTTCTTTGAAGAAAGCCGCATACGTGGATCTCGTTGGCTCTGCGAAGTAGGAAATCCGGTACGCTTCGGGATGACAAGTCATAAGGTGGCGTCTCCCTTAAATTCGATTATCGGAGCAGCTCATTCAAAAAAGGCCGATTTGGACAAGGATGTAGGGTAATAGACTCAGGCTATGACTCCGGATCCGACCCAAAAGCTTCAAACCGCCAGCATTCATTCCGGGAGGCACGTGGACCCGGCCACCGGCGCGGTCACCGCGCCGCTCTACACCTCCACCACGTTTGAACGCGATCCCGATGGAGCGTTCTCCCGGCATTACTTTTACAGTCGAATCGATAATCCCAACCGCCATTCGCTCGAAGAATGCCTGGCCGATCTGGAGGGCGGCGTTGAGGCGGTTGCCTTCAGCTCGGGCATGGCGGCGAGCCTGGCGGTATTCCAGGCGCTTGCGCCCGGAGACCATGTTGTACTTCACCGGGACTTGTATTTTGGCGTTCGTGAACTGGTTACTGGAGTGTTCGCCCGGTGGGGCCTGAAATACTCGTTCGTCGACATGCGGGATATCGAAGAGCTGCGCAAAGCGTGCCGGCCGGAGACAAAATTATTCTGGCTGGAAACCCCGACCAATCCTCTGATTGAGGTGGTCGACATACGCCCGGTCGCGGAGTACGCACGCAGCCTGCAGGTGCCGCTTGCCTGTGAGAATACTTTTGCTACTCCAGTTCTGCAGCGTCCGTTGGAGCTGGGCGCGGATCTGGTAATTCATGCACTGACTAAATATATTTCCGGGCACTCCGATGCCTTGGGCGGAGCCGTGATCTTCGGAAAGAAATCGGACCTAGCGGCGCGCATCAAGGATTTTCAACGGGTGGGCGGGGCGGTGCTTTCTCCGTTTGACTGCTGGCTGATCCTGCGCGGGGTGCAGACGCTAGTGCCGCGGATGCGCCTGCACTGCGAGAATGCGCGTCGGGTCGCAGAATACCTCTCCACCCACCCGGCGGTCTCGTTGGTGCATTATCCTGGCCTGGCCAATGATCCCGGTCATGCAATTGCCAGCAGGCAGATGCGCGACTTCGGGGGCATGCTCTCTTTCGAGGTTCGCGGTGGACGGGATGAAGCGTTTGCCTTTACATCGCGGCTGAAGTTGATTGTGCGCGCCACCAGCCTGGGCGGCACTCATTCGCTGATCGAACATCGTGCTTCCATCGAGGGCGCGTTCAGCCGCTCGCCCGAATCGCTGCTCCGGCTCTCGGTCGGCCTGGAAGGCGCGGACGACCTTATCGCAGACCTCGACCAGGCGCTGCGAGGATAGGACGGGCGCCCTTCAACGACTGCGGAAAGGTCGGCAATGGACAGGAAAGCAAATCCTCAGAAGCTTTCCCTTCCACGAGCTCGGGTGCCCCATATCTCGCGTTCTTTGCGAGATGTGGGAAATTCCACCGCTGTTTCCCGCTAGCTCTTGGAAATTTTGATCGATTTCTGTGGTTACAAACCGTCGAGGTCTGCGATTTTTCCCACATCTCGCAAAAAAACGCGAGATATGGGGCACCCGAGCTCGTGGAAGGGAAAGCTTTGAAATCTAGTTCTCATATCTTAAAGCCCAGACGTATTCTTAAGCATTTACGGCCCGACTAAAGTCGGCCCCTGATACAAAACAGAAGTTTTCCGCAGCATGTAAAGCCGTGCCCTTCCTTCAATGTCTCTTCTGCAGCCTGTAAAGCCGTGCCCTTCGATTGAAAGAGGGCCCTTTTCAGGCGAGATTTCTTTTCTGTCTGGGCCGTTGGCTAAGCGCTTATCGTGAAGTAGGATGGAAGGCGACCTCCGCTGTGGGGCGAGACAGGGGATAGATTATGACGCGCAGGCTGACCATGGCACAAGCTGTCATCCAGTTTCTTAAAGCCCAATATGTTGCCCGCGATGGCAAAGAACAGAAATTTTTTGGTGGTTGCGTGGGCATATTTGGACATGGCAATGTGGCCGGAATCGGACAAGCACTGCAGCAGAATCCGGATTTTCCTTACTACCTTTTTCGCAATGAACAGGGCATGGTCCACACGGCGACGGCATTCGCCAAAATGAGCAACCGCCTGCGTACCCTGGTCTGCACCTCATCGATCGGGCCCGGGGCGACGAACATGATTACCGGAGCGGCGCTGGCTACCATCAACCGGATTCCTGTTCTGTTGCTGCCCGGGGATATTTTCGCGAGACGAAACGTTGCGCCGGTGTTGCAACAACTGGAGTCGACTACCAGCCAGGATGTCTCGGTCAATGACTGCTTTCGTCCCGTCTCTCGCTACTGGGACCGCATCCAGCGACCGGAGCAGATTCTCACCGCCTTGCCGGAAGCAATGCGTGTGCTGACTTCGCCCGCCGAGACTGGTACCGTAACACTGTCGCTTCCTCAGGACGTGCAAACGGAGGCTTACGACTTTCCGGCAGAGTTTTTTGAGCGCCGTGTTTGGACCATCGCCCGGGCGCGCGCCGACAGTTCCCTGCTCAATCAAGCGTCGGCGTGGATTCGCTCTTCGCAACGCCCACTTATCATCGCCGGCGGCGGCGTTATTTATTCCGAAGCGACGGAAGAACTCTCGAGCTTCGCGAGCCGAACGGGAATTCCGGTCGCTGAGACACATGCGGGTAAGGGATCCCTGCATGCCGATCATCCGCAATTAGCGGGCGCTATGGGAGTCACCGGTACCTCTGCCGCGAATCGACTGGCCAAAGATGCGGATTTGATTATCAACATCGGGACGCGGCTCAGCGATTTCACTACGGCTTCCAAAACCGCTTTCCAGAATCCGGCGGTGCGGTTTGTGAATATCAATGTAAGCGAGTTCGACGCGTTCAAGCATGCTGCGTTACCGTTGGCCGCCGATGCGCTCGCGACGCTTGAAGAATTGGGCGATGCGCTGGGCCCGTGGAAGGTTGCTGAGAGTTACCAATGCGAAATCGCCCGTTTCCGCGCCGCGTGGGATCAGGAAGTGGATAGGATCTACGCGCGCCGGCATGGACCGCCGCTTAGCCAGGGCGAGGTGGTTGGGCTACTCAACAAGACGCTCGAGCCGCGCGACATTATTGTGAACGCTGCGGGGAGTCTGCCAGGGGATCTGCACAAGCTGTGGCGGACGCGCGACCCCAAGGGATACCACATGGATTATGGATACTCCTGCATGGGCTATGAGGTCGCGGGTGGGCTGGGCGTCAAGATGGCCGATCCCAGCCGCGAGGTGTACGTGTTGATTGGCGACGGATCGTACCTGATGATGGCGCAGGAGATTGTGACCAGCCTGCAGGAGAAGATCAAACTGAATATCGTGCTGTTTGATAACCATGGGTTCTCCAGCATCGGTGGTTTGAGCCGCGCTTGCGGCAGCGGTGGATTTGGCACGGAGTATCGGTATCGCGAAGAGGGGTTGACGGGATCGGTAATCCCGATTGATTTTGCAGCGAACGCGGCCAGCCTGGGCGCTTATGCGGTCACCGCGCGTAGCTACGATGAGCTGGGTGGGGCTTTGGCGGAGGCGAAGAAGCAGAGTCGGACTTCTGTCGTCGTGGTTGAGACAGATTATAACGACCGGGTGGCGGGGTATGACTCGTGGTGGGATGTTCCGATTGCCGAGGTATCTGAGAACACGGCGGTGCAGGAGGCGCGCGCGGTTTATGTGGAGGCGGTTAAGAAGGAACGGTATTTCTGGCCGGGGACGGATTGAAGGTTATTTCGGTTTTTTGTTGTTGAAAGGCAATGGTGGGGGCTTCGCCCCTACTTTTTAGACCCACGTACGCGGGTGCGAACGTGGGGCACCCGTCCAGGGAAGGAACGCTGATTCTTTCAGCGGAGATGATTTAGAGGATCAAAGTTTTGAGCGTACCTTTGTGGTATCCCACATCTCGCGAAAAACGAGCGAGATGTGGGGCACCCGGCTCCCGTTGGGAAAGTGAAACCTAAATCTTAGTAGAGGTTTAGATAGTGATCCAGTTCCCATTGGCTGATGCTGTTGTGATAGCTTTTCCATTCCTCTGACTTCACCTGAATGTAGTAGTCCGCGTATTCCGCGCCCAATGCGTTGCGCACTACCTCATCCTGCGATAGGGATTCCACAGCGGCCTGCAGGTTGGGCGGAAGATGGCCTATGCCGCGCGCTTGCAATTCTTCCCAAGGCACGTCATATAGATTGTCGTGGCTCGGCTCGCCGGGATCGGTGCGGTTGTCGATACCGTCGAGGCCGGCAGCCAGCATGACCGCACAGGCGAGATAGGGGTTTGCGGCCGCATCCACCATTCGGTTTTCTATTCGGCCCGGACCGGGCACGCGGATCATCTGAGTTCGATTTGCACTGCCATACGTAATATAAACGGGAGCCCAGGTGGAACCGGAACGCGGCCGTCCGCGCACAAGGCGCTTGTAACTATTTACCGTGGGCGCCAGGATCGCACTCAGCGCAGACGCATGCTTCAGAATGCCGCCCATAAACCAGCGGCCCTCGGGCGAGAGGCCGAGAGGATCTTTGGCGCTGTGGAAGAGGTTCTTTCGGTTTTTGGCATCGGCGAGGCTGAGATGGCAGTGCGAACCGTTTCCTGTGAGGTTGGCGAAAGGCTTCGGCATAAAGGTCGCCAGGAGCCCCTGCTCTTCGGCAAGAATTTTGACCATCCATTTGAAGAAGATTTGCCGGTCACAGGTGGTGAGCGCATCCGCGTATTTCCAGTTGATCTCAAACTGGCAGTTCGCATCTTCATGATCTGCCGCGTAGGGTTCCCATCCCAGCTCCTGCATATAGCCGAGCAGCCGGGTGAGAAGATCGAGGTTGCGGTGGAGCGCGCGCATATCGTAACAAGGCTTTTCTGCATTATCCATGGCATCCCAGGGTACGCAGGCGCCATCCTGGCCACGTTTCAGCAACATGAATTCCGGCTCGGCTCCCACCATCAATTCGTAACCGCGCTTGCGCGCCGTATCCAGTTGGTGGGCAAGAATTCTGCGGGGGCAAAACCTGGAAGGCTGATCCTCAACCTGAAGCATCCCCGGAACCCAGGCGATGCTCTTTCGCCATGGCAACTGAATCATGGCTTGCATATCCGGCACACACACCAGGTCTGGATCCGCTGGACCCTGGCCAACGTTGCCGGCCGCGAAGCCGGCAAACCCCGCGCCGTCACTTACCATATCGTCAAGCGCGCTGGCGGGAACTAGTTTTGCCTTGGGAATCCCACTCATCTCCACGAACGAGCACAAAAAATACTCGATGCCTTTTTCCTGGACGATTGCCTTCAGATCTTTCTTCAATTTTGTGTCTCCGTTGCTGAACAGCACTTTCACACTACTGCGACACCGAAGCCGCAGCTTTTTCACCCAAGAGCTTGCCGGTCGAGAAACGAGTAGGTGCAAACGGCTCCATGAGGGTTGCAGCCTTGCCGGTTGCAATGGTCTCGGCCAGGCACTTGCCGGCGATCGGCCCGGCTTTGAATCCCCACGTGCCCCAGCCTACATCCATGTAGAAGTTGTCCAGTGAGTCGGCCGCATCCATGATAGGCGCGTAATCCGGCGTCATGTCACACACCCCGGCCCATTGGCGAAGAATCTTCAGGCCGTGCAGTTGAGGGAACAACTCCAACGTGTAAGTGGCCATCTGCTCCAGCGTCGGGAGCGTGGATCGGGTGCAATAGGTATGGTAGGGATCGACCTCGGAACCGATCACCAGCTCGCCCTTGGCCGTCTGGCTCACATAGACATGAAGGTTTGAGGACACGATCACGTAATTCAGGAAAGGCTCGATCAACTCTGTAACACAAGCCTGGAGGGGCTGGCTCACAATGGGTAGCGGTACGCCCGCCATGTCAGATATGGTCGTCGCCCAGCCAGCCGTGGCGTTCAGGACCGCACCGGCGGACACGTCGCCCCGCGTCGTTCGTATGTTCACAACCTTACGGCCTACGACTTCAAGCCCGGTGACGGCCGTGAACTGATGTACCTCGATGCCCATAGCGTCGCACGCGTGGCCGTAGCCTTGTACAACTTCATCATGACCGATGGTTCCGCCCGGCGGGTGGTAGAGCGCTGCGAGCACCGGGAGGCGGGGGCGGTCGGACATATCCATCGTGGGCACCATGCGCCGTAATTCATCCGGCCCGACCATTCGGCTATCGACACCCATCAACCTATTGTTCTCTGCTCGTATGCGCAGGCCGGTAATGGAGGAATCGGTGTGTGCCAGGGTGAAGTGGCCGCTCTGGTTGAAATCAAGTTCCCAGCCCAGATCGGCGGCAAGGCCCTCATAAAGGCGCAACGAGGCGTCATAGAAAGCGATGCCGGGAAAGGTCCGGTAGTTGGATCGCAGGATCGCGGTGTTCCGCGTGCTGTTGCCACAGCCGATATAGCCTTTCTCGAGCAAAGCCACTTTACGAATGCCGTGGATTTTTCCCAGGTAGTAGGCCGCAGCGAGCCCATGGACGCCTGCTCCGATGATGGCCACATCGTAGGTGGGCTTGAGCGCCTGCCGCCCCCACATGACGGGCGCGGGTTTATGCAGGGTCATGCTGTACCCATCCAATGCTGCTGGGCCACCATGCCGAAGGGACGGGCGCCGAATTCGCGGCCAGCGTGCAGCAGTGCTTCCCATACGTGCTGTGCGACATCGCGCGTGTTCAAGATGAGGAAGCCCGGGAGGCCAGTGCAATCGCTGCGCAGGATCGTGGCGTTTACGTGCGCCAGGCGTGTCTGTCGGCCAGCGCCTTCTGCCATTGCGTCTTCGCGCACATTCAGCGTGGTCAGCTTCTGCAGCACTTCCCGGGACTTCGGG
>Ga0302325_10027326_pt1 | contig 11831 bp, 11 predicted proteins | sample Palsa_T0_2_FD_201948 | JGI IMG/M metagenome (GOLD analysis project Ga0302325, IMG submission 201948) | Peat permafrost microbial communities from Stordalen Mire near Abisko, Sweden - Palsa_T0_2 | ecosystem: Environmental > Terrestrial > Soil > Palsa > Peat permafrost | place: Sweden: Abisko... | reverse complement strand
TCGCGAGCTGATTCTAGGTGCGACCACCCGCCGAGAGCCCCCGGCACACAAAAAGGGCGCCCGCGGAGGGCGCCCTTGAGTGAAACTAGGCCGCGCTGACCGGACTGGCCGGCGGCTCCGTCGGCGACGGCGCCGGCGGCGTGTACTGAAACTCCTCCTCTTTGCCAAACAACGCATCGAGCACCTTGTTGCGCAGGCTCTCCGACAGCGCCAGCGCAGCGCCGGCAGCGATCAACAGCAACAGGAGCTTGCGACCGCGCCGCTTCTTCTTGAACGGCTGGTTGTGCTTGGCGTCGACATCGTTGAGCGCGAGCGCGATGTCACGGACCGAGCCGGCCGCTGATTCAACGTGCTCGTGCAGCTTGGAGTCCTCGAGCACCGCTTTGGCAGGCGCACCGTTGGAGGCCAGCCGCTGGTAGGCGCTCTTGCTGGACTCGATCACATTCGTGACGTTGTCGCGCAGGGCACCATCCTCGATCACGCGCTGGATGTACGGGTTGTCCTTAATACTGGCGAGATCGGCGGGGCTGAACGGCACCGCCTTCGCCACTTTCTTTCCTCGTGATGCCATGTGTCTCCCTTGTGCGTGGCGCCAACTGCCATCAGCATACGCGAGGTGCGCTCAGGCCAGCGTGTACGAGCGCGCGCGACGGTTCGCGAGCGCGGCGTCGAGCACCTCGCTGACGTCGGAAACGAACACGAACCGCAGCTGCCGGCGCAGATGCTCGGGAATCTCCTCGATGTCGGCCTCGTTGAGTTCGGGCGCGATCACGGTCTTGATCCCCGAGCGTTGGGCCGCAAGCGCCTTCTCCTTGAGGCCGCCGATCGGCAGCACCTGCCCGGTCAGCGTCACCTCGCCGGTCATCGCCACGTCCGAACGGACGGCCCGGCCGGTCAGCAGCGACGCCAGCGCGGTGACCATCGTCACGCCGGCGCTCGGACCGTCCTTGGGGATCGCGCCGGCCGGCACGTGGATGTGGATGTCGTGATCGGCGAACCATCCCTCCGGCAGATCGGGGACCACCGTGGCGACGCTCGAGCGCACGTAGGTCAGCGCCGCCTGGGCGGATTCGCGCATCACGTCGCCGATCTGGCCGGTGATCGTCAGCCGGCCCTTGCCGGGCATCGCCGACGCTTCGACGAACAGCACGTCGCCGCCGACCGGCGTCCACGCCAGCCCGGTCGCGACCCCCGGACGCGACGTGCGCCGGCGGGACTCCGCGTGGAACGTCTGGCGGCCCAGCAGTTCGCGCACCTGGGGCTGGGTCACCGACACCTTGCGCTTCAGCGTCCCCTCGGCCGCCTGACGCGCGACCTTGCGCACGGCGGTGCCGATCGCACGCTCGAGCTGGCGGACGCCCGCCTCCCGCGTGTAGCCGGAGATGATCGCGCGCAGCCCGGCGTCGGTGAAGGAGATCTGACCGGCGGTCAGGCCGTTTCGCTCGATCTGGCGGGCCACCAGGTAGCGCTTGGCGATCTGCAGCTTCTCGTCCTCGGTGTAGCCCGCCAGCTGGATCAGCTCCATCCGGTCGCGCAGCGGCCCGGGGATCGTGTCCAGGTTGTTCGCGGTCGTGACGAAGATCACGTTCGACAGGTCGAACGGCAGATCGAGATAGTGATCGCGGAACGTGTCGTTCTGCTCGGGGTCGAGCACCTCCAGCATCGCCGATGACGGGTCACCGCGGAAGTCGGCCCCCATCTTGTCGATCTCGTCGATCATGAACAGCGGATTGTTGGCGCCGGCGTCGCGCAGCGCGCGGATGATCACCCCCGGCATCGCGCCGATGTAGGTGCGCCGGTGGCCGCGGATCTCGGATTCGTCGCGCACGCCGCCGACGCTGATCCGTTCGAACTTCCGGCCCAATGCCCGCGCGATCGAGCGGCCGAGCGACGTCTTGCCGACGCCGGGTGGCCCGACGAACATCAGGATCGAGCCCCGCGCGTCCGGCTTCAGGGACCGCACCGCCAGGAACTCGAGGATCCGGTCCTTGACCTTCTCGATGTCGTAGTGATCGGCGTCGAGCACCTGGCGCGCGTGTGCGAGATCGAGGTTGTCCTCGGTCGAGGTGTCCCACGGCAGCGACGCGATCCACTCCAGGTACGTGCGCACGACGCCGTACTCGGCCATCGCCGGCTGCAGGCGCTCCAGCCGGCCGAGCTCACGGTCGACCTGCTTGGAGACCTCCTCGGGGAGCTTCAGCGCCTCCAGCTGCTCGCGCAGCTCCTTGGCCTCGGCGGCGGCCTCGTCACCCTCGCCGAGCTCGTCCTGGATCGCCTTCAGCTGCTGGCGGAGGAAGAACTCGCGCTGGCCCTTCTGCATCTCTGACTGCACCTGGGACTGGATCTCGGTGCCGATCTCGACGACCTCGCGCTCGGAGGCCAGCACCTCCGACAGACGCCGCAGGCGCTTGGAGACGTCGAGCTCCTCCAACAGCGATTGCTTCTGCTCGGCGGGCAGCCGCAGCGCGCCGGAGATCAGATGCGACAGCAGCACCGGATCCTCGACGTTCTGGGCCATCGTCGACAGCTCCTCGGGCAGGTATGGCACCTGGCCGGCGATCGCGGCGAAGTCACGCTGGACGTTGCGCATCAGCGCGGTCAGCTCCGGCCCCGCGGACACCTGGTCGGCGAGCTCTGAGACCTGCGCGACGAGGTAGGGCTCGGTCTGCACCCATTCGTCGACGTGGACGCGTTGACCGCCCTGGACCAGGACGCGCACGGTGTCGTCGGGGAGTCGCACCATCCGCGCGACGGTGCCGAGCACGCCGACGTCGTGGATCTGCTCCGGGGTCGGCGTCTCGATCTCCGCCGAGCGGCCCGCCACCATCACCAGCGTGCGGTCGCCGCGCAGCACCTCGTTGATCAGCGCGACCGAGCGCTCCTGGCCGATGTTGAGCGGCACCACCAGCTCCGGGAACGAGACCGCGTCACGCAGCGGCAGCACCGCGAAGCGGTCGGGCAGCGTCCGCTGCTGGCCGATCTCGACGTCCTCGCCGGCGTCCGCGCGGGCCACCTCGCCGATGTCGATCATCGATCCGCGCCCCCCGGTCCGACGTCGCCGCTCTCGATCGGCACCTCACGCGGGGGCGCGGCGCGGGGCAGCAGCGGCAGCTCGATCCGCAGCATCCCGTTCTCGTAGCGGGCGCTGGCGGCGTCGAGCTGCACCTCGGCGCCGAGCTCGACGACCCGCCGGAACACGCCGCGTTCGATCTCGACCTGCTGGTAGACCTCGCCCTCGACGCTCGAGGCCCGGCGCCGGCCGGCGAGGATCAGCCGACGACCCTCGATCTGCAACGCGATGTCCGAGGACTCGACGCCCGCAAGCTCGGCGGTGACGATCGCGCGCGGAGGGTCGGACGCGTAGGCGACATCGATCGGCGGCCAGTGGCCGGTGCGCCGGCGCGAGAGCCCCGAGCGGCCGAACGCGTCGCCGAACATCTCGTCCATCTCCCGGCGCATGCGGTCAAAGCTTGAGAACAGATCGTGTTCGGGCATCGGCGTTCCTCGCTTGCAGAGCCTAACTCAGGCAACGTCAGACCTCGTAGACGGCGCCCTCGTGCGCAAGCTCGACCGCGCCGCCATAGCTCTGAGCGGCCTCGGCCGCGGCCCAGGACTGATCCATCTCGTCGGAGTAGTGGGTCAGCACCAGCCGCCGCGCACGAGCCGCGGCACCGTGCTCCCCGGCCTCACGCGGGGTCATGTGGCCGCGATCGGGGCCGGGCTCGGGCTCGGGCAGCGTCGCCTCGACCATCAGCAGATCGGCGTCGGAGGCGAACTCGACCAGCGCCTGGTTGGGCGCGCAGTCGGCGCCGAACACGAACCGCGCGCCGCCGGTCTCAAGCTCGACCGCGTGCGAGCGGACGAAATGTGGCACCTCACGGAAGCGTACGTGCAGCGGTCCCAGCTGCAATTCGTCGTCCGGCGCGTACTCGGTGATCTCGAACGCGTCGTCGATCAGCTCCTCCGAGCCCCAACTGCCGACGATCCGCCGCAGCATCTCGTGGCCGCCGGCCGGCACCCGCAGCGACAGCCGCGCGCGGGCCGCGCCCGGACCACCCGTGCCGCCGGAGCCGTTGCTCGGCCGGCCCGTGCGCGCGGCGTTGGCCAGCCCGTAGCTGAACGGGATCAGGTCAAGGAAGTGATCGGCGTGCAGGTGGCTGATCAGCACCTCGTCGATCGACCGGTAGTCGACGGTCGAGCGCAACTTCGAGAACACGCCGTTGCCGCAGTCCAGCAGGAGCTTCAGATCGCCCTGCCGTACCAGGTAGCCACTGCACGCTCCGGCGGCGTCCTGCCACGATGGTGACTTTCCCAGCACGATGACCTGCAACGCCCCGCTCCTCTCGGCTGAACCCCCTGACACTGTAATGCGCACCAGGATTCACCAGTAGTGCTCGCCTATGCGCTGGTGTCGCATTCATTCGACGTGGCTGCGGTCGTGCTCGGCGGCCTGCTGGTCGCCGGCGCGCTGATCTCGGAGCTCGTCAATCGCAGCTTCGTGTCGCTGGCCGCGGTATTCGTCGTCGCCGGGTTCGTGCTCGGCCATGGCGCGATCGGAGTGCTGGACTTCGCCCGGGACTCGGGGTTCGTCTCCCAGCTGGCGACGGTCGCGCTGATCGTGATCCTGCTGCGCGACGGCCTCGAGGTCGACGGCGAGATGCTGCGCTCCAACTGGCATCTGCCGGCGCGCAAGCTGATCGCGGCGATGCCACTGACGGCCGCCCTGGTCGCGGTCGCGGTCAAGCTGCTGATCGGGCTCTCGTGGACCGAGGCGTTCCTGGTCGGGGCACTGCTGTCGCCGACCGACCCGGTGCTGTCCTCCAGCGTCGTCACCAACCCCCGCGTGCCGGCGGTCGTGCGCGGCTCGCTGAACCTGGAGTCAGGGCTCAACGACGGTCTGGCGCTGCCGGCGGTGCTGGCGCTGGCCGAGGCGCTGGCGCCGGGCAGCCACTTCGTCGTCTGGCGGTTCGTGTGCGAGAACCTCGGGTTCGGTTTCGGCGTCGGGATCGTTGTCGGCCTGATCGCCAGCCTGACCCCGACCCGGCCGATCGCCGCCCACCAGCAGGCGCTGTTCGCGCTCGGCGTCGCGTTTACGGCCTACGGCGCCGCCGTCCTCTTGCCCAATGGCAATGGGCTGATCGCCGTGTTCGTAGCGGCGATCGTGCTCGGGATCCGCCGGCCCGATATGCGCGAGGCCTTCGCCAGCCAGTCGCTGGACCTGGTCGAGATCGTCAAGCTCGGGATTTTTGCCGTGTTCGGATCGCTGTTGACCTGGCACGGTCTGTCATCGCCGGGCTGGGCCGGGCTCGGCGTCGCCGCGCTGACGCTGCTGGTCGCGCGGCCGATCGCGGTGATGGGCTCGCTGGTCGCCACCCCGACCGATCTGGCAACGCGTGGCTTCATGGCCTGGTTCGGCCCCAAGGGGGTCGCGACGATGACGTTCTCGCTGCTGATCCTGTCCGAGCACCTGCCCCACGGCACGACGATCTTCGACCTGGCGGCGCTGACCGTGATCGTCTCGGTGTTCGCCCACGGCGTCACCGACCGCGCCGGGTCGGAGTGGATGGGGGCGCACGCCGAACGGGCGGACGCGAAGGCCGGAGCTCAGGCGTGAAGCGAGACCTGCTCGGCCGGCGACGGGAATTCCCAGGCGACCTGCAGCCGGCGCTCGGCGCCGAATACGAAGCGCAACTGGCTCGGCGGCCGCAGCCCCTCGGGCCCGTCGGGCCTGAACGTCGCGCACGGGCGGTTCTGACCCACCGCGCACAACCTGTTTCGCTGAAAGAAGCACGTCTCACAGCTGGCCTGCTCAATCATCCGGCCTCTTGGCATTACCGCGCCGACACCCCTCGCTCGTACTCGATGCTCAACTCCTGCAGCCAGGCATCAAAGCGGACTCAGACCCACCGCCGCGGCTCGATTCCCGGAAAACGCAAGAAGTTCACATCCAGCCGAAAACCCTCAAACTCCGGCATGTTCTCCGGCGTGCTCGCTATTTCGTAGGTTTGTAACGTGCTTTGGAGACACCAGTGAAGGTGCTCGTGACCGGAATCAGTGGCTACATCGGCTCGCTGGTGGCGACCGAGCTGCAGCGCCGCGGTCACACGGTCAGCGGTTTCGCCCGCCGGCCGCAGCGGGTGACGCTCGACGTGCCGGTGGTCTGCGGCGATGCGGTCACCGGCGACGGCCTGAACGAGGCGCTGGCCGGGATCGAGGTCGCCTACTTTTTGATCCACTCGATGGAGCCGGGCTCCGCCGACGGGTTCGGGGTCCGGGAGCGAGCGGCCGCGGAGCGGTTCGCCGGCGCGGCCCGCCGGGCGGGCGTCAGCCGGATCGTCTACCTCGGCGGCCCCGCGCCGCCCAACGGGGTGGGCGTAACACCATCACCCCACCTGGCCAGCCGGTTGGCGGTCGAACGAGTGCTGCTCGATGGCGTGCCCGGGTCGGTCGCGTTGCGCGCATCGATCGTGATCGGGGCTCGGTCACGGGCGTTCCGATTCCTCGTGCACCTGATCGAACGCCTGCCGGTGCTGATCCTGCCCGCCTGGGGTGAAAACCGAGGGATGCCGATCGACGAGCGCGATGTCGTCTCCGCGCTGGTGGCGTGCGCCGAGGACCCGCGCGCGGCGGGGCGAGTGCTCGAAGCCGCTGGTCCAGACATCGTCAGCTACGGCCGGCTGATCGCTCGGATCGCGGACGCGATGCTCGTCGCGCGGCCGAGCATCGGCTCACGACGGCTGTCGGTGACGCCGATCGCCGCCCGGGTCGCGGCGGTCATCGCGGGCGAGCAACCGGAGCTGATCGAGCCGCTGATGGAGAGCCTTGAGACCGACCTGCTCCCCGTCAACCCGCTCGCGTCCGAGATGCTGGGCACCCGCTTGCACTCGCTCGATTCGGCGATCGAGCACGCGTTGGCCGAGTGGGAGCGAGTGGAGCCGCTTGCGGCGCGCTAGTGCTCGTGGGGTCATCCAGCTCGGGCCGTCGAGGCGGACAAGTTAGGCTCGCCTCGGATGAGCACGGTTGCAGCCGAGATCGAGATCGACGCGCCGATCGAAAAGGTGTGGGCGACGGTGATGGATCCCCACCGCCTTGGCGATTGGGTGACGATCCACAAATCCGTGGAAAACGTGTCACGGATCCCGCTGCGGCGCGGCGCGACGATGGACCAGGCGATGTCGGTCGTCGGGATCACGTTCCGGGTGCACTGGCGTCTGACCGAGGTGATCGAGCCCCACGAGGCCCGCTGGGAGGGCGGCGGCCCAGCGCATTCCGACGCGTTGATCCACTACCAGCTGGCGCCCACCGACTCCGGGGGCACGCGCTTTCGTTACACCAACGAGTTTCACCCGCCGGGGGGACGGCTCGGAAGCCTCGCTGGCCGCTTCATCGTCGGCGCCACCTCCGAGCGCGAAGCCACCCGGTCGCTGGCGCGCCTGAAGCGGCTGCTCGAGCGCAGTCCGTGACCCATACGGTCATAACCGGGCAAAACGTCCTTTTCCCATGTATCGTCAGGACAAGGTCGTCGTACCACACTGATTTGGAGGTGACGGGTTGCCAGGATTTGTTGATACCACCGTGGCCGAGATCGACAGCCGTCTCCTAGAGCTCAAAGCCGAGATGGCAAAGTTGCAAGCGGCACGGTCGGCGCTGACACGCCGCGGTCCGGGCCGGCCGGCCAAAACCACTGCCGCGACCACCGGCGCCGGACGAGCGGTGCGCCGTTCATCACGATCCCGCGGCCGGCGCAATGGCACCCGCGGCGACCAGGCGATGGCGCTCGTGCGCGAGCGCCCGGGCATCACTATCCCGGAGATCGCCTCCTCGCTCGGCACCGAGCCGAACTACCTGTATCGGGTCATGCCCAACCTCGTCAAGGACGGCAAGGTCAGGCGCGACGGCCAGGGCTGGCACGCAGTCGGCTAGCCCGGGCTAGTGGTCGGCCTGGGCCACGCCCCACCGGAGGCGCCGGCAACGCTCTGCCGGCGCCCGCGGAGCGACTCAGATCAGGTCCAGGCCCTTGACCGCCTCAGCCTCCTCACGCAGCTCGGCGACGGTCGCGTCGATCCGGCCGCGTGAGAACTCGTCTATCGACAGACCCTCGACGATCGTGTACTCACCGCCTGAGCACGTGCAGGGATAGCCGGTGAACACGCCCTCGTCGATCCCATAGCTGCCGTCGGACGGGATCGCCATCGACACCCAATCGCCCTCGGGCGTGCCGAGCACCCAGTCGTGGACGTGGTCGATCGCAGCGTTTGCGGCCGAGGCGGCGCTGGAGGCGCCGCGGGCCTCGATGATCGCCGCGCCGCGCTTCTGCACGGTCGGGATGAACTCGGTCTCGATCCACGCCTGGTCGGCGATCGTCTCCGCGGCGCCGGAGCCGTTGACCTTCGCGTTGAACACATCGGGGTATTGGGTCGCCGAGTGATTGCCCCAGATCGTCATGTTGGTGATCTCCGAGACCGCGGCGCCGGTCTTGGCGGCGACCTGGGCGATCGCGCGGTTGTGGTCCAGGCGCACCATCGCGGTGAACCGTTGACGCGGGATGTCCGGGGCGTTTGAGGCCGCGATCAGGCAGTTGGTGTTCGCCGGGTTGCCGACGACCAGGACCTTGATGTCCGACGCCGCGTGGGCGTTGAGCGCGGCGCCCTGAGGCTTGAAGATGCCACCGTTGGCCTCCAGCAGGTCCGAGCGCTCCATCCCCTTGGTGCGCGGACGGGCGCCGACCAGCAGCGCGACCGAGGCGCCATCGAACGCCTGGTTGGGATCGTCGTAGATGTCGACCCCCGACAGCAGCTCAAACGCGGAGTCGTCAAGCTCCATCGCGGTGCCCTCGGCGGCCTTGACCGCGGCCGGGATCTCCAGGAGCTTGAGGTGCACCGGGGTGTCGGAGCCGAGCAGCTGGCCCGACGCGATTCTGAACAACAGGGCGTAGCCGATCTGACCGGCCGCGCCGGTGACGGCGACTTTGACTGGGGTCGTGCTCATCTGTGGCTCACTCTCTCTTTATCTGACTGTGGCGTTTGCTCACGGGCGACGCGGGCGCCTAAGCGTTGTCAGCTCGGGGCCGTGGATTGCCGCGCGGTACTTCCGTCGCCGAGGTCCACCCCGTATACATCTGAAAGCTTTGCCTTCAGATAACGCACGAACGGCGCTACGGAGATTGGGCCTCCGCCCTCTCGCTCCAGCAGTTCCTCGGTTTCGAACTTCGCGCCGTGGCGGTGAACCCGCCGGCGCAGCCATTCCCGCAGCTCAGCCAGCTCGCCGGCCGCCAGCTGATCCTCCAGACCGCTGATCTCGGCGTGCGCTCGCTCCCAAAGTTGTCCGGCGATCAGGTTGCCCAATGCATACGTCGGGAAATAGCCCATCATTCCACCTGACCAGTGCACGTCCTGCAGCACGCCGTCGGCGTCGTCGGTGACCTCAAGGCCGAAGGAATCCTTGAACCGCGCATTCCACGCCTCGGGCAGGTCGGCAATCGCCAGCCGACCCTCGATCATTTCCTGCTCAAGCTCGAAGCGCAGGATGATGTGCAGCCCGTAGGTCGCCTCGTCGGCCTCGACCCTGATGTAGCTGGGCTTGACGCGATTGATTGCGCGGTACAGCTGATCGGCGTCGAGATCGGCCAGATCGCCGCCTGCCAGCTCGCGGATCCGCGGCGCCAGCAGGGTGCAGAACGCGCGGCCGCGCCCGACCATGTTCTCCCACAGTCGGCTCTGGGACTCGTGCATACCCAACGATTCCGGCGACCCGGTCGGCAGCCGCCGCAGCTCGGGGGCGACGCCGGCCTCGTAGAGGCCATGGCCACATTCGTGCATTGCGCCGTAGAGCGACATCGGCCAGTAGGACTCGTCCCAGCGCGTGGTGATCCGCACGTCGCCGGCGGCGATCCGGATCGCGAACGGGTGCACCGTGTCGTCCATCCGCCAGCCCTGCTCGTCAAAGCCCATGCGGCCCACGGTCTCCCGCGCGAGCGCGCGCTGGCCGTCCGTGGCGAAGTGGGCCGACAGCAGGGTGTCGTCGACCGGCGTGGCCTGCCCGAGCCGGGCGATCATCGGCACCAGCTCGCCCTTGAGCTCCGAGAACAGCTCGGCGACGCGCGCGGTGCTGATGCCGGGCTCGTAGTCGTCGATCAGCACGTCATAAGCGCATTCGAAGCCGTCGTGGCCCAGATGGCAGTCGACGTACCGGCGGGTCAACGTCAGGATCCGCTCCAGGTAGGGCGCAAAGCTCTTGAAATCGGATGCCGCCCGCGCGGCGACCCACGCCTCCTGGCCCTCCGAGGACGCCCGCGCGAGCTCACCCTCCAGCTCGGTCGGCACCCGGCGTGACTTCTCCCAGCGCCGGCGAGTGACCTCGATCAACCGCTCGTCGTCGGAGTCCGGATCCCGTCCCCCCCGCCCATCTGCGCCATCCAGCTCGGCGGCGGCCGCGTCCAGCAGGCGCCCGGTCTCGTCATCGGTGAACGCCTCGTGGCGCAGCGACGCCAGCGTCCCGAGCATCTCGGCCCGCGCCTTGCCGCCGTTGGGCGGCATCTTGGTCTGCTGATCCCAGGCCGCAAGCTCGGATGCTCCGGCGAGATCGGCGATCGTTTCGAGCCTGGTCTTCAGCGCCTGCATCTGCGAGCTCATTCTCACTCCTTGACGTTGCGATCCGGGGTGTCGCGGCTATGCGACCATTGCAGCATGATCCGGCGGACCAACTCGGTGAAGCTGTTCAGCGTTTTCGGGATCCGCGTCGGCGCGGACCTGAGCTGGTTCGTCGCGCTGTTTTTGTTGATCTACCTGTTGTCGTCCCCGTTCAGGGACACGCTGCACAGCTCGCAGGCGGTCGCCTACCTGACGACGGTGATCAGCGTCCTGCTGCTGTTCGTGTCTCTGATCCTGCATGAGCTCGGTCATGCGCTGGTGGCGCGGCGGCAGGGCATCGGGGTTGAGCAGATCGATCTGTACCTGTTCGGGGGATTGACGCGGATGAACCGCGACGCCGCCACTCCAGGCGAGGACTTCAAGGTCTCGGCGGCGGGGCCGCTGGCGACGCTCGGCGTGATCCTAGTCTGCCTCGCGATCGACCTCGCGATCGTCGGACCCCACCGCCTGACCCACGCGATCGCGCTCGATCAGGACATCACGATCACGCCGGTGCTGCTGTCGCTGAGCTGGCTGCTGCCGATGAACGTGCTGCTGCTGGTGTTCAACCTGATGCCGGCCTATCCACTCGACGGCGGCCGGATCGCCCGCTCGATCATCTGGCGGGTGACCGGCTCGCGGCTCCGGGGCACGATCATCTCGGCCCGGATGGGCCAGGGACTGTCGCTGGTGCTGGCGGCGTTCGGCCTGTGGCTGCTGCTCAACTACGGGACGTTCGCCGGGCTGTGGGCGATCGCGCTGGCGTTCATGACCTACCAGGCGGCGCGCTCGGCGGTCTACCAGTCGGCGCTGGATGAGCGGATCGAGGGGGTCCGGGTGATCGACATCATGGACGCCCATCCGGTGGCGATCGGAATCGACACCGGCCTGCAGCCGGCGCTCGACGAGTATTTCCTGCGCTACGGCTGGTCGTGGTTTCCGGCGATCGACGAGCACGGGCGCTACGCGGGCATCGTCACCCAGGAGCGGACCCAGGCGTCGATCGACGCCGGCGAGGGCTGGCTGACGGTCGCCTCGGTCGTCGACGCCGAACGCACCGGAAGCTGGCGCGTGGGCCAGAACCGGCCGATCACCGACCTGATCGGCTCGGAGTCGCTCGGACATCTGGGCGCCGTGATGGCGGTCGACGACGAGGGCGTACTACGGGGAGTGGTGACCGTCCAGCAGTTGCGCCGCGCGATG
>Ga0302325_10027325_pt1 | contig 11831 bp, 11 predicted proteins | sample Palsa_T0_2_FD_201948 | JGI IMG/M metagenome (GOLD analysis project Ga0302325, IMG submission 201948) | Peat permafrost microbial communities from Stordalen Mire near Abisko, Sweden - Palsa_T0_2 | ecosystem: Environmental > Terrestrial > Soil > Palsa > Peat permafrost | place: Sweden: Abisko... | reverse complement strand
CGAACACGATCAGCGGCCTCGGCGTGTATTGCACGCAAAGTCATCCCCTGCGTTAGACCCCCAGTTCGTTGCGTGCAATACGCCCCGCCCAAACCGGCTATCGCGTGCAATGTAGATTGCACGCAATGATTGCACGCAATAAACAGGCAGGTCATACCGATGCCGCACCAGAATCGTCCGATTCAGGCCCCCCGACCGCCGAAACGGCCCTCGGGAGGCCTTCCTTAGCGTACGTTTTCGCACGGATGGGCCTTCCGCCCCATCGTTGGCGCCTTGTTCGGCGGCTGGTTCACCGACCGGCTGGGCACCTGGGGCATGAGCCTGGTCGGCAGCCGAAAAGCCGTGCATCCTGGGCCTGGTCGCATCCGGCGTGTTCACCGCGCTGGCTACGCAGGCAAGCAGCGCCACCGAGGCCGTACTGCTCATTTCGCTGGCGATGTTCTTCCTCAGTGTCGGTGTGGCAGCAAAATGGACGCTGATCACCGCGGTGGCGTCGCAATCCTACTGCACCTCCCTGGCCGGGCTGCAGAACTTCGGCGGCTACCTCGGTGGCACAGTGTCGCCGATCGTCACCGGCTACGTGGTCGACGTGACAGGTTCATTCGTGATTGCGCTGGCGATCGGCGCAGCAATGACCGGTCTCGGCGCGCTGGTGCTGCTGGTCATGCTGAAGGACCCGATCAGTGCCGAGGATCTGCTGCCTGGACCGGTCGCAACCCTGGCCGAATGACGCTGGCCGGACTGCGGTTTCGCCGTGGCAGCAGTCGGCCGATCTACAGCAGGACGCAATGCTCCGCCGAAAACGAGATGATGACCTTGCTGCCTTCCGCGAACACTTCGGTCGGCGGCCGGCGCACGATCAACTTGCCGGCGGGCCAGTCGACGATGTACTGCACGTAGTCGCCATGGAACATCCGCCGGTGCACGCTGCCGATGATGCCGTCGGGCACCTGCCCGGCGCCGGCATGCGTCAGCGTCACGAAGGCCGGCCGCAGCGCCAGTGTCGTCGCCTCACCGCGGAGCGCAGCGTTCGCGGCGACCGCCAGCGAAAGGCTGCCCTCGGTCTCGAATGACAGCTTGCCGTCGCCCTCTCGCAGGCGGCCGGGAATCAGGTTCGCACAGCCGACGAAATCCGCAACGAACCGGCTGTCCGGCTGTGCATAAATCTCCTCCGGCGTGCCGATTTGCTCGATCCGGCCCTCCCGCATGACGATGACGCGGTCCGAAATAGCCAGCGCTTCCTCCTGATCATGCGTCACATAAAGCGAGGTGATCCCGAGCCGCTGCTGCAGGTCGCGCAATTCGACCCGCATCTCGGCGCGCAATCTGGCATCCAGGTTGGAAAGCGGCTCGTCGAACAGCAGTACTTCCGGGGAGAAAGCGATCGCGCGCGCCACTGCGACCCGCTGTTGCTGGCCACCCGACAGCTTGGAGGCGGACCGGTCGGAAAAGGCACGCATTTGCACCAGATCAAGGGCGTGTTCGACCTGCTGGCGCATTTGCGTGGAAGGAAGACGACGCACGCGCAGTCCGTAGGCGACATTGTCGAACACCGTCATATGCGGCCAGATCGCATAGGACTGGAACACCATCGACACACCCCGTTTTTCTGTCGGAACATTACGGTGTTCAGCCGAGCAATAGACTGGTTTGCCGTCGAACAGGATGCGTCCGGACGACGGTGTCTCGAGCCCTGCGATCGACCGGAGCGTCGTGGTTTTCCCGCAGCCCGAGGGACCCAGAAGCGTCACCAACTCGCCTGCGGCCACCGAGAAGTCGATCCCGTGCACCGCGGCGGTGTCGCCATAGTGCACCTTCAGTTGCGCCACTTCGATACGCGGGGTGGCGGAGGAAGCAGAATTCACATCGGTGCTCCATAGAACCGGCGGACCGTCCTGAGCAGAATGGCGACGCCGATGAACACTGTCACGGTCTGCAGCACCGCCATTGCAGCCGACAACTCCGAGCTGGAGGCCAGCCAGGTATTGACGATCTGCGGCGCGATCACCTTGGAATTAGGACCCATCAGAAAGATCGACGCCCCAAGTTCGCGCACGCTGGCGATGAAGATCAGCAACCACGCCGCGGTGATGCCCGGGCGCATTAACGGCAAAGTCACCGTGCGCATCTGGCGTATCCACGATGCCCCACAGACCCTGGCGCACTCTTCCAGCCCTGGATCGATCTGCATCACGACGCCCGCCAGGGTTCGCACGCCGAGCGGCAGGAAGACGGTGAAGTATGCCAAGCCCAGTAGCCAGAGGGTGCCATAGATCGGTATCGGAATGTTGAGCCACGCCCACAGCAGGCCGAGGCCGAACACCATGCGTGGCACTGCCTGCGGGAACATCACCACGTACTCGATCAGTGTGCTGCCGGGGGTTCGCGACCGGTAGATGATCCAGACCAGGACACCGACAACGCAGACGCCGATGGTGGCGACCGACAGGCCGAGGATCAGGCTGTTGGCAAAGGCCGGCCCGAGCGCGCCCATCTGTAGCGCTGTGCGATAATTTACGGCGGTGAAATGGGTTTGTGACCAGATGACTGTGGCAAAGCGCTGAAACGAAGTCAGCAACAGCGCCGCCAGCGGCAGCACCACGGCCAGCCCGACGTAACTCCAGCAGATGAATTGCAGCACCCAGCGCAGCCGACCGACCTCGACGGGCCGCGGCCGGAACGCCTTGCCGGAGATCGTTGCGTAACTGCCCTTGCGCAGCACCAGTCGCGCGATGGTCAAGGTGACCAGCATGACGAGAAACAGCGCCATGCCGGTCGCCGCGGCCCGGCCATAATCCGGCGGGAACGACAACGTTTCCTCCCAGATTGCTGTCGTGATCACGAAGAACCGGGCGGGGATGCCAAGGACGAAAGCGGCAGCGAATGAGCCAAGCATTTCGGCGAAGACGAAGACGGCGGCGCTCAGGACGCCTGGGGCGACCAGGGGCAGCGTGACACGCAGGATGGTCCGCAACTTGCCGCCGCCCATGACCCGTGACGCTTCCTCCAGCGATGGGTCCATGGATTTCATCGTTGCGGAGATCATTACGAATGCGACGGTGCCTTCGAACAGCGCCATGACCCAGGCAATGCCGAACGGCGAATACACGTTGAGCAGATCGGAGGAGCCGGTCAGATGCTGCCAGAGCTGGTTGAGCAAGCCGGTTTTCGGGCCGGCGAGCACGGCCCAGGACAGCGCACCCACCAACGGTGTCATGTAATAAGGCAATCCAATCAGCTGTTCGAGCAGCGCTCGGCCTGGAATTGCCGTTCGCGTCAGGATCCAGGCCAGCGTGAAGCCGATGAGGATCGCCATAGCGGCGGCAAGTCCAGCCACCAGCGCGGTGTTTTCGAGGATGTGCACGTCCTCGAACATCTCGGCGTAGTTGTCGAGGCCGATCGCCGATGGGGGAAAATGCCCGGCCTCGCCGGTATTAAAGGACTCGGCGACGACGAACATCATCGGATAGAGCACCAAGCCGCCGCAGATCAGCAACACCAGCGGCGTCAATATATAGCGCGCGCGCCCGGCCACCGCATGGAGCGCGCGCGCTGCACCAGTCGCCACCGGCGACTGCACCGCTGATTGAAGCTGCGTAGACCGCGCATGACGTGCCGTCGAGGAAGACATGGCGGCCTCCTGTTACGCAACAGACGAAGTTGCGCGTTCAGCGGGAGGAGAACGTTGCTACATCGGGGTCGTACCCACGGTGGTCACCCGGTGCATGACGCGTCGGGCGCCGGGCGGATAGTCGCCATTTGCCCGATGCATCGTGCAGCGGTTGTCCCAGATCACGATGTCGCCTTGCCGCCATTTGTGGCGGTACTGGAACTTTTCCTGCGTCGCATGCGCCACCAATTCGTCAAGCAACGCCTCGCTGGCATCATGGTCCATGCCGGGAATGCGATCCATGCGGTTGCGGTTCAGGTAAAGCGCCTTACGACCCGTCTCAGGGTGGGTTCTGACGATCGGATGCAACACCTCTGGCAGTTCTGCCTCTTCTTCCGCTGTCAGTTCGCGTGCGGTGATGCCTTTGCGTGTTGAATGGTAGCGATGGAAGACCTTCATGCCATCGAGCAGGCGCTTCCGTTCGTCCGAGAGATCGTCGTATGCGGCGTACATGTTGGTGAACTGCGTATCCCCGCCGGTTTCCGGCACTTCCACACCGTACAGCATGGTCAACGCCGATGGCTTGGAGCGGAAGCTCTGGTCGGTATGCCAGTTGAACCCTGCCGGCTTTCCGGTCTTTTCCCGGGTCACGTGGGAGATGACGTTGACCTCTGGAACCTCGGGAAGGATGCCCCCTTCGAATGGCAGCAGCGGTTCGCCGAATATCGCCATGGCGTCGCGAAACTGAGCAGGCGCCAGGTGCTGTCCGCGGACACACAGCAACAGATGATCCAGCAGCGCCTGCTTCAGCGCCTCGGCGATCTCCGGATCGGTTTTGCGGCGCAGATCGCAGCCTTCCGCCGCGATCGCCATATGCTCGCCCAGTGGTGTCAGCTGGATATCCATTGATTACGGTCTCCTCCGATTACGCTGGCAATGCACCTTGCTTTATTACCGAAGCGCTTCTTCACATCGTAAGCGCCGGCCGGCATCGAGTCAATTGCACGACGGCTGCTGCACGATGCCTGTGGTGCGTCGGATCATGGTGCGGATGCGGACAGGTCCTGCCGCCATCAGCGTAGGCCGGTGATGCGGTTCCAATCATGCACGAACTGCTTCTGCGACTTCAGGAAATCGTTCCAGTCCGCCGGGTAGAGCAGCTTGACCGAACTCAGCGCCACACCGCCTTCAGGTGGCTGAGCGCCGGCGCGGACTGAATAGGCATAAGCGGATTTCGCCAGTGTCGCCTGGCCGGTCTCACCCAGCAGCCAGTCGGCGAATAGCTTGGCCGCGGCTGGATGCGGCGGATTAGTAACAATACCGAAACCTGTTACGTCGACCGGCATCCCGTCGGGGGGAAACACGAAGCCGAGCGGTGCGCCTTTCGCCTTCATTTCCAGGTAGTTCGAATACTGCGCAGTTTGAATGATCTTGTCCTGACCGTCTGCGCAACGTTCGAACTGTTGTACCCAGGAGTCGAAAGCGTGCGGCTTCAGGTCGGCGAACTTGTTCCAATACTCATCACCGTACAGGCGGCGGAGCGCATACCAGACATCGTGTTGCACGCCGGCGATTGACGTCTTCACGTTGATGCTGCCGGTCCATTGCGGATCAAGTGCGTCCGGCCAATTCTTCGGCGCCTTGTCCGCGGGCACAAGGGTCGTGTTGTAGGCCATCCCGGTGATGCTGATCCATGCCCACGTCCAGTATCCCACGGGATCGCTCTGGTAGCCCGGCTGGTACGCCGCCAGCGCCGGCGAGAGATAGTGCTGCCAACCGCCGCGCCGCTGAAAGTCAAGTGTCAGGCTCATATCCGACATCAGCATCACGTCGACAAGATAGGCGTGCGCCTGCCGCTCCGACAGCAGCTTTGAATACAGCCCGCCGGCCTGGACACGGACGTAGTTGGTGGCGATCTTGGGGAACGCAGCATGAAAACCGGCAAGCAAGGCCATGGTGTCGGAGTCGGGACTGGTCGTGTAGAGGACGACCTCGCCTTCCTGTTCTGCTTCCGCAACGCTGGCACAGGTCTCGAAGCCTGGTAGATGTACCGGCTGGGCGCAGTCCGCCGCCGCTGGTTGTGCGACCGCCGGCGCGGCGGCAAGTACGGTCGCGAAGGCCGCGAGCACGGCTCTGATCATTTCCCCGCTCCTTATTTCTTTCGGTGACAACACGATGTGTTGACAAACCACTTTGCTTCATTGATGAAGCAGAAATCTCGTAAGTAAGCCCAGGAGCCCGCTGCAATGTCAACCACACGACAGCCCGCTGCGACGCAACGCTCAGTGCCACCAACATCAGCGTCATCAACATTAATGTCATCAGCATTAGTGTCATCAACAAAGGTGCGGCAGCGGCCTGGGGAACGACCAACAATACAGGACGGCGATCGCTATGTCGTTCCTGCCCTGCGGCGAGGCCTACAGATTCTCGAGATGTTTTCCGGCAACGATCGGGTCATCACCGTCCCGGAGATCACGCAAAAGCTGCGGATATCCCGGGCAACCGCATTCCGCCTAGCCTACACGCTCGAAGGCATGGGTTATATCGAGCGGCTACCTAGGGCGAACGCATTCCGGCTAGGCCAGCAGAGCCTCTCGGTCAGCTTCGAGTATCTCTACTCGCTCGACGTGGTCGACGTTGCCAGGCCGATGCTGGAAGTTCTGCGTGACCGATTGGGTGCCACTGCAAATCTCGGAATTCGACATGGCACGGTGATGCTTTACGTGTTGCGCGCGCCGTCGGAGCACAGGCGGATCAGCTCGATGGTCGTTCCGGTAGGGACTCGGTTTCCGGTGCATGCAGTTTCGTGCGGGCGTGCGCTGCTGTTCGACCTGCGAGATGCCGAACTCGATGCAGTGTTTGCGGAGTTCGATTTTTCAGCATACCCGCCGCCTGCGCCACAAACTCTCGTTGCGCTGAAGGACATACTCGTGACGGAGCGGAAGGCGGGCTACGTGTCGTGCCAGTCGGCGTTTGTGCAGGGCAAGCGCAGCGTCGCGGCACCGGTGCGCGACGCCAGCGGCCACGCCATTGCCGCGGTGAACGTTTCCGATTCCGCCGATGTGGTGGCCGAACCCGATGGCACCGTCAAGGATGCGGTGTTGGCAACCGCCGCCGCGATCTCGGCGCGCCTGGGTTATCGGCCGTCACCGCCCGAGATGCCCGGCAAGCCTGCGTTCAGCGCAGGCCGGTGATGCGGTTCCAGTCATGCACGAACTGCCGCTCGGACCGCACCGCATCCGCCCAGTCGTCCGGAACTAGCAGCTTGACGCTGGAGAAGGCCACACCGCCCTCCGGCGGCTCGACATCGGCGCGCACCGAATAGCTAAACGTTGCTGCAACGACCGCCCGCTGTCCCGGCACGCCGAGGAACCAGTCCATGAATAGCCGCGCCGCCTGCGGGTGCGGGGCGTTGGCCACAATACCGGTTCCAGCCGGGTCTACCGGCAAACCTTCCGGCGGAAAGCTGAACCCGAGCGGAGCCCCGCGGGCCTTCATCTCGAGGTATCCGGAGTACTGCGCCGTGCCGATGATCTTGTCCTGACCGTTGCTGCATCGCTCGAACTGCTGGACCCAGGAATCGAAGGCGCGGGGCTTCTGTTCGGCGAATTTGTCCCAGTACGTGTTGCCATAGATCTTGCGCAGGTCGTACCAGACGTCGTGCTGCACGCCGGCGAGCACCGACTTCACATTGATCTGACCGGCCCATTTCGGATCCAGCAGGTCCTGCCAACTTTTTGGCGCCTGGTCAGCAGGCACCAGGTTCACATTGTACGCGATGCCGGACATGCTGGCGCTGACCCAGGTCCAATAGCCCTCGGGATCGCTCTTAAACTCGGACTTGTAGGCGGCCATCTCCGGCGAGACGTACTGCAACCAGCCGTGCCTGTTTTGAAAGTCTTGCACCAGGCTCAGATCGATCTCCATTGCATCGACGAGGTATGAGCCAGCCTGGCGCTCACTCAGCAACTTGGCATACAGACCACCGGCCTGAATGCGCACGAAATTCGGTGTAATCGCGGGGAAGGCCGCATGGAATGCAGCCAGTACCTTGCTGATATCGGAGTCGGGGGTGGTCGTGTACAGTACCACCGTGCCTTCCCGTTCAGCCGCGGCCACGTCGGCACAGGTCTTGAACCCGTCCATCTGGCGTGGCGCCGCGCAGGAACCGTCCGCCCATGCCGGCTGCATCAGAAGCAGACCACAGAGTGCCAGGCCGCAGCAGACCGACAGGGCATGGCTCACTCGGGACAGTGACATCTCGTTTCCTTCCCCTTTGCCGCTGTTCGGCATGGACCAATCAGCGATCTTGCTATTTGGCGTAGGGGCTACGCCTGCCCGTAGGGGCAGTCTGCCATGCCACGTGATCCTATGCAAAGCGCCACTTTTTTAGTGAAGCAAGACGGACGCCCGCAATCAGCCCTTGGACGAACCCTGGCACCTCGGGAGAGCTGCAGCGGTCAAAATTGACCGACGCACATTGCCCGAGGCAGCGCGCGAAGTGCAGGCTGCGTACGCTGGGGTGGCAGACGCCACTCCGATGAGCGAGAAGAAGTTGTCCATACGCTTCAAGGGCTGGCGTTCTTCGACACCATCTTCCCGCGCAATCTGATCGAAAGCCCCGCCATCGCTCCGATCGCCTGTGTCGCTGTCCTGATCCTCGCTCGCTGGTAGCCCTGTAGCTCCTGCGTCAGGCAATCATCACAGAAGAGTTTGCCCCCTGCGTCTGGTGAGGTCGTCCATGATCGCGTTCTCCCGCGTCACCGCCGCCCCCGACTTTATGCGGTGCAGGTTATCGGTCAGGGCGACGACAGTTCCTAGTACTCGACGAGCCGCTCGGCAACCACGGTTGCCCATAGGATTGGGATCGGCGCGCGGTTCACGCGGATTGGATGAGTGGGTAATCATGGGCGAGGACTGTGTGGCCTGGCGCGCAGATCAGGAACTCGTCCCGCGCCTTACGACCCGATGCCCATGCGTATGTCTTGCGCAAACTTCACATGAACATTCTCGGCTGTTATCGCGTTAACGGACGCGCCGCTAAGTCGTCTCACTTACATCATTGTTGCGGGGCAGTCGGATCGGATTTAGCTTTTCGTGGGCGGCGCTCTTGTCGCTGTCCGTCTGGAAATGTCGGATAAAGGTAAGCAAGGGAGGCATAGATGCCGCACTACCTGCTGCGATGGCAGTTCAAGGACAGCACCGCGAAGAATCTAGTCGAGCACCCGCAAGATCGGACCGGACCGGCCAAGACCTTGATCCAGGGGTTCGGTGGAAAGCTGATCAGCTACTACTTCGCGTTGGGCGATTATGACGGAATCGGCATCGTCGATTTCCCTGACATTGTCAGTGTCGCAGCCTGTTCGATGAGCGCCGCGTCCACCGGCGCGTTTGCGCGCTTCGAGACCACTGCACTCCTGACGGCGAAGGAAGCGGAGGCAGCGATGAAAAAGGCCAAGGAGACGAAGCCCGGATACAAGCCACCCAATGCGTAGGACTTGCTGCCTCGGCTGACCACGCTGACCGTGCTCGGTCGGCTGGTCGAGTTCGACCGCGACCGGCTCCGAGTGCGGACGGGCGATGGGAGGAAGCTGACCGTGGCGCATGGCGTGGCGTGGCGTGGCCAAGGCCGAAGCCGCGCCAACCCCATGAACGAACGTCTGCATAGCGACGTTGCGCACCCCAACTGACAGTTCCCGCTTCGGCCGGCACCTGCCATTTGGTCGACCGGCCCGGATCTCCGAGACCTCGAACCCTCTATTCAGGCCGAGGGACCCGGCGACCGCCTTTCTGGACTGACGGTCACTATTCAAACTGAACAGGCTGCCCGCGACATGCACGCTGGCAGGGAGCTGGGTCGCGCGCGGTAGGATCGTTCGGCGTCTGGCGTCTTCGCTTAATCACTTGGCAACCACGCCTGCCCCAAGCTTCGGCCATGGCACGCGATTTCGACGCAACGATCACCTTGAACGACCACCACCTTGATACGGCCGGGTTGACGGGCCGCAAGGCTGAACCTGTTGAGGCTGTCCGGTGAGCCGTCGGGCCGATGCCCGACCAATACGGCGACGATCTATTCACGATGAAGATCGCGGCGACACAGGCGTGGGTATTGCAGCACTACGCGAAAGGACTGCCGGCCCCGGTCCCCTGAGCGCGCTTGGCCGCGCGACCTGCGCAGGCACGCGCATACACGAAGCCGCCGCGTCCGGGCGCCGCCGGCTGCATGCCTGGACGATGGCAGCAACCGTATGCGCGGCCACGCCATGTCACGGTTTGAATGTCGCCGGGGAACGGGCGTGATGGCGCGATTCCCGCAGGGACTCGCGCCACGCGCCAACCTACTGGAGCGCCTGAAGCGCACTTGTTGAAGCGTGCGGCACGCCAAGCCGCCGGCCATCCGGAAGGAGCCGAGCGAGCTGTGGTGTCGGCGGGGTTTCAGGGGGCGGCCGGCCCGTGGTGCCGATCCCTCAACCGGTCATCGCCGGACAAGCCCGGCCATGACGATTTAGGCCTACACCACGCCTTCGCCGCGCAGCGTCTCCACCTCCCCATCACTCAGCCCGAGCCACCCGCCCAGCACGTCGCCGGTATGCTCGCCCAGCATCGGGGAGGGTGCTACGGGCGGCGGCTTGCCATCCACTCGCACCGGCCAGGCCGGCATCTTGAACGGCCCATGCTTCGGATGCTGCATCACCTGCATGATCCCGCGTTGCTCGAACGTCGGCTCGTTGTGCAACTCCATCGTGTCAAGCACTGCTCCCGCCGGGATGTCGGCGCCGCCCACCTGCGCCATCGCCTCGTGCTTGCTGCGGCTGCGCGTCCACGCCTCGATGATCGCATCCAACTCGGCGTTGTTCTTGACGCGGTCGTTGGGCTTGGCGAAGCGCGGATCGGCGATCAGCTCTTCGCGCCCTATCACCTTGCACAGCCGCGCCCAGTGCTCGGGATTGGCGCGGCTGGTCATGATCCACACGTAGTCGTTCGGCCCCCCCGGTGCGCAGGGATACAGCCCCGAGGGCGCGTTGCTGCCGCCGCCTGAGTGCGTGCCATCGCGCTCCACCGCCTTGCCGTTGCGCGCCTGGGTAGCGAAGTTGGTGCGCATGTAATGCAGCATCGCGTCCTGCATCGCCACTTGCAGCCGATGGCCCTCGCCGGTCTTCGCCCGCTTGTGCAGTGCGCCCAGGATAGTGATTGCCATCGTCATGCCCGTGCCGGTGTCGCCGAGCGATAGGCCGGGCTTCACCGGCCCGCGTCCTTTTTCCCCCGTCACGCTGATCGTGCCGCCGGTCGCCTGCGCGATCATGTCGAATGCGAGATTTGTCTCATACGGGCTGCCGGTACCGAAACCCTTCACCTGGCAATAGATGATGCCCGGATTGATGGCGCGGACGTCGTCGTAGCCGAGGCCCAGCCGCTCGATCGTGCCGGGCGCCATGTTCTCCACGCACACATCCGCCTTGCGCAGCAGGCCCATCACTAGCGCCAGCCCGCGCGGCGACTTCAGGTTTACCGTGACGGACTTCTTGTTGGCGTTGAACATGTGGAAGTAATACGGGTCGTCGTCGGGCTGGCCGGGACGCAGGCGGCGACCGGGATCGCCGGTTTTTGGGTTCTCGATCTTCACCACCTCGGCGCCGAGCCAGGCAAGGGCCTCGGTGCAGGATGGTCCGGCCTCGAACTGAGTGAAGTCAACGACCCTGATACCGTTGAGGAAGTCCAGTTCTACGTTGTTGTCCGACATGGTTGCGTTTCCCCCCGGGGTTGGTTCTCGGTCCTGCTTGTTGGACAGCATGGCACAGGCGGAAGCCGAAGTCATTCTGGCAGACCGAATGTTGGGTTGCTGCGCTGGCTTCTTGCGCATGACGTTGAGGCCGCAGAACAACGCCAGGCCGGGGTCTGCGACGAGTGCCCACGACGTGGCTCTTGTGTTCGACGGCCCATAGCTTCAGCGCCAGCGCGGCACGTAGCGCATGGCCGGACGGGATCATGCGCGAGCTGGGGACCTCGGCGCGGCGCGCCATGCCTCACGCGCTTCGTCGAAGCGGCCCACGCATTATCCACACGCAGCGTGATCCGATCGAAACTTGCTTCTCGTGCTTTACGGTAACTGCCCAGGTGATCCAGTCGATGGGGGCCATTGACAGGTCACGGCCGAGTACGAGTCAACGTGTCGATGGTACCGTCCGACGACACAGCCGCCCGAGAAGACGCCACA
>Ga0302325_10027324_pt1 | contig 11831 bp, 10 predicted proteins | sample Palsa_T0_2_FD_201948 | JGI IMG/M metagenome (GOLD analysis project Ga0302325, IMG submission 201948) | Peat permafrost microbial communities from Stordalen Mire near Abisko, Sweden - Palsa_T0_2 | ecosystem: Environmental > Terrestrial > Soil > Palsa > Peat permafrost | place: Sweden: Abisko... | reverse complement strand
TCGTCTCCTCGATGGGGACGTCCACGTCGAAGCGGTGGGCCTGGTAGAGGTCGACGTAGTCGGTCTGCAGCCGTGCCAGTGACGCGTCGATCTGCTTGGCGATCTGGCTCGCTGAGAGCCCCCGGTCAGCGGGATCATCCGACATCTGGCCCCAGACCTTGGTGGCCAGAACGTAGGAGCCGCGTGGGTGCTCGGAGAGGATCTCGCCCCAGGCCGCCTCGGCCGCGCCTCGGCCGTAGACGTTGGCGGTGTCGAAGAAGTTGATGCCCGCTGCGAAGGCGGCCTCGGTGCAGGCGCGTGTCTGCTCGGCCTCGACGCCGCCGGCGTAAGTCAGCCAGGATCCGAGCGAGATCTCCGATACTTCCAGATCTGAGCCGCCAAGTTTGCGGTAGCGCATCGTGCTCCCTTCGTCGGTCTGCGGATTAAGCCGCCGGATCGTGATCCCAGGGGTTGAGAAGCTGGACGTCGCAGCCCGCGAAGTCAGTCGTGTTGCGAGTTACCACGGTGAGGGCGTGGACGCGGGCGGTGGCGGCGATCAGGCTGTCGACAGCGTTCCGAGGAGCGACGGCGTTCAGCCGGCCCCATTCTTCAGCGATTCGAGCGTCCACGTCGAGGATCCGGTCAGCGAAGCGTTTGCGCACTTCGCCGAGCCACGTGGCAAACACCTCCGCCTGAGCGTGGTCGCGGCTGCGTAGCCGCTCGATGCCGTTGCGAATCTCTCCTAACGTCAGCACGCTCAGATGCAGATCGACATCCGCAACCTCGTCCGCCCATGCTTGGACGTTCGGGTCGCGGCCGCGGCGGATCTCCGAGATCGCGTTCGTGTCGAGCAGGAAGCTCACAGGTCGACCTCACGCCCGCGATCCGGCGCGCGAGCGAGCTCGAGCTTGTCGAAATCTGGCGCGGCTCGGATGAAGTCGACGAGGCTTGGCTCGCTGCCGCGCAACCGCCGGTACTCCTCGGCTGAAACAACGACGACCGCCTCCCTGCCGTGTTTGGTAACGACCTGCGGTCCTTCGCGGCGAGCGCGCTCAACGAGCTCGCTGAAGTGTTGTTTGGCTGCTTGTAGCTGCCATGGCATCGCACACCTCCAAGCGTTCTGGACAGACTGGACAGATCATAGCGCCCCCGCCGCGACCGAGCGCGCGCCCCCCAATCCCGCTCGCCGCGACCACCCCTATCATCGTGCGCTTGGTCACCTCGAGCCAGATTGAGTGGGTCATTCGAGCCCGGCCCAAAGCGAGAACAGGGCGGGGCACGTGCGGCTGATTCCGAAATCCCGTGGGGGGGCGCTGTGGCGGTTCGCAGCCGCCGCCGTGATCGTGATCGCCTTTACGGCGGCGACGACTGCCGTCGCCGGGCTGCTCCAGATCAAGCAGATCGTCGGCGACCTCGACCTCACGCCCGCGCTCAAGCACGTGCCCGTCGTCCTCCCCCCTGCCGGCGCCCCGCAGACAATCCTCGTGATCGGCTCCGACCACCGCGCGGGCACGTCGTACGCCTCGGCCAACACCGACACGATGATGCTGATCCGACTGAACGCGGCTTCGTCGACGATCAACCTGCTGTCGGTCCCGCGCGACCTCGAGGTTCAGCTGCCGACCGGCGGCGATGAGACGGGAGACTTCAAGCTCAACGCGGCCTACTCGCTCGGCGGGGTCAGGTTGCTGATCAACACGCTCAAGCAGCAGGTCTTCCCGGGGATCGAGATCAACCACGTCCTTGACATCAACTTTGGCGCCTTCGTGGGGCTCGTCAACGCGATCGGCTGCGTCTACACCGACGTCGATCACCGCTACTACAACAACACAGAGCTGACCGACTACTCGAGCATCGACGTCCAGCCCGGCTATCAGAAGCTGTGCGGCACCCAGGCGCTGCAGTTCGTCCGCTTCCGCCACACGGACAGCGACATCGTCCGTAACGCCCGCCAGCAGGACTTCATCCGTTGGGCCAAGGACCAGTACAGCGTAGGTAAGCTGCTCAGCAACCGGTCCAGGCTGCTGCATATCTTCGGCGCCAACGTGCAGACCGACCACATCCTGCACACCGAGGACGGGCTGATCAACCTGTTCTCGCTGGTGCTGAACTCGGACGGGCATGAGATCAAGCAGATCCCCTTCCCGGCGGAGTTCTCCGCATGCAATTCGGGCGCCACGCTGGGCTCCTCCGCGGCTCAGACGCCGTGCTACGTGACCGCGAACGCCGCCGCCGAGGAGCAGGCTTACACGAGCTTCATGACGCCGACCGCCGCCATCGCGTCGAGCGCGGGCAGCGGCACAGGCCGCAAGCACAAGAAGACGACGCTCAGCGACGCCGGCCTGATCGCCGACGTCGGCGACGGCCACGCCCAGGCGCTCGCCCTAGGTCGCGTGCCGTTCCCGGTCTACTACCCGAAGCTGATCGTCGCCGGGGCCTATTCGGGGTACTGCTCGGACGTCACCGGCAACTGCGACGATTCGCAGGAGCCGGCCAGCGAGTACACGGGCGACTACCCACGCGCCTACGAGATCCACGGGCAGCACGGCGGCGTCTACCCGTCGTATGTGATGACGCTCGTGATCAACTCGGCGCTCGGCGAGTACTACACCGTGCAGGGCACCACCTGGCAGCACCCTCCGATCCTCAACGGCCTCACCGGGACCCGGAGGGTCCACGGCAAGGTCCTCGACATCTACCAGAACGGGGCGCACATCAGCCTCGTCGCGTGGCGCACCGTGTCGGGCGTCTACTGGGTTTCGAACACGCTCTCTGACACTCTGGCCAACAGCCAGATGATCGGCATCGCCGCGTCACTGACCCGGCTGCCCTAGCCCGGATCGCTACACGAGGTCCTCCGGGCGGACCACTCCGCCCGCCAGCGCCTTTTCCACCAAGCGGGTGCGCTTCTCGTTCGGTGGCAGATCCTCGACTCCGAAGCGCGCGAACAGCACCCGCATATGGCTCTTGATTGCATCGAGGCTCAGCACCAGCTCGTCTGCGATCTCCTGGTTGGTCGCCGGGGTCGCGAACCGCTCGTCGTCGCGGAATGGACGGCAGAGCGCGACGAGCACCCTCCGCTGCGCGTCTGAGACCGATGGCGCCGGCACGGTCTGCGCCGCGATCGTGAGCGCCACCTCGCCGGGCAGGGGGTCGCGGACGGCGATCACGGTGTCTCCCACCTGCAGGAGGTCGCCGTCCCTGAGCGTACGCTGGCCGCGCAGGCGCTCGCCGTTGACGAACGTGCCGTTGCGGGAGAGCCCGTCATCCTCGATCAGCCACTGACGTCCATGCTGCTCCAGGTGCGCGTGGACGCCCGAGACCCGAGGATCCCACGCGATCTCGAGCTCGCTCTCCGGCGCCCGCCCGATCACCATCTGCTCGCCGGCCAGCTCGACCAACCGGAGCGCCCGGTCGCCGTCGCGAAAGAACACGAACGGCGCGCCCTTGCGCGTCTCCCTCAGTAGAAGCTGCAACTCGCTCGGGCTGGCATCCGCGCCCAGCACCGCACGCTCCTCGGCACGCACGCGGCGAGGGTACTAGCTTCCAGTCACGATGCATGTCGTCCTCGACAATCCAGGCCGCGGAATCGCCGAGGTCGAGCTTGTGGTCGGACGCGCTGACGCGACCGTCGGAGACCTGGTCGACGCCTTACGCGACGAGCGGCTGCACGAGCTCTCGGACGGCAGCGCCGCCACCGGGGTCGTGCTGGACGGGCGCTTCTGCCACGCCGATCTCGCACTCGACGAGATCGGCCTGCACGAGGGCGCCCGCGTGCGCCTGGCCACCCAGGCACCCGCGACCGTCGGCTCGCAGAAGGCCGCGCTCGAGCTGCGCGTCGTCGCCGGCCTCGACTCCGGGCAGCGAATCGAGCTTCCCCCCGACGGGACGATCGTCGGACGCGATGACGGCGACGCGGTCGCGATGTCCGACGTCGGCGTGTCCCGCCGCCATCTGAAGGTCGAGCCGAGTCCCGGCGGGCTGCGCGCAACGCTCACAGATCTGGGGTCGATCAACGGGTCCTGGGTCGAGGGTCGTCGGATCCGGGAGCCGACGGAGATCTCGCCGGGCACGGTGTTCGAGGCCGGCGACGTTGCGTTCGAGCTCGCGCAGGTGAGCGAGGACCGGCTCGACGTGGATCCGCAGCGTCAGGCCGGCGCCGGCGGCATGGTCGCGTTCAACCGGCCGCCCCGCTCGCGCGTGCACGAGCCCGCGGACCCGCTCAGCCCACCCGAGCAGGTGCGCGAGCAGGCCGCTCAGCGCTTCAGCCTGGTCTCCGCGGTCGGCCCCCTCGTGCTCGGTGGCGTGATGGTGATCCTGTTACACAACATCCTCTTCGCCCTCTTCTGCCTCCTCAGCCCGGTGCTGGTGATCGGCAACTGGTGGGAGAGCCGCCGCCAGACCGGCAAAGCCACCCGCGGCGCGCGCCGGGAGCACGCCGAGCAGCTCGCGCGCTTCAGCGCGGACGTGAGCGGGCGCGCTTCCGAGGTAATCGCCCACCTGCGCCTCTCCCTCCCCGATCCCGCGGAGATCGTCCGCCGGGCGACCGACCCGAGCACCCGTCTGTGGGAGCGCAGGCCCGAGCACGACGACTTCCTGATGCTGAGCGCCGGCCTCGGCGACCGCCAGCTCCGTCCGCCACTCGACCAGCGCCGCACACCTTCGAGCGAGGCCGAGACCGTGCTTGCAGAGAACGAGCGGCTGCGGATGGCCCCGATCCTCGTCGACCTGTCCTCGGGCGGGGTGGTGGGGATCGTCGGGCCCCGCATCGCGACGCTCGCCGCGGCCCGCAGCCTCCTCTGCCAGGCAGCGGTCCTGCATGGACCGGCGGATCTCCAGGTCGCCGTGCTGACCGAGGACGAGCGCAGCAGTGAATGGGACTGGGCGAAGTGGCTGCCGCACGCGCGCGACGCCTCGCGCGGCGGGGATGCTCGCCTGCTGGCCGGCGACCCGTCGCGGGTGAGCGAGCTGGCCACGGAGCTGATGGACCGCGAAGGCGCGGATGACAGGTTCCTGCTCGCGGTGCTCGACAGCGATTCGCTGATCGAGGGGCGCGGGGCAGTCGGACGCGCGCTGCTGCGCAGCGGTGAGACCGTCAGCGGCATCGTCATCGCCCGCTCGAGCGAGCGGCTCCCCGCGATCTGCACGAGCGTGCTCCAGCTCGAGCAGGACACCGCGGAGGCGATCCTGCGCCGTCCCCAGGCCGGCGAGAGCGTCGATCCGCTACTGGTCTCCGGACTCTCGATCGAGACCGCGCGCGATTGCGCGCTCGGCCTGGCCCGGTTCGAGGACGCGGACCTTCAGCTCGCCGGGGGCTCGCTGCCCTCCGCGGTCTCGCTGCTGCCGCTGCTCGGAATCGGCGAACCGAAGCCCGCGGGGCTCACGCAGCGCTGGGGCGCGGCCGCTCAGCGGTCGAGCCTCGAGGCCACCTTCGCGCTCTCCGAGGATGGTCCGTTCACGCTCGACCTGGTGCTCGACGGGCCCCACGGCCTGATCGCCGGAACGACCGGCTCGGGCAAGAGCGAGCTGCTGCGGAGCCTGGTGGCCGCACTCGCCGCGAGCCACGATCCGGCACGGCTGAACTTCGTGCTGATCGACTACAAGGGCGGCAGCGCGTTCGCCGAGTGTGCCGAGCTTCCGCACACGGTCGGGATGGTCACCGATCTCGACGAGCAGCTCGGAGCGCGCGCGCTGCGCAGCCTCGAGGCCGAGCTGCGCTACCGCGAGCGCGTGCTCGGCGAGTACCGCGCCGGGGATCTGATCGCCTACCAGCAGCTCAAGGCTCCGGCGCTCCCGCGCCTGCTCGTGATCATCGACGAGTTCGCGACGCTGGCCGCCGAGCTGCCGGACTTCGTCGCCTCGCTCGTCGGCATCGCCCAGCGCGGACGCAGCCTCGGTGTGCACCTGCTGCTGGCCACGCAGCGACCCTCGGGCGCAGTCAACGAGAACATTCGCGCCAACGCCAACCTCCGCATCTGCCTGCGCGTACAGACGCCCCAGGACTCCTCCGACGTGATCGATTCTCCTGCCGCGGCCAAGATCGCTCGCACGCAGCCCGGCCGCGCGCAGGTCAGGCTCGGACCTTCGGAGCTGGTCCCGATCCAGACCGCACTGGTGACCGGGTCGACTGTCTCTGGCCCCCCGCGCGCGGTCGACGTGCGGACGTTCGAGTTCGCACCCTCAGGCGGCGGCCGCCAGGCCGACGCGAAGCCCGAGCGCTCGGACCTCCAGCGGCTCGTCGCGGCCGCACGCGACGCCTTCGAGTCGCTCGGCACCCCGCCTCCGCGGCGTCCGTGGCTGGCGCCGCTCGCCGCCGAGGTCGCGCTCGAGGACCTGGTGGAGCTCGGCCCGCCGCGGCCGCTCGCCGGCGAGCGCGGCATGGTGGTGCCACTCGCGCTCGCCGACGATCCCGACGCCCAGGCCCAGTACCCGGTCGGCTGGAACCTGGACGCAGGCAATCTGCTGCTCTTCGGGCTCGGTGGCAGCGGGACGACGACGACGCTCGCGACGATCGGACTCGCACTCGCCGACACCACGGGCCCGGACCGCGCCCACCTCTACGTGATGGACTTCGGCGCCGGCGAGCTCGCGCCGCTTGCTGGGCTCCCCCACGTCGGTGCGGTGATCGCCGCGTCCGAGCACGAGCGCCAGCGACGCCTGCTCAGGCGGCTACGCGGCGAGCTCGAATCGCGGCGGCGCCTCGACGCGCCCGCACGCGCCGGCCAGCCGCGGATCGTGCTCCTGCTCGACGGCTACGCCGGCTTCGCCTCCGAGCACGGCGACCTCGCGGGCGACGCCACCCGCGAGGCGCTCGGGCGGATCTGGGCCGACGGACCGGAGGTCGGTATCCACATGGCGATCACCGGCGACCGCGCCGGCGCCATACCGAACGCGCTCGCCTCGCTGTCCCAGCAGCGGCTCGTGTTCCGCCTCGCGGATCTGCCCGACTACGCCCAGTTCGGCATCCATCGCTCCGACGTGCCCCGGTTCACGCCGGGACGAGCGGTCGTCGGCGGCAGCGGGCAGGCGATCCAGATCGTGCGCCCGCGAGACGCGCTCGCGGTCGCGGTCTCGCGCCGCAGCCCGGCCGACGGGGCGACCGCCGTCCCCGGGGGGCCGCCGCCGATCGGCGTGCTGCCGCAGCAGGTGCCGCTCGAGGCCGTGCTGACCGCCACGCGCGTGGGGCCCGAGTCGTGGTTCGTGCCGATCGGGATCGGCGACGAACAGCTCGAGCCGGTCGGCTTCGAGCTCTACGCGGGCGATCATGCGCTGGTGGCGGGTTCGCCGCGCTCGGGCAAGACGACGGTGCTGCTACTGCTGGCCGCACTCGTCGCGCGAGCTCATCCCGAGTTCACCCTGACCGGCATCGCCGTGCGCCCCTCGAAGCTGCGCGAGTGCAGCGAGCTCGAGCGCGTCGTCACCACGGCGACCGAGCTGCCGGCGCTCGTCGCAGAGCTCCGAGCCGCTACCGGGGCGGGTGCGCCCCAGCTGCTGCTGATCGACGATGCCGAGATGCTGACGGACGAGGGCCGGGCCCTGACCGGACTGTTCGCCGACTCGCCCCCCGGGCTGCACGCGATCGTCGCCGGCCGCGCCGACGGGCTGCGCTCGCTCGGGCACTGGAGCGCCGGCGTGCGGCGCTCGAGGACGGGGCTATTGCTTCAGCCCGACGTTCAGGTCGACGGCGGCCTGCTCGGCGTCACGCTGCCGCGCCGACCCGCCCCCCCGGCGCGTCCCGGCTGCGGCTACCTCGTCCAGGCGGGCGGCTTCGAGCTCGTGCAGGTGGCGCTGCCGGCGCCGGCGGGCGCCCACCGCGCGTAACGCCCCCGCGCCAGGTGTGACGGGGACGTAACGTCTCTCCCTCACGCCTGCGAATTTCGGGCGGTTTCGGCCCGGTGGGCGCCCCGCCCGCCCGAAACTCCAGGGGTAGTGATCAGATACCCGCCATATGCGCGGTTAAGTCATCACCGCCCCCCTCGCGGCAGGCCGAGCGGTGCTTGAAACCCTCGATCGAGCCATCGCGGCGATCGCGGCGCCGCAACACGGCGTGGTGACCCATCGCCAGCTGCTCGACCTGGGGCTCGGGGAGGACGCGATCCAGTACCGGGTTCGGACCGGCCGGCTATATCGACTCCACCGCGGCGTGTACGCGGTCGGGCAGCGTCCGGTGTCACCCCACGCCCACGCGATCGCGGCCGTCCTTGCGTGCGGCGCGCACGCGGCGCTCAGCCACAGCTCCGCCGCCACCCTGTGGGGAATCAGCAACCGCTGGAGCTCACCACTCGAAGTCACCGCCCGCACAGCTCACCGACACACCGGACTGCGCGTGCACCGCTCCAGCAGACTCACCCCCCGCGACGTGACCGTGCACTTCGGGATCCCCGTCACCAGCCCGGCGCGGACGCTGTTCGACAACGCCCGCAGGCTCGACGACCGCGCGCTCGCACGAGCGGTCAACGACCAGCGCCGCGCGTGCTACCTCTCGGTCGGCGACCTCGCCGAGCTGCTCGCCCGCCACCCCGCGACCCGAGCCACGAACCGCCTGCGCAAGCAGATCGCCCGACCCGACCGCGCGCCCACGCGCTCGGAGTTCGAAGACGCCTTCCTGGCCTTCGCCGAACGCTACGCCCTACCAGAGCCCGACGTCAACACTCGCGTCGCCGGCCACGAAGCCGACATCTTCTTCCCCGCTCACAGACTGGTCGTCGAGCTCGACGGCTACGAATTCCACCGCGAGCCGGACCAGTTCGAGAGCGACCGCGACCGCGACGCCGACCTCCTCGCCGCCCGCATCGCAACCGTCCGCGTCACCTGGGAACGCCTCCACCTCAGGCCCGCGCCCGAGGCCAGCCGCCTACACGCGATTCTCGCCCAGCGCGCGCCGAACGCGCCGCACCCGCCGAACCCCCCAACCGCCCCCGTCTAACCGGCGTCCAGCCGGCAGCTCGCGGCGATCTTGTCGAACAGGCGCCCGAGCTTCGCGAACACCTCGTGCTGCGGCGTCGCGAACGTGATCGCGAGCCAGCCGTGCTCCGTCTGGATCAGGTGCTGCACGGTGAGGAATGACATCGGTGGCTGATCGGGCACGACCTCCCGGCTCAGAACCTGGCGGACGCGCACGCCCCGGTAATCGCCACGGGGGTCCTTGAACTCGATCGGTTCGACTTCGGCGCCGGGAATCGAGTCCGGCGACTCGCCGGGCACGTCCGCCACTGCGAGCGTGATGGTCGCGAACAGGTGCGCGTCGGGCTGGCCCTCGCGCTCGACCGCACGGGCGATCCCGAGCACGGTGACCACGCCGGACTGGTCGACGACCCGTCCGAGATTGGCCAGGGCCTGCGCCATCGAGCCCGGGGTCGCGGCAACTTCCCGAGGCATGTTCAGTACGTCCACGGCCTCCCAGTCGGCCGGCACCCGGAGCGAGAGCACCAACCGCTCGCCATCGGACCGCGGGACGAGAAACGTCAGCTTCGGCCCCCAGCCTTGGCTGCGCCAATACGCCTCAGGGTCGCGCGCGATCTTGAGGCTCTTGATCAGGGACATGTACTCGCCTTGGGGTGCAATGCGTCGTTCAGCTTGTCCGAGGTCGTGTCTCCAGCCTTGTCCTTGAGGCTGTCAGCCGCGAACGCTACCGGACGCCCGACAGCCGCGGCGATATGCACCTTCGATGCGGCTTCCGCCGCCGCATTGCTCGTGGCCGCCACGATCTGGGCGGGGTCGGTTATGTCGTCGATGTTGTGCAGCACGATGTCGACCCCATCGTCCGTCATGAACGCCAGCTGCTGCCCGGGCGCGAGCCCCCGATCGATGACGCCCTCCTTGAAGGTCTGCAGCGCCCCCGCGGTGGCCTTCGCATCCTCGGCAGCCGCGTCGCCGACACCAGCCGCATCGGCGACGTCGTCCCCGTCGGGAAGCCCCGCAAAGACGGAGTCGACGAAGAAGTCGGCAAAGTGGCCCTGGAACAGATCCGTGTCGGCCTTCACGGCGCTCGCGTCCGCGGCGACGTCCGCGGCCGGGGATCCCGCTTTGGCCACCGCGCCACCAACCCTCGACAGGAGGCTGGCGCCCTCCTCGGCGCCGCCCTCGGCGGCGGCATCCGCCGCGGCATCGGCAGCGCCGATGACCCCGAACATCTCCGGTGCGGCTGCCAAGAGCACAACGATGCTGGCGTCGACCGCGACGTCCTTGGCAAGGTCCCCGAGGTTAGCGAGGGTCGGATCCTGGATGAACTTCTCGAGCGCGGGGATGGTGTTCCAGACCGAGCTCCCGATCCCCTTTACGACGTTGAGCAGGAACTTACCCCCGTCGAGCATCCAGTTGCCGAGGTCGTGGAAGAGGCTGTCCCAGAAGCTGGGATGTGGAGGCACGTGGCTCGCGCTCGACACCTTGCCCTGGGCGGAGCTGCGGGCGCTGTCGAATTCGTCGAGCAGCTGCAACCCCTGGCTGGTCAGGGACTGGATGTCACCGTTCGCGTTCTGGATCTTGGAGTCTTGCGCGTCGACGGCGGTCTGCAGCGCAGAGCCCGGCAGGACGCTTGTGCCGGACGCCGCCGCCTTGATGGTGGCCTCATTGAGCGCGGACTGCGCGCCCGACTGCTGCAGCTGCGCGCTGAACAGCGACGAGTGCGCGCCGTGAAGCTGTCTCAGGATGCCCTCGAACTTGGGCTGGACATCGTTCAGCTCACTTTCGTAGGCGTTCAGCGCGTCGGCCGCCTCCTGATAGGAAGCAGTCACCTTGTCGAGATCGCCAGGCAGCTTGCCGACCCCTCGGCGGAACGCTTCCGCCGCTGACCCCTCCCAGCAGGCGTCGAAGGCAGCACCGCGCAGCCCTTCGGCCGTGCTCTGGGCCTTGCGCGCAACGGTTTGAAACGTGACCGCCAGCCCGTTGACCGTCCCTGGATCGGCCGCGAGCAGATCGGTCGCCCGCGGGTCGTCTCGTAGATCACCACTCATTTCAGCAAGCTCCCTTCAGCGCTCGATCGGGATTGTCAGTTGCCGTCGCTTCGATCAGACCATCGCGCTGCGGATGTTGTCCTCGGTGTTCTGATACTGGATCCCGGCGTGCGCGAGCAGCTGGCTGATCCCGTCAAGCGCTTCCTTGAGACTCGCCGCGGAGCGATTCCACTCCTCGTAGCGCTCGTTGAACGCACCAGAGGCAGCACCCGACCAGTCCGGACCGACAATGCTCGAAACGTGACTCTGCAACTGCGAAAGCTGCTCCTGAATGCTCTCCGAGCCCCCAGTCACGTGCGTCGACAGACCCTGAAGATCCTCCGAAGTGACCTTGATAAGACTCATGCTTCCTCCTTAGGGGCACCGCCCCAAATAGCCGATTTACCCGGACCGCCAACGCGACCCAACACCACTATCCGCCTACATCCCACCGGGACAAAGCCCCCCCGGTGTGAACCTCACCACCCCCCGGCTCACCCGCACGCGTCGGCGACGTAGGAGTCGCTGGTGCCGTACTCGGCGGCCGCCGTGGCGAGCCGGTCCGCGACCTTCAGCATGTCGCCCGCGATCATGCCCACTCCCGTGTGCCAAGCATTCAGGAAGCTGCCGATTTCGCTCTGCAGTGCGCTGCCGCCGACCATGCCTTCGAACGTGGGCGTGAGGCGGTGCATGTCCGACAGCTCTTCGTGGAGAAAGTCGATCCTGCCCTCGAGCGCCTTGAGCGTGTGTGGGTCAACCGTGAACGTGCTCATCTTCAGCTCTCTTTCCGGATCGCCGTCGCTTCGATCAGACCATCGCGCTGCGGATGTTGTCCTCGGTGTTCTGATACTGGATCCCGGCGTGCGCGAGCAGCTGGCTGATCCCGTCAAGCGCTTCCTTGAGACTCGCCGCGGAGCGATT
>Ga0302325_10027323_pt1 | contig 11832 bp, 7 predicted proteins | sample Palsa_T0_2_FD_201948 | JGI IMG/M metagenome (GOLD analysis project Ga0302325, IMG submission 201948) | Peat permafrost microbial communities from Stordalen Mire near Abisko, Sweden - Palsa_T0_2 | ecosystem: Environmental > Terrestrial > Soil > Palsa > Peat permafrost | place: Sweden: Abisko... | reverse complement strand
CCGGGCCGTGGACCGGGGCCAGCTCCGGCTCGCCTACCAGACCATCGTCGACACCGTCAGCGGGGACATCGAGGGCGTGGAGGCCCTCCTGCGCTGGGACCACCCCGTCCGGGGGGCCATACCTCCGACCACCACCATCCCCCTGGCCGAGCAGTCCGGGCTGATCGTCGAGATCGGGCGGTGGGCACTGGAGCGGGCCTGCTCTGACCGATCGGGCTGGACCGGCGATCGGACATCGGGGTTGGCGGTCAACATCTCCGCCCACCAGCTGATGGCTCCGGACTTCGTGATCACCGTGGCGGGAATCCTGTCCGACACCCACACGGATGCTGCGTCCCTGACGCTGGAGATCACCGAAGGAGCCCTGATCAGCGACACCGATCGGGCCCACGTTGTGCTCGACCAGCTGAAGGACCTCGGTCTGCTCCTCGCACTCGACGACTTCGGCACCGGCTACTCATCGCTCAGCTATCTCAAGCAGTTTCCCGTCGACATCGTCAAGATCGACCAGAGCTTCATTCAGATGATCACGGACAGCACGGCGAGCTACGCCATCGTCGCCAAAACGATCGAACTGGCGCACCTGCTCGAACTCACCGTGGTGTGCGAAGGAGTCGAGACGGCCGATCAGGACCGCCAAGTGACCGCGCTGACGACCGATTTCTGTCAGGGGTTCTATTTCGCCCGACCCATGTCCGCCGAGATGATCGACCACGCGGCCAGGGCCGACCGATCGGGGTGGGCGATCGTCGCATGACGAGAGGGGTCGAGATGGCCCCGGAGGGCTGCAATAGCAGTTAGCAGCACGCGTTGTGCGTCGGTTGGGGGCCGGTCGGGTCTGTGGTGGGAAGCGACTGCAACACTTCCCCCTAATGAATCGTCCCAGTTGATTGAGCATCGGGCGCAATCTGGCCCGGAACCTAGGTCAGGCTCGGGCCCGGAGCCACAGCATCGCAAGGCGCTCTGGGTCTACGCAGGGATCAACGCGCCGCTCGTGGCGACCATCTTCTTGCTGCCGCATTACCACTTGTATCTCTGGGGGCTCCTCAGCCTGGGTTCGGCCGCAGCAATCGTCGTCGGGGTCGTCCGCAACCGCCCCTCACACCCGATGGCGTGGCTCTTCGTCATAGCGGGAGTCACGACGTTTGCCCTGGGCGACATCACCTACGACGTACTGACCAAAGTTCTGCACGAATCCAATCCGTTTCCGTCGCTGGCCGACGTGTTCTATCTCGCCACCTACCCGTTCCTCTTCGCCGGGATGATCGCGATAGTGCGGGCCCGGCGGCGGCGGGACGGCGAAACGGGTGCGCTGCTGGACGCGCTCATCATCACGACGGGCCTCGGCGTGCTGTCATGGATCTATTTGATCCAACCGTACGTGCACGCGGCGCACATGACGCTACCCACCAAATTGGTCTCGATCGCGTATCCGCTCGGCGACATTCTGCTGTTGTGCGTACTCGCTCGCCTCGTGTTCGGAGGTGGGACCAAGAACAGGTCACTGCGCCTCCTGGGGATCGGAGCGCTGGGTTTGCTGGGCGCGGATTGCGCATATGGCTGGATCCAATTGCACGGATCGTGGAAAGTGGGCGGTCCAGTCGACCTGGGCTGGGTGCTCTTCTACGTGTGCTGGGGTGCGGCGGCGCTCCACCCGGCCATGCGCCAACTGACGTTGGAGCAGCCCTGGCGACCGCGGCAGCTCCGGCTGACGTCGCTGACCCTCTTGAGCGTGTCGGCCTTGGCCGCCCCGCTTCTCATCGTCTGGCGGGACGCTGTGGGCATCCCGAAGGACACCGGCGAGCTCGCGAGCGCCTCAGCGGTGGTGTTCGTGCTCGTCCTCCTCAGGCTGACCGGGCTGACCCGGGTCCAAGCGCTCAATGCCCGCCGCGAGCAGGCCCTGCGATCCTTCTCGGAACGCCTCGTCACGGCCACCGAGGTCACCGATGTGTGGCACGCCGGTGTCGATGCCGTCGTTGCGATCGGGGCGCCCACCGTCATCGGCTGCATGGTGACCAAACCCGAAGCCAAGGGCGAAGCGATAGTCGTGGCCACCTGGGCCGACCAAGTCGGCGTGACCGTCGAAGTCGCTGCTCTCGACACGCCGGACGGTCGCCGAGTGGTCCGCATGGTCGATCGAAAGTCCGTGGCCGCCACGCCCGAGGCCACCATGTGGACCGAGCTCAATTGGTCCGAACCCGAGTTCGCCCGGGGGCGGATGCTGTTCGCCCACGACAAAGTGCTCCCGCTCGACCTTCTCTCGCTTCTCGATGCCATCGCAGCCCAGCTGACCCTGGCCTTCGGGCGCGTCGAGCTGGCGCGCGTCGTGCAGGAGACCCGTGACGAGCGGAGATTTCAGTCCATCGTGCAGCACTCCTCTGACCTCATCACCCTTCTGGGTCCCGACTTGCGCACCGTGTACCAGAGCCCGGCCGTCGCGGCGGCACTCGGCGGCTCGCCCGACGGCCTCATCGGGCGTCTGCAGGGAGAACTGGTGCATCCCGAAGACGAGGCAATTGCCCGGGCTCAGTTGACCAAGGTGCTGGCCGGAGGGCTCGGCACCAGCACGAGATTTGAATCCCGAGTCCGCCGCGCCGGCGGAGACTGGCTCACGGTCGATTCCGTGATGACCAATCTTCTCGATGAGCCTGACGTGGGCGCCATCGTGCTGAACTCCCGTGACGTCACCGAACGACGCTCACTGGAGAGGGAGCTCAATCACCAGGCGTTCCATGACACGCTCACCGGCCTGGCCAACCGCGCCTTGTTCCTCGACCGGCTCTCCCATGCCATGGACAGGGCCGACCGAGGCGCTGATCCGGTCGGCGTGCTGTTTTTGGATCTCGACGACTTCAAGGGGATCAATGACAGCTTCGGGCACCCTGCCGGCGACCGCCTTCTGGTGGCCGTGGCGGAACGGATCCGCGCCGCCACGCGCCCCGGCGACACGGTGGCCCGATTCGGTGGCGACGAGTTCGCCGTCCTGGTCGAATCGGGAACCATGCCCGAGGCTGCCGAGGCGGTGGCGCAGCGGATCACCGAGGGCCTGGCGGCAACATTCCGCATCCACACCAACGATGTGATGATGCGCGCCAGCATCGGCATCGCCCTCGGTCGGCGGCCGCACGAGACGCCCGACGATCTCCTGCGAGATGCAGACCTCGCCATGTACCTGGCGAAACACAACGGAAAGGGTCGTTTCGAGATGTATCGGCCCAACATGCATGCCGACGCCGTGCTTCGCCTCGAGACGGTCGTAGGGATCCGAGAGGGCCTGGAGGCTGGAGAGTTCGAGGTTTACTACCAACCCATCGTCGACACCCACACGAGCCGGCTCATTGGCGCTGAGGCACTCGTTCGTTGGAACCACCCCGCACGGGGCCTGCTGGCTCCGAGTGAGTTCATCTCGATTGCGGAGGCCACCGGGCTGATCGTCCCGCTCGGACGGCAAGTCCTGCGGGAGGCCACCCGGCAGGCCCAGGAGTGGCGGCGGGGCCGGTTGGTAGGCCACAGCTTCTACGTAAGCGTCAATCTGTCAACCCATCAGCTCCAAGAGCCCGAACTCGTCGGCGACATCGCCCTGGCCCTGGACGCCTCGGGACTCCCGCCCGAGGCGCTGGTCCTCGAGGTGACCGAGAGCGCCATCATCGAGAATCTCGACCTTACGCTCCCCCGCCTTCACGCCATCAGATCCCTCGGTGTCGGCCTGGCGGTCGATGACTTCGGAACCGGGTACTCCTCGCTCAGCTACCTGGCCGACCTTCCGGTCAACTTCGTCAAGATCGACAAGTCCTTTATCGATCGGATCACACCGGACGCGGGAGGAACGACGATGGCGCGGGCCGTCATAGACCTCAGTCGCGCACTGGGCTTCACCTGCATTGCCGAAGGCGTCGAGACAGAGGGCCAGCGGGCCGTCCTCGACGAGCTGGGCTGCGAGAATTCGCAGGGCTACCTCTTCGCCCGACCCGCCTGCTCGACCGAAGTGGTGGAGGTGCTCCGCCGTCTCCAGTTCAGCCCGCAGCCGTCAACGGTCTCGGTCAGCCCGAAGGCCTAGACCGCCGGTTCAAAGGAATCCACCTGCTCCCCTCGCCCGATCAGCACGAGGGAGACCATGGACGGCGGGAAGAGACCATGCGCCACCACTCCCGGCGTGGCGCCGAACCGTTCGGCTGACTGCACCGGGTCATCGAGCGGGCCGTGGTAATCAGCCAGCACACCGCCATCGGGACTCCGGGGAGCCTGGCGCACGGCCACATCAGCCAGGGACCGGAGCACCGAGCCCAGTCCGAACGCCATGAGCTCAAGCGGCACCGGAGGGACCAGCCGCGAGACCAGCTTGTTCGACGACACGATGACGATGAACCGGTCTGCCGCGGCGGCAACGATCTTCTCTCTCGTATGGGCTCCCCCGCCTCCCTTGATCAACCAGCCGCCCGGGTCGACCTGGTCGGCACCGTCGATTGCCAGATCCAACCTCTCGATACTTTCGAACGAACCGACCCGGAGACCCTCCGCCCGGGCCAGGGACTCGGTGGCCGGCGAGGTGGCGACGCACGAGATGTCGAGTCGTCGCTTTCCCAACGCCGGCAGCAGGTACGCCACCGTGGACCCCGTCCCTAATCCGACGACCATCCCGTCTTCGACCAGCGCGGCAGCAGCCTCGGCCGCCACCTGCTTCTCCCTCTCCGTGACGTCCACTCCCCCACCCTCGCGCAAGACCTTCGATCCCGCACTTCCGACCCCGACGGTGATGTCCGGCGTCCGGCGCGGGCGCCGGCGGCCGAGGGCACCTGGCACCGCTCTAGCTGCGGGGCACGTCCTTCCAGGCCAGTTCCTTGTCGTTGCGTACGTCGCCCGGGAGGCCCAGGACGCGCTCTCCCAGAATGTTGCGCATCACCTCCGACGTGCCCCCCTCAATGGAGTTGGCCCGCACTCGGAGGAACGACTTGTGGACGTCGGAAGTCCCCATCCCGACGAAATCAGGGCGGATCATCGGATAGCCGGCCGGATACAGCATCCCTTCGTTGCCCAAAAGGTCGACGCAGAGCTCGTAGACACGTTGGTTCTCCTCGGCGAAGGCCAACTTCGCCACGGATCCCTCCGGTCCGGGGGTCCCCACCCGCCGCACCTGCGCAGCCCGCTGATTGGTCAGGCTCAGTACCTCGCTGCGGATCCAGCTGGACATGAGACGATCCCGCATGACGCGCGCCCGGGGCGAGGTGTCGCCGCTCCACTTCTCTTTCCAGATGCGGAGCGCGTCGGCGATGGGGCCGCCGCCACGGCGCGCCACACCGCCGCCGATCGAGACCCGCTCGTTCATCAGGGTGGTGACGGCGACACGCCAGCCATCCCCCTCGGCACCGAGACGGGCCGAGTCGGGCATATGGACGTCAGTGAAGAAGACCTCGTTGAACTCGGCTTCACCGGTGATCTGGTAGAGGGGCCGGACGTCGACACCCGGCGCGTCCATGTCGACCAGGAAGGCGGTGATGCCCTTGTGCTTGGGCACGTCGGGATTGGTCCGGGCCAGCAGCAGCCCGAACCTGGACAGGTGGGCCAGGGTCGTCCAGACCTTCTGCCCGTTGAGGACCCACTCGTCGCCGTCCCGCACGGCGCGGGTGGAGAGGCTGGCCACATCGGATCCGGATCCGGGCTCGCTGAAGAGCTGGCACCAGATCTCCTCTCCCGTGAACAAGGGACGCAGGTAGCGCTGCTTCTGCTCGTCCGTTCCATGGGCCACGATGGTGGGGGCGCACATGCCGTAGCCGATCGGGTTCTTCAATCCGCTGACGGGCGCCCCTCCCGCCGCCAGCCGGGACTGGGCCAGTTGCTGATCCTTGGGTGTGAGTCCCAGACCGCCGAGACCCTCTGGATAGTGCAACCACGCCAATCCCCGGTCGAACTGCTCTCCCAAGAACTCCTTAGCCGGTGTGGTCGCCGGGGGCATCTCTTCGAGGAGCCGGTCGACAAGCTCTTCCACGTTCGCCGTCACAGCAGCACCCTATATCGTGCCTGCGTGCGCGTTGCTCCCTTCGGTCCTGCTCCAGAAGGCACGTCGGGTGCTTCCAGCTCACCGGCGGGTTGCCCATGACCAGTTCGGTGACCTTGCCCGACGGCAGGGAGCTCGCCTACGAGGAGTACGGCGATCCGGACGGCGATCCCGTCCTCAGCTTTCATGGCGGCCTCAGCTCCCGCCTGGACGCCGCTCCGGCCCACCAGGCCGCCCTCGACCTGGGCGTGCGACTGGTCTCGCCCGACCGGCCAGGAATCGGACGGTCGACCTTCCAGCCCGGCCGGCGCCTGCTGGACTGGCCCGCCGACGTGGCGGCGCTGACCGACTCGCTCGGCATCGACCGCTTCGCCGTGATGGGGTGGTCGTGTGGTGGGCCCTACGCCGCCGTCTGCGGCGCCCGGATGCGCGACCGGATCACCGCCGTCGGACTGCTCTCGAGCGCCGTGCCCTTCGAGCTCATCGGTACGACAAAGGGCCTGACCCGCGACGACCGCATCCTGCTCGCCCTGGTTCGCCGGGCGCCCCGACTGGCCTCCGCCCTCCTCCGGATCACCATCGGTGAGGCCAGCGAGGCGCGCCTCTACCGGGAGATCCGCCGGAGCTTTCCCGCGGTCGACCGGGCCGCCCTGGCGGAGAGGGGATCGGTCGTCGACGCCGTGGCCTTCGTCAAAGAGTCCATGCGTCAGGGGCCGGAGGGGTGCATTCAGGACTACCGGGTGTTCGGGAACCCGTGGGGATTCGATCTCAGCGAGGTGACGATGCCCGTCCAGATCTGGGAGGGAGAAGAAGACGTCTCGGGTCCCCCGGAGTACCGCGAACTGTTGCTTCGCCACCTGCCCCAGGCCCAACTCTCCGTGGTGCCTTGTGAGGGCCACCTGTCACTCCTGCAGCATCAGGCCCCCGCCATCCTCAGCCACCTGACGAGTCCCATCAGCGGCTGAACCCACACCTACGACCACAGAGCCGAATCGATCGCCTGATGAAACGTCGGGTAGGCGAAGATCATGCTCTTCAATGTGGCCACCGGAATCCGGGCGTGGACGGCGAGCGTCAACAGGCCGAGGACCTCACCTCCGGACGGGCCCATGGAGGTCGCCCCGACGAGGACCCCATCCCGTTCGACCAGCTTGACCAGCCCTTCACCCTTGTTGATCCACCCCCGCGCCGAAGCCGAGACGGGCTCGTGCATCACCCGGACCTCCCCGCCGGACTCCCGGGCGGCCGCTTCGCTCAGACCGACCGCTCCGATCTCGGGATCGGTGAACGTCACCCTCGGCACGGCCCGGTAGTCGGCGTCGGCAACCTCATGTCCAAGAATGTCGGCCGCACAGATCCGGGCCTGATACATGGCGACATGGGTGAACGCCCCCTTTCCGGTGACGTCACCGACCCCCCACACCCCCGGTACGACCCGCATGCGGGCGTCGGTCGGAATGCTGTGCGCACTGTCGTCGAGGCCGAGGGCGGCCACTCCCAGGCCCACCAGATCCGAACGACGACCAGTGGCGACCAACACGCGTGCCGCCGTGGCCGAGGATCCGTCACCGAAGTGGACCGTGCAGCGCCCAGCGGCGTCGGACTCGACGCGCACGATGCGCACCCCCGTCCGTACCGTAATGCCCTCGCCGCGAAGAATGCCGGTGATCATCTCGGACACCTCGGGCTCCTCCGTGGCGGCAAGGCGCTCGTCGGTCTCGACGATGGTGACGGCCGCACCGAACCGTGCCATGACCTGGCCGAGCTCGAGACCCACCGGTCCCCCACCCACGACCAGCAGCGACTCCGGGATGGTCTCGGTGGCGATGGCCTCCCGGTTCGTCCAGTGTGGGATCTCCTCGAACATGGGCGGCACCCAGGCCCGGGCCCCGGTGGCCAGGACGAGTGCCGAGTCTGCCGTGATCTCCTGTCCGTCGACCTCCACCGAAGAGGCCCCGGTCACACGGGCCCGCCCGCGGATGAAACGCCCCCCCTTGCCGACGAATCGATCGACGGCCACCGTGTCATCCCACGAATCGGTCGCCTCCTCACGGATGCGTCGGGCGACCGGAGCCCAGTCCGGGGTGACCACGGAGGCTCCGGCGTTTCCCGGGACGCGGCGGCCCGCCGCCAACAAACCCGCGGCCCATACCATCATTTTTGAGGGGATACAGCCCCAATAGGGGCACTCACCGCCGACCAGCTCGGCCTCGATACCCACCACATCGAAGCCGGCCTCGGCCAGCTTGCTGGCTACGTGTTCTCCCCCCGGACCCAGCCCGACCACGACCGCGTCACAGTGCATTGCTCACAGCTCACCCCAATTGGTGATGTCGACGGGCTTGACGACGGGCGTGCCGACGTTGATTTGGATCTGGTAGTGGCTTCCGAGAGGGAGGTCGGCCGGATTTCCCTTGTAGATGCCCACTTTCTTCCCCGGGGCGGTGAAGAACACCGTCTGTTTCCCGGTGACCGAACCAATCTGAGTGGAGCTCAGTGGGATGCCCCATTCGGCGAAGAACTGGCCGAGGGTGAAGGTCTCCGTCGAGCTGGGCGACTCGACGTGGACGATGCCGTCGTTGGCGTGGGTATGCAACCAGTAGAAACAACTGCCGGTCTCGACGAAGGGACCCTGCGGGGTGGACACCGCCTGGAAGCCGGGTATGCCCACGCCGTAGGGGATGACGCGTGCCTTCCCGTTCACGAAGACCGTCAGATGCGTGTGGACGTGGGTGACGGTCTTCTCGCCGGCATTGCATTGGATCCCGTCCACCGATTGCCCTGTCGCCGAGGTGGCCAGCGTGGCCAGCTTGACCCCACTGGGAACCGGAATGCCTTCCGGGCCCGGCGTCGTCGCCGGTACGGCGACCATCTGCAACGAGGAGGGGATGGGCGTGGTCTTGACGTCCGCCGCCGTCTTGGACGAGGGCGTGTTCTTCGAGGAGCCCGTGGCCACGACGGCGATAAGGACTATTACCAGGAGCACCACCAACGCACCCCCGTACCTGAAGGCCATCCGAACTCGCTTGGCCCGCAGTTCAGCGGCCCGACGCTCGGCTGCTTTCCGCTGTAGTTCCGCCCGTCGCTGTGCCTTGGACTTCGTGCCGCTGGTCATGGTGGGGCCAATCTAGCCAACCCCTTCTCTCGATTGGCATCTATCCGCCGCCAGCGCGCCGTCTTCCCGGCCAATGCCACCCCCTGGGCGACGGCAAATCGCCGCGACGGCCTGGACCCCGGCCTTGGGCTTCGATCGGCGCGGCCACGTGGCTGGCCGTCTTCGTCGAGCTGGTCCGTTTCATCTGACCTCCTCCTTCTCCACCGGGGCGCCGTCAGCCACCTCGAGCGCATGGACCAGGACCTCGATCGCCTCAGCCGCCTCCTCCATTGTCACGCTCATTGCAGGGGCGATGCGCAGGACGTTTCCGTGCAATCCCCCCAAGCCGATCAGCAGGCTGTGCTGGCGGCATACCTCAAGTACCTGCCGTGCCGCCGGTCGGTTCGGCACGAGGGTGCCGGGCTCGACGAGTTCGACGCCGACCATGAGCCCCCTCCCCCGCACCTCGGCCACCACGCCGAGTTCAACGGAGCGGGTGCGGAGCTCATGAAGGAGGAAGCTCCCCACCTTGAGGGCGTTGCCCTGAAGGTCGTGGCCGAGCAGATAGTCCAAGTTGGCCAGCGCCCCGGCGGCAGCCAAGGGATTGCCGCCGAACGTGGAGATCGAGTTGGCGCTGACCGAGTCGACGAGGTCGGCCCGACCTACGACGCCACCGATGGCCAGACCGTTCCCCAGGCCCTTGGCGAAGCTGACCAGATCGGGCACGAGGTCATGGGCCTGGAAACCCCAGAAGTGGTCGCCGGTACGCCCCCACCCGGTCTGCACCTCATCGGCGACGAAGAGGATGCCGTACTCGTCGAGCACCTCCTTCATGGCCCCGAAGAACCCGTCGGGAGGGACGACGAACCCCCCGACGCCTTGGATCGGTTCGGCGATCAGGCAGGCCACGTCACCTGCCGTGGTCGTCTCGATGACCTCGCGGAGGTCCCGCACGCAGGCCCGGGTGAGTTCGCGGTCGCTCAACGATCCGAACGGGCTGCGCAGGCGGTAACCGCTCTGCACGTAACTGACGGCGAACGGGCTCAAGCTCGACGCTGACCACGCCCGGTTTCCCGTGACCGACATAGTGCCGTAGGACCGGCCGTGATAGCTGTGCCGCACGGCCAGCACCTGGTTGGAGGAGCGGGCCGTGCACGAGAGCATGAGGGCGGTCTCGACCGCCTCTGTGCCCGAGTTGACGAAAAAGACCTTGGCGTCGGGGATGGTGGAAAGTTGTGCGATCCGTTCGGCCAACTCGATCATGGGGCGAATCAGGTAGAGGGTCGACGAATGCAACATTCGTCCCGCCTGTTCCCGGATCGCCTCCACGACCTCAGGGACGTTGTGACCGGCGCTGGTGGTGAGGATGCCACCGAAGAAATCAAGGTAGCGGTGACCTTCGCCGTCGAACACGTGCCGCCCCTCGCCACTCACGAGCTCGAGAGGCTCGTCGTAGTACAGCGTGAGCCAGCTCGGCAGTACGGCTTTGTGACGACGGAGCAGCTCGCGGTGCGGAGAAGTCAGCGCACCTGAGCGGTTGGGCAGGTGATCGGGCACGACGTCATTCTCCCCTGAGCAGTGGCGCGGTGGTCACCCGCCCAGAAGCGAGCGGACGCGGGCTGACCCAATGGCCAGCAGCAACGTGGGCAGGCGCGGACCGGTGTCCCGCCCGACCAACAACGTATACAGCAGGACGAAGAAGCCCCGCTGGGCCGCTTTGAGCTCGGGCGTCGGCTCGGCATCCATCGGTAGGCCAGCCTGCAACTTGGGAATGGCGTAGACGAGCGTGGTCAACCCGTCGAGGGACCAGTGTTGATCGAGCCGGTCGAGCAAGAGGGCCAGGGCGTCACGCTCCGCCGGGGTGAGCGAGGCCAGGAGCTGTGCATCGGGTTCGTCCCGCACGAATGTGCGCTGGTCGACCGACATCTGCGTCATGACCCAGGCCTCGGCGCAGTCAAGCCGAGGCCGGACTTCATCGAGGCTCTCGACGGGGTGATGCTCCGGGTCGAGGTCCCTCAGAATGCGCGTGACCTGCGTCGCGTCACCAGTGGTGATGTCGACGATCGACGCCAACGTCCGGTAGGGCAACGCCACGGGCGTGCTGGGCAACGGCCCCGCCGCCGTGCCGACCGCGCGTCGATACGCCGCGGCGTGGGAGGGGGCAACCGTCCCTTCGGCGACCTTGCGCCCCAACGCATCCCACTCGTCATAGAGCCGATAGATCTCCTGGTCAAAGGCGACAGTGAACGACTGCTGGGGTTTGCGGCGGGCATAGAGCCAGCGCAGCACCTGGGGCTCCATGATCTCCAGCGCGTCGGAGGGCGTCGGCACGCTCCCCTTAGAGCTCGACATCTTCGCCATCCCGCTGATGCCGACGAAGGCGTACATGGGACCGATGGGCTGCTCGCCACCGAACACCTCCCGGACCAGCTCCCCGCCCACCACGAAGGAGGAGCCCGGTGACTGATGATCGACTCCGGATGGCTCGAAGATCACCCCTTCGTAAGCCCAGCGCATGGGCCAATCGACCTTCCACACCAGCTTGCCCCGATGGTCCTTCGACAACTCCACCGTCTCGCTATGGCCGCACTCACAGACATAGGTCAGTTCGGTGGTGTCGTCGTCGTACTGGGTGATCGTCGTGGCGTCGCTTTCGCAGACGGCGCAGTAGGGCCGGTACGGAAAATACGCCTCGCCCCCCCGTCCATCGTCCTCGGTGGCGGCGCCCGATCCCTCGATGGCGGCC
>Ga0302325_10027322_pt1 | contig 11832 bp, 16 predicted proteins | sample Palsa_T0_2_FD_201948 | JGI IMG/M metagenome (GOLD analysis project Ga0302325, IMG submission 201948) | Peat permafrost microbial communities from Stordalen Mire near Abisko, Sweden - Palsa_T0_2 | ecosystem: Environmental > Terrestrial > Soil > Palsa > Peat permafrost | place: Sweden: Abisko... | reverse complement strand
CCCTCACCCCCCTCCAAAACCACAGCGACCCCATAACAAACGGCATGGTCCGCGCCATCTCCACCGGAAACTGGAATATCCAACGTTTCCGAATGGCCAGAGCTGGCGTCACCCACATGCTAAGTCGTCTAAGCTACATCGCCGCCCTCGGAACAATGACCCGAATCTCCAGTCAATTCGAAAAGTCGCGCAAAATCTCTGGCCCACGAGCGCTCCAACCCTCCTCGTTCGGAGTGTTGTGTCCCGCCGATACACCGGAAGGCGAATTATGTGGTCTGACCAAGAATCTGGCGCTCATGACGCATATCACTACGGATAGCGAGGAGGAACCAATTCGACGATGTGCGTTTATGTTGGGGGCGGAGGATATTTCGTTGATTTCGGGCAGAGAGTTGAATGCTCACGGGGCATATGGAGTTTATGTGAATGGTACGATTATCGGATTGACGAGGTTTCCCGCACATTTTGTCCAGAATTTCAGACTTCTGAGGCGGTCGGGACATATGTCTGAGTTTGTGAGTGTGTTTGTCAATCATCATCACCAGGCGATTCAGATTGCTTGCGATGGAGGACGAATCTGTCGTCCTGCAATCATTGTCAAAGACGGAAAATGCAGGGTCAAACAGAAACACATCAATGTATTATCCTAAGGTTAAGTGACATGCTGATCATAGGCTCTGAAAGCTGGGACGATGGCGTTTGATGACTTTCTCAGTAAAGGACTGGTTGAATATCTTGACGTCAACGAGGAAAATGACTGTTCAATCGCTATGTATGAAAAAGATATTGACATGCAAACGACTCATCTCGAAATTGAACCCTTTACGATTCTGGGAGCGGTTGCTGGATTAATTCCTTACCCACATCACAATCAGTCTCCTCGTAATACCTATCAGTGTGCTATGGGGAAACAAGCGATTGGTGCTATTGGCTACAATCAACTCCGAAGGTTGGATACTTTATTGTATCTCATGGTCTACCCACAACAGCCAATGGTCAAGACAAAATCAATTGAGCTGATCGGCTACGATAAGGTATATCCCTTACCGTCCTTCCTAATATACAGTTACCCGCAGGACAGAATGCGATGGTCGCAGTAATGAGTTACTCAGGCTATGATATCGAGGATGCATTAGTCCTGAACAAAGCATCCGTCGATCGAGGTTTCGGGAGATGTCAAGTGATGCGCAAAATGGGAACAACCCTTCGAAAATATCCGAACGGGACGTATCTTCCGTTCTCTAATAAAATCTCACTCTAGGCATGACATAATGGGTCTCCCCGGCCGAGACGAGAACGGTGAATTACCCGAAGCAGACCGCCAACTAGGCGAGGACGGAATTGTAGAAGTCGGAGCACGAGTACAGCGCGATCAAACCTACATCCACAAACGAGTCCCTGTTAACGCCACCGACAGCAGCGTAGCCGGCGCTCCCGGCTCTCAAAGTCAAGGCCATCGGCCTGCGCCCATGAAAAACAAACTGCCCGAAGAAGTCTATGCCGACCAAGTGATGATTGCATCGACCGAGAAGGAGGATATTCTCGTTAAAGTACTGTTGCGACAGACGAGGATTCCCGAGGTGGGGGACAAGTTTTCTTCGCGACATGGACAGAAGGGAGTTTGTGGGATCATTGTTCCGCAGGCGGATATGCCGTTTACGGATCAGGGGATTTGTCCGGACATTATTATGAATCCTCATGGGTTTCCGTCTCGGATGACGGTGGGGAAGATGATTGAGTTGCTTGCTGGAAAGGCTGGGGTGTTGGAAGGGAAACTACAGTATGGAACTGCATTTGGAGGGAGTAAGGTGGAGGACATGAGCAAAATCCTGATGGACCATGGATACAGTTATTCCGGCAAGGATTTCTTGACTTCTGGTAAGATACAGTCTGTGGCATCTCTAATGGTAGGCATCACAGGTGAATCCCTTGAGGCTTATGTTTTCTTTGGCCCCGTCTACTACCAGAAATTAAAGCACATGGGTAACACACTTATAATTCCACTTTCTGATGTACAGTTGTCGACAAAATGCACGCAAGAGCAAGGGGTCCTCGTCAAGCACTTACGAGGCAACCCACAGAAGGTCGTGCCCGAGACGGCGGTCTTCGACTCGGCGAGATGGAACGTGATTGTTTAATCGCCTATGGATCATCTCATCTGCTTCTCGAACGATTAATGCTGTCATCTGATAAATTTGATGTCGAGGTTTGCGGTACATGCGGTCTGATTGGTTATCGTGGATGGTGTCAGACTTGTAAGAGCAGTAAGGGTGTCGTGGGGATAACGATTCCTTTTGCATGCAAACTTCTATTCCAGGAACTCATGTCGATGAATATCGGTATGTCATTTTTAGGGAATTGGCTGACTTGTAGCACCTCGCATTGTACTTAAGGATACCTTTGAATCTTAGCATAGATGCGATAGCATAATGGTGACGACAATGAAGTGAAAATCGTCCTATTAAATTGAGCACTGCCAACTACAGAACTCAAAGTGACAACTTTAAAACCTTGTGTTGATGCCTCGAATTGTCGTTGGGAAGTACATAGATCTAACTGACTACAGACTAGATAATAAGACTACTAAAACACTAGACCTCAAACACTTGGCAATCCACGCTCCTGGGTCGACACCAACGCGAAACCTCGAACCGCGACAGCCGACCATGACCGTCAAAATCAAACGCGACAGTTGACCATGAAAGTCAAAATCAAGCGAGTCAACGCCGTCGCAATATGGAAATGGAATGTCCCGAATGATGATGTCTGTGGAATCTGTCGGGTTCCCTTTGATGGCTGTTGCCCAGACTGTCAAATCCCTGGCGACGACTGTCCGATTCTTACAGGACAATGTAAACACGTTTTTCACATGTATGTCCGCTGGTTTTTGGTTGTTGAGGGTGGTAGGCATTGTATTGAAAAGTGGCTCAATACACCTGATTCAAAGGCGCAGTGTCCTATGGATCGGCAGCCGTGGGGTAGTCCTCTCTTGGGTTCAGTTGTTGATTTAGTTACTTCGAAGAAAATGTTTGATGGTGGACTGGCACAAAGCGTTTCGGAAGGAATTGCTCTTTCGTAGTGGAAATCGGACATGAAATCGTACATGAGTCACATTTTGTACCTTGGAAAACAAGCATAGCAACTGCGTCAATTATGGTTATCCCAAACAATATCGTTCTGATAGCGTGCAAACAACAATGATTCCATGCATACATTACTTCCGCCGTCCAGTCCGTCCACCTAGCACTTTCCCAACCCTTGAGCTTCGTAGCCGCTGCGCCAATTTCCTAGTCACAACATCCTGCATCTTTCGTTTCTCGCTCTTCTTCGGCATTTCCTCACCGGCATTTTTCCTCTGTCTCGCATCATTCGCAGCGATCCTCTCCCTGCGGTCCGTCTTCAGCGCCTTAACGGGATTGACATGTTCCCGCTTCGCATCATCATGATTCGCATCGCTCGGTAACTCCACAAGCCACTCATTCTCGGCCTTCTTGTTCGCGCCCTTGTATCCCCATCGTGGTACCCATTCTCCAGTCTCCTCATCATAGACAGTATTGGCCTCCTTGCGGTTCTGAATTCCCTTCTTCTTGGCGAACAACTCCCATTTCGTTGGAGGTTTCGGTTTCGGAAGAGGTTTTTCTCGGGGAAGAAGAGATGTCGGTGCAGGGAGTTGAATGAAGACTCCCTCGATCGAGCGGTTTCGGGGGAGTGCCAGAAGTTGGTCGACAAGGAGTTGTGTTGTGTCGCGGGATACAGCTTGGATTTGGGATTCTGAAGGTGTGTTGGAAGGCAGAGGATTGGGATCGAAGGCAGCGAGATTGCCAAGGTCAAATGTTACTGGGATGGCCTTTGTTATTGTGTCTGCAGCGTCGTCCATCGTTGATGTTGCGGTGTGTCAATTCTGGTGGAGCAAAGTGACAAACACGAAGAGATTTTTTTCACAGCCAATTATTTGAATATTTACGTTAGTCTCAATCGAAACATATTTATGTAAATGCTTCCCGCCGATCAGATCAGATCATTTTCTCCGTAGATCTCAAAGGCAGTCTTCCATTCTCTCTTCGATAACACTTGAGCCGGAAAAATATGCCACACCCGAAGCCCTTCTATGTATCGAGCCGAATTGAAGGTGATAGACACCATCTGATTCCTGCGCGACTTTCTCTGCCACTGTTCCCGATATTGCCGGAATTGGAGAGCCATCTCTATCAGCTTACGCGTCTGCAGTGGTCCAGGAGCTCACGTATCCATCATCCCACAGCGGTCTCCGTGCATTTTTGCTCGGAATATGCATTTGGGGCACGTGCTGGGTGTTCTCTTGCTTTGGGAATGATGTGCGATGCAGTATCCGAATACGTGGATTCACCAATCTTACAGTAACGGAGATGGATCGGGTTGGGGCGGGGGAGCGGGACTTGGGGCCTTTCTCTAGACCCTTGTTTGGGTTTTCGTTGGTAAGTTGATTCCAGACATACCCTGGCGGCAGATATACCGACCGGGCGACTGCAGTTGTGAAATACAACTCTCGACTCGTTATCAAACTAAATGGAAATTACAGACTTGAACTCCCTTACATCTAGCCCTTTCTTCCCTGACGGAATGTGCTATAACGTATATCGGTCCAATTTCGTTGCTGCAGGAGTACTAATATCACCCGAGCCGCTATAATTCGGCTGTGTAACGCAGACCGCATAGTGAGATGGTGGCTGCCGATAAATTAGAGTTCCCGACAAGTTTCATGCATTGACTGTCGGGTGGCGAACACGACGCGACGGGGAAAATCGGAGAGACACGACCCGCGTGGGGGTTGTTGGATAATGTTGCCCAAGACTCGGTGCCTGGATGGCATTAGACAGAATCGGCCAATAGCCAGGCACGCGTAGCACAGTCTCTGTGCCTTTCCAATTCGGGAAGGCCGCTGGATTCGGATGCGCCATGTGAAGGCTGTGCGACCAATCGCATGGCCGGAACAACCACGGAACCTCGTCACCCCCAAATCCAAGCTTGCATAGCATTGGGCCGTCCCATAGTCACGTCGCCTGGTCAATCCATCCATCCGCGGCCTTCAGCGTCTCAAATACGTGTCCAAAAGACAGTTAGCGTCCTGCTGTAGGCGATCAAAGTCCGCCGACATGGAGAACGACTCTCCTCGCTATTCGCCCTTACCCAGGAATGCTTCAATTGCTGCGTCGTCAGACTTACGGAATGATCAAATCCGCCAGGAAGAGGCCATCGTACATATTCAGCTTGGCACCGGCGAGAAAGCCCCGATCAAGGCACCCGCATCGCTCAAAGTATCAAGAAGGGCGTTAGTAGCAACCTTTCTACTCCCGTACGAAGCCACAATTGACCTCGAAGAGGATCGCAAATGGGTATGACATCGCCTGTCCTTCTGGCTTATCTGGATAGGAAATTTCTCCTAGAAGGGGAAACTCGGCGCTTTACTCTTCCATACGCTACCTGGGCGAAGATACGGATTTTGATACCAAGTTGATTGGATGGACCGGTGAAATTGCCCCAAAAGTTCGCCGACCTTGGGAGCGTAAGAAGGCTACTTTATCCAATAAAACTGTCGTCGGCGTAGCTAACGGTCAACTCGACGACCTATCAGCGCCGGAAGAAACAGTGAAGGCAAGCGCAAGTCAACCCGATGACGCAGCACAAAATATGGTCTGTCTGACGAAGGCTGATAAGCAAGGATACTTGCAAGCGCTGAAATCAATCAAAGAACCGATTGGTGGGAAGAAGACTGAATTAGTTCCTATATGGACGCTGGAGGATGCAGATGGCAAACCAAAGGGTGCAGTTCAGGAGACGGTTGAGAAACAGGGCCGCTTTCGGAAATATGCCGAACAAGGTAGTTTGGACTCTAAGCTAGATCTGAACGCTAGTGCTTTGGCCCTTACTTCATTACGTGTTGTGGACTGAGACCGATGGCAGAGAAGAGATCAAATGGTGGAAAGACTATGTCAAATTAAATCAGCAATTCGCCCAGAAGATTATCGAAATCTATCGGCCTGGCGATGTCAGTATAGTCCCCTAACATCGTTACTGATCTAAGTTTGGATTCATGACTATTTTCTCGCTTTGTTACCGGAGATGATTAAGAAGGAGATTCCAACCGCATACATCGGCTTTTTTATGCACGCACCGTTTCCGTCCTCCGAATTCTTTCGATGTCTGCCAAGTACATCTTTTTCATACCGAGCTAACCTCAGGACGTACACAAGTACTGATGGGAATGTTAGGATCAAACATGATTGGTTTCCAAAACTATTCCTATTCTCGCCACTTTGTTAGCAGCTGCACCAGAGTGCTTGGCTTCGAATCCACTAAGAGTGGGGTTGACGCACACGGCGCTAGAGTCGCCATAGAAGCGTTTCCAATTGGCATTGATGTCACTCGGGTGGAGAAAGAGCTCTCAACTCCCTCGACCATGGCTCAAACGGTCGCCATCCGCGAGATCTACGGTGATAAGAAGATCATTGTTGGTCGAGACCGATTGGATGAAGTCCGTGGGGTTTTGCAGAAGCTACGCGTCTTTGAGATGTTTTTGGACATGTTCCCGGAGTGGCGAGGCAAAGTGGTCTTGATTCAAGTTACTTCAGAGGCTCAACATCATGCGCCGAAATTGGAGAAGAAAGTTGCGGACCTGATTACTTCGATCAATGGAAAGTATGGCTCGTTGGAGTTCACCCCTGTTCATCATTATCATCACCTCCTCAATCCAGATCAGTACTTTGCTCTCCTACGCGTTGCCGACCTCGGTCTAATTACGTCTGTTCGAGATGGAATGAACACGATGGGTCTCGAATACGTCGTTTGTCAAAAAGGCAACAACGGCCCAATTATATTGTCAGAATTTACCGGGACATCAGGATCTCTGACTGATGCTCTTCATGTAAATCCATGGGATGCGGCCGGCGTTGCAAAAGCTATTAATTATGCCCTCTCCATGTCACCGGAGGACAAAGAAGTCCGACAGCGGCATCTTTATCAGCATGTGACAACACACACCGTACAAGCATGGACGTCTCTCTTTCTGAAACGACTTATGGAGAATCTAAACTCCGGCGAACAGTCACAAACTACGCCACAGCTCGATGAAAACCTGCTGCGGAAGTGCTTCGATTCTGCACGGAAACGGCTGTTGATGTTTGATTACGATGGCACCTTAACGCCCATTGTCAAAGAGCCCAGCGCCGCCGTCCCGACACAGAAACTTCTCCGAACTCTCCGAGCTTTAGCTCAAGATGAGAATAATGAAGTATGGATCATAAGTGGACGAGATCAGGAGTTTTTGGAGAAACACCTTGGCGATATTCCTGGTCTAGGACTAAGTGCTGAACATGGTTGCTTCCTAAGAAAACCATATGCAGCCAAAGATGATTGGATCAACCTTACAGAAAACCTGGACATGAGCTGGCAGAAGGACGTCCTCGATATATTTGAATATTATACAGAACGAACCATTGGTATTTATCCCTATATGCTTGATTAATAGAAGGCTCCAAGATCGAAAGGAAGAGATGTGCCTTGACATGGCACTATCGTAATGCGGATCCAGAGTTCGGACTTTGGCAATCTAGAGAATTGCAAACGCATCTCGAGCAGGCCATCATCCCAAAACATGCCATTGAAATATTGACGGGTAAAGCCAATCTCGAGGTTCGTCCGCGAGACATCAACAAGGGAGAAATTGTTGGACGTTTGGTTAAAGAATATTCTCAAAACTTGGATTTTGTATTTTGCGCCGGTGATGATAAAACCGATGAAGGTTTGCCTTTCTTGACTCTCTCCTGACTGTAGATATGTTCCGCCAGCTGCGCAAATCGAGTGAAATACCGGCAGATAACTTATTTGCCACTACTGTGGGAGCAGCCAGTAAGATGACTTCTGCGAAGTGGCACGTTCTTGAGCCTATGGATATTGTTGACACAATGGCAAGGCTTGCGCGGGTTTCAGAGTAAGGAAAGTGCAGACGGGAAAGAGCGATACCACAATCTCGCAAGTACATGGGGATTTACACGTTAGCGAAATCATTCTTATCAACCTATAAGTTGGAGGAACTAGAACAAGTTTTTACTTAGCATGAGAAAATTTAAGAGTGAAGTAGTTTACAAGGCAACCGTACTGGCCTCCCGTTTGAAGTTACTATCATTGCCATCATGCTTGGCAATGGGTGCTCTTGGCCTATAATATAATAGCAGGCAGAGATCATGAGACCTCTCTAAGTACTATAATTACTAAAGAATTCAGAACCTCAAAGGATTTTAGATTAGGGCGCTTTTTAAATCTTGGCTAGAGATTTCCCTTTGATCTCTTCATGGTTGGAGCTTCGTGACCGGCCAACTTTTGGCTCTTGAGCCATCCTCCGTATTAAATGAATTACTTAGCAGTTGTAAAGCTATTGAAAGTTCACAGTCAGACCTTCCAGTTTACTTTTGTATGCGTCAGTTGGTGATTGAATTTTTGTTTCACTCCTTAGGAACTGCACAGGAATTGATACTAATTTATAATATTCACTAAAAGTTCTATATTGCTAAGGCCTGACTCCGAATGTTCGGATGACCAAATCCTATAAATATTAACATCCTAATTATACCCAAATAATGATAGAAAAGAATCCCAAATGGAATTTTATAGAGCTAACCATCCAACCGCAAGGACAGCAACAAAGCCACTCAACGCGAGAGGCGCCGATCGGCTATTACCGGCACTCTTGAATGTAGGCAAACCAACACTTGACACCGCGGGACCACTTGATCCCGATGAATTCGTTTCTTCGGAAGGTGGAACACCGGGAGCCGCCGTTTTACCGGGGATCGATCCCGCTTCAGGAGGAACAGTAACCACCGTGGTAATCGTCGATGAAGTGTACCCAACACTGGTTGTAGTGACAGTGCATGGAACATATGTACCACCACTCAATGTACTTGTGACATATGAAGAAGTGACAGTCTTGGTAGGCTGAGATCGACATGTTATCTCGGTATATGTGGTTGGCCCAACTGGTTTGGTCGTGCAAACCGTGGTGATTGTAGTGGGTCTCTCATAGGAGACAGTAGTTGTGACGATGGGCTGCCAAGAAGTGGACGTTCCTCGCATATGGGGGACGGTGTAAGTGACCGTCTTGGTGTGGCAAGGCGTCGTGACTGTAATGATCGTGATGGGAGGACATGTGGACGTGGTGATAGTGTGCGGTGGTGGTGGCGGAGGGGGAGGAGGAGGAGGAGCTGCGCTGCTATGAGGCGGAGGAGGATGTCTGCTTGACTTGGGCGGTGCTGGTGACGAGTGAGGTGGAGCGGGTTTGCTACTCGACTGTGGAGGAACAGGGTGACTCGAGTGTGGCGGCACAGGCCCGCTGCTGGATGCAGGAGGAGCAGGTTTGCTCGAGTGAGGGGGAGTTGGCGTATTGCTTGAATGAGGATGACTGCTCACAGGAGCACTGCTTCGTAGAGGCTGGCTGCTCTTGGGGCCGCTCGATGCAGGTCGGCTGGTGTGTGGTGCACTAGAAGCGGGCTTGCTGCTGGCAGGAGCGCTGTGTGGAGCACTGGAAGCAGGTCGACTGCTGTGAGGTGTGCTAGAAGCGGGCTTGCTGCTGTGTGGTGTGCTCGAAACAGGTTTGCTGCTGGCAGGAGCGCTGCTGTGAGGCGCGCTATGAGGCGTGCTGGAAGCAGGTTTGCTGCTGACGGGAGCACTGCTGTGTGGTGCACTGGATGCTGGTCCACTGCTGTGTGGTGTGCTAGAAGCGGGCTTGCTGCTTTGAGGTTTGCTCGAAACAGGTTTGCTGCTGGCAGGAGCGCTGCTGTGAGGCGTGCTATGAGGCGTGCTAGAAGCAGGTTTGCTGCTGACGGGAGCACTGCTGTGTGGTGCACTGGATGCTGGTCGACTGCTGTGTGGTGTGCTAGAAGCGGGCTTGCTGCTTTGAGGTTTGCTGCTTTGAGGCGTGCTGTGAGGCGTGCTAGAAGCAGGTCGGCTGCTTACTGGAACGCTGCTGTGCCGTGCACTAGAAACCGGTTTACTGCTGGCAGGAGCACTACTGTGTGGAGCACTGGAAGCAGGTCGACTGCTGTGAGGCGTGCTCGAAACAGGTTTGCTGCTTACTGGAATGCTGCTGTGTGGTGAACTAGAAGCGGGTCGACTGCTGTGTGGTGCGCTAGAAGCAGGCTTGCTGCTGGCAGGAGCACTGCTGTGGGGAGCACTTGAAGCAGGTCGACTGCTGTGTGGTGCGCTAGAAGCAGGCTTGCTGCTGGCAGGAGCACTGGAAGCAGGTCGACTGCTATGTGGTGAACTAGACGCAGGCTTGCTGCTGGCAGGAGCACTACTGTGTGGCGTACTGGAAACAGGCCGACTGCTGCTGTGAGGGACACTTGAGATTGGCTTGCTACTGACGGGGACGCTGCTGTGGGGTCCACTGGAAGCAGGCTTGCTGCTGACTGGCCTACTGCTATGCGGCGAGCTAGAAGCTGGGCGACTGCTTGCTGGCGAGCTGCTTCGAGGGACTGAGCTTGGAGACGCAGAGGAATGTGGAATGCTACTCCTGGGCGCCGAGCTTGCAGGTGTAGATGATCCAGGCGCGCTGGAGCGAGGTGCCGAGGAGTGCGGACCACTACTTCGGGGAGCAGAAGACTGAGGTGCAGACGATCGAGGAATACTAGACGGTATTGAAGATCGTGGTGCGCTCGAGTGAGGTGTCGAGCTTGCGGGTGCTGAAGATCTAGGTGCACTGGAATGAGGTGCTGACGAACGGGCAGACGACCGCGGAACAGAGGACTGGGGACTAGATGATCGCGGGGCACTAGAGTGAACTGATGATTTGGGCCCGGATGATTGGGGAGCGGACGATCTAGGCGCAGAACTCTGAGGTGCAGACGAATGGGGAGCGCTGCTCCGGGGTGATGAGCTCGCAGGCGCTGAAGACTTGGGTGCGCTCGATTGGGGAACGCTGCTTCTTGGTCTCGAGCTGGCGGGTGCCGACGAGGGAGGTGCACTTGAATGTGCCGACGACTTGGGACCGGAGCTCTGGGGGGCAGACGAATGGGGCGCGCTGGACTGTGGCGCCGAAGAGTGCGGCGCACTGCTTTTTGGTGCAGAGCTTGCGGGACTAGATGATTTAGGAGTAGAAGAGTGCGGGCTCGAGCTTGCTGGCGCAGAGCTTTTTGGAATCGAGGAATGAGGTGCGGAGCTAGCTGGGCTGGATGACTTAGGAGCCGAAGAGTGAGGCGCACTGCTCTTAGGAACAGAGCTGGCAGGGCTGGATGACTTAGGCGCGGAGCTCGCTGGTGCAGAACTCCTGGGAATCGAAGAGTGTGGTGCAGAGCTTGCGGGACTAGATGACTTAGGAGCCGAAGAGTGAGGCGCGGAGCTTGCTGGAACGGATGATTTAGGAGCCGAAGAATGTGGTACAGAGCTTGCTGGCGCAGAACTCTTGGGAGCAGAGGAATGGGGTGCGGAGCTTGCTGGCGCAGAACTCTTGGGAGCCGAAGAGTGTGGTGCAGAGCTGGCGGGGCTGGATGACTTGGGCGCCGAGGAATGAGGTGCAGAGCTCGCTGGCGCAGAGCTCTTTGGAATCGAGGAGTGTGGTGCAGAGCTTGCGGGACTAGACGACTTAGGAGCCGAAGAGTGAGGCGCAGAGCTTGCTGGAACGGATGATTTAGGAGCCGAAGAGTGTGGGCTTGAGCTGGCGGGCGCAGAGCTCTTGGGAGCCGAAGAGTGAGGGGCAGAGCTTGCTGGTGCAGAGCTCTTCGGAGCAGAGGAATGTGGTGCAGAGCTAACTGGTGCAGAGCTCTTGGGAGCCGAAGAGTGAGGTGCGGAGCTTGCTGGCGCAGA
>Ga0302325_10027319_pt1 | contig 11832 bp, 9 predicted proteins | sample Palsa_T0_2_FD_201948 | JGI IMG/M metagenome (GOLD analysis project Ga0302325, IMG submission 201948) | Peat permafrost microbial communities from Stordalen Mire near Abisko, Sweden - Palsa_T0_2 | ecosystem: Environmental > Terrestrial > Soil > Palsa > Peat permafrost | place: Sweden: Abisko... | reverse complement strand
AACAGCCTGCTGAAGTGGCCCTATTGGTATTTGCGCGAGCGGCCAATGCTCAACGGAGCGCTCGCGGTGCAGGTGCTCGACGCGCGCCATGGGCAGTGGCTGGCGCGGCTGGGCATCACGGTGCCGGTTATCGAGACCACCAATGGGTACGCCCCCTCCGACGTGTTGCCCGAAGAGCAGTTGAGCTGGCATCACGGCGCCCGGCCGTCGGCGATGTTCATGGGCCGGCTCGACTCGCACAACAAGGGGCTCGACATTCTGATCGATGCCGTCGCCGCACTTCCCGCCGAAACACGGCCATCGCTCACCATCCAGGGACCCGACTGGGGTGATCGAGCGGCGCTGATTGCCCGGGCGAAGCGGCTGGGGGTCGAATCCGACGTCTCGTTCCCCGATGCGGATTTCGATACGCCTTCCCCCTCTCTGATTGCGCGCCACGATCTGTTTTGCCTCGTCTCGCGCTTCGAGGGATTCGGTCTGGCGGCCCTGGAGGCGATGCTCGCCGGCCGCGTGGTGATCGTCTCGGAGATCGCAGGAATTGCCCCCCACGTTCGTGCCAGCGGGTGCGGAATCGTGGTGACTCCCACCGTCCGCTCCGTGCACGAGGGGATCGCGGAAATGCTCCGCCTGCGCCCGCTCTGGCCGGAAATGGGTGTCGCCGGACGGCAGTATGCCATCGAGCATCTGCGCTGGGGACGCATCGCCGAAGGCACCTGGAAAGAATACAAACGCCTGATGGCGGGCGTGGAACGCGTCGGTGCTGTCAGTCGGCCGCTCGCCGTCTGAAACACGTCAACTTGGAGTAATGCGCGGAGCCGCGGATGTACATCCGCGGCTTCGACAAGCGGCCCGAGGACGCAGCAACGGCCGCGCGACTTTTACCACGGGCTGCTAACCACCATCACCGCGGCTTTTACACTGGAGACGCCCGCGTTCCGCGCGGGCGTTTGTGATGATGACCAAACTCGTTCTCGACAAGCCGGCGCCGCGTCCCCAAACGCGCTCGTTCGACCCCTCGCGCAAGTGTCCCAATTGTTTCTCCAGCGGGATGAGCCTCTTCTACGCGGCGGAGAACATCCCCGTGCACAGCACCGTGCAGACTGCCAGCCCCGACGACGCCGTCAATTTCCCGCGCGGACGCCTGCAGCTGGGGTTCTGCTCCACTTGCGGCTTTGTCAGCAATACCGCCTACGACGCAAGCCTGCAGGAATATTGCTCCAACTGCGAGGAATCCCAGGGCTTCTCGCCGACCTTCAATGCATTTGCCAAAAAACTCGCCCAGACTTGGATCGACCGCTACCAGATCCGCGAGAAGACGATTCTCGAGATCGGGTGCGGCAAAGGGGAGTTTCTCGTGCTCATGTGCGATCTGGGAAACAATCGCGGGATCGGCATCGACCCGAGCTATCAACCCCAGCGCACACCCGAGGAATTCAAGAAGCGCGTTGAGTTTATTCAGGATCATTACAACGAAAAATACTCCCATCTCACCGCCAACGTCGTTCTCTGCCGCCACACGCTCGAGCATATCGGGCGCACGGGCGAGTTCCTTCGATCCATCCGCCGGACCATCGGCAGGCAACTCGACACCATCGTCCTCTTCGAGCTGCCCGATGTCGTGCGCGTCCTCAAGGAAGGGGCATTTTGGGACATTTACTACGAGCATTGCTCCTACTTCAGCCCCGGCTCGCTCGCCCGCCTGTTCCGCCAGTCGGGGTTTGACGTTGTCGAGCTGGAGCGCTGTTACGACGATCAGTACCTCCTGATCGGCGCCCGCCCCGTCGAGGGAGACGTGCCGCCGCCGAGCCTTCCGCTGGAAGACGATCTGGAGGAGATGCGGGAGCTGGTGGATGGCGCAACGCGCCGGCTGGCCGACGGCGTCAACTATTGGCGCAACCTGATCCTCGATTTTCACGCGCAAGGCAAGAAAGTGGTTGTCTGGATTGCGCTCTCCAAAGCCGTTGCGTTTCTCACCACCCTCGACGTCGGCAACGCCGTCGAATTCGTCGTGGACATTAACCCGTTTCGCCAGAACAAGTTCATGCCCGGCACCGGGCAGCGCATCGTCCCGCCGCAATTCCTCGCCGACTACAAGCCCGACGTCGTGATCCTGATGAACCCGATTTACCGCAAGGAAGTTCAGGCCGACCTCGACAAGATGGGCCTGGGCGCCAAGCTCCTCACCGTCGGAACCTGACCAGGAGAAACGACAACACCCACCCCTCGGCGCGGTCCCAACCCCCAGAGCATCCAAACCGAAGCGTGGCCGTTTATGCACACTTCATCTCCCTGCTCGCTCCCCGCACCCCCGTCCGTCCCTCCCGCCACCACTCCCCCCAAGCGCCCCGCCCAGCGCCTCGCCGACCTCTGGGCTGTCCCATTAATCGCGCTCAGTTTCCTCGCGATCGTCTTCTTCACGCTCTTCCCATTCAACTTCACCGTGCCGCACGGCATGACGCTGCGCCAGGCCGCCGCCCCATTCGACTGGCGGGTCTACGACCCATCCGATCCGATGGACACGGTCGACAACATCATTCTGTTCAGCCCCTTCGGCTTCGCACTCGCCTGCCTGACCCGCGCCCGAAACGTCCGAAGCATCTGGCTGCTTCCATTGGCCATCCTCGTCAGTTGCCTTTTCTCCTCCTCCATCGAGTTTCTTCAGCAATGGCTCCCGACCCGCGATTCCTCGCTTGCCGACATCTGCTCCAACACCACCGGCGGAATCGTCGGCGCCACGGCGTTTCTGCTCATCGGAACACCCCTGCTTCGCTTGGCCTCCACGGTTCTCATCAAACTCCTCGATTACTTTAATGTAGCGGCCTTTGTACCCCTATTTCTGCTTCTCCTGGCCTGTGCGGTGCGTGGCCCGCTCCGCTTGCGGCATATCAACCGCGACCTCGCCTCGTGGGATCCGGCCTTTCCCCTGGCCGTTGGAAACGATCCCAAGGAGGATCGCGCCTGGCAAGGCTCCGTGACGAGCATCGAGATCGCCGCCGTCGCCCTGAATCCCGCGCAAGTAGCGGCGGCCTACCAATCCGGCGATCTGCGCTCCATTCTCGGTGATTCCCTCCTCGCCTCCTACCGCATCCACGCCCCCGGCAACTGCATCGATCTGACCCATCACAGCCCGGATCTCCAGTGGGTCGATTCCGATGCCGCCCAAACGCAGACGCAGACGAATTCCCAACTGTTGTTCTCCGCCGATCACTGGCTCTGTTCGACTGAGCCGTTGCGGCTCGTCTGCACCGCGATCCGCGACACATCCAGGTTCACGCTGCGCTGCCGTTTCCAGTCGGCCCTGGATTCGCAGTCGCCGCAGATTGGGCGGATCGTCACCCTTTCGATCAATCCCGAGAAGTGCAACCTCACCATCGGTCAGCAAAGTTCCGATTTGGTCATCCGCCTGCGCACGCCGCTCAGTGGCGATAACGGAACCAATCCCGCTTTAAAAATCGGAGATTTTTTCCTGCAGAACGGGCCGCACGATCTGATCCTTACCTACAACGACCCGGAGCTGCGCATCTATGTCGACAATCCCAGGGAACTGGGCGCGGCCAATATTCCCTCGGACTTCGGCACCGTCGCGCGCTTCCTCGCGCGGTCCATGACGCTCCCGTTGGACGGCTATCTGCCGGAAATGTATCGATCAGTCTTCTACCTCATCAGTTTCGCGCCGCTGGGACTTCTTCTCGCAATCCTCGCCGCCAGCCGGAGCGTTGATCCGCTCCGGCGGAAAATCGCTGTGCCGGTCGGTTTGATCGCGCCGGCGCTGCTGATGCAGTTTGTATTCGTGGTCATCTGCCAGCGTTCCTTCAGGACCGATAACCTGATCATCGGCCTGGCCGCCACCGCCATAGTGGCGATTCCCGCCGCCCATTGGCTCAGGCGCTTCGACAACGCAAAACTTGTCGGATGAACGTGGACGCGCGGGAACCCGTCGGCCGATAACGCTCCATGGCGAGGTTGGTTTGGATTCCGCCCAGCTTCGCCGACTATGATCCAATCGCTCATGGCCAATCCCAATCACACTAATTCCTCCGTTCGACCAGTCTTTTTCGCGCCGCTGCGCGGATCGTACGAAGTGGCGATCATCGGCGGCGGGATTGTCGGCCTCGCCACCGCGATGGCACTGCTGCGCGACCGCGACCTCTCCCTCGTCGTGCTCGAAGCCGAGAATATGCTCGGCGCCCACCAGACGGGACACAACAGCGGCGTGATTCATTCCGGACTCTACTACAAGCCGGGCTCCCTCAAGGCCAAACTCTGCGTCGAAGGCCGCCGCGCGCTCTACGAATTCTGCCAGCAGCACAACGTCGAACACGAGCAATGCGGCAAGATCGTCGTCGCCACGCGCCAGGAGGAAATTCGCGCCCTCGAGGAGCTCGAACGCCGCGGCAACGCCAACGGCCTCCAGGGGGTCAAACGCCTCTCCGGCGAAGACCTCACCCGCTACGAGCCGCATGTCCGCGGCGTCGCGGGGCTGCATGTTCCCGAGACCGGCATCGTCAATTACCGTCACGTCGCCGGCGCCTACGCCGAAGTCATCCGCGAGCGGGGCGGGGAAGTCCGCACCAACGCCAACGTGCAGAAGATCCACGTTCGCCACGACGGCATCACGCTTCAGACCAACGCCGGCGAAGTCCTCGCCCAGGGACTGATCAACTGCGGCGGATTGCACAGCGACCGCATCGCACATCAGTGCGGCGTCGATCCGGGAGTTCAGATCATCCCCTTCCGCGGTGAATACTATCATCTGGCCGAGTCCCGCCAGCACCTGGTCAAAAATCTGATCTATCCCGTCCCCGATTCGCGCTTTCCGTTCCTCGGCGTGCATTTCACGCGCATGGTCGGTGGCGGCGTCGAAGCCGGACCCAACGCCGTTCTCGCCATGGCTCGCCACGGCTACACCAAGACCAGCTTCAGCCCCGCCGACGCCGCCCGCATCGCCGCCTACGGCGGCTTCTGGAAAATGGCCCGCCAACACTGGAAAACCGGCTTCGGCGAATTGCACCGCTCGATGAGCAAGCGCGCCTTCCTCCGTGCCCTGCGCCGCCTGATGCCCGACCTTCAGCTCGGCGATCTCGAGCCCGGCAACGCCGGCGTCCGCGCCCAGGCAGTCGATGCCGACGGCAAGCTCGTCGACGATTTCCGCATTGCCACCGCCCCGCACATGGTGCACGTGCTCAACGCCCCCTCCCCCGCCGCCACCGCCTCGATCGCGATCGGCCGCCACATCGCCCAACTCGCCGCCGAGTCCCTCGGCCTCGGCCCCCCGGCGCGCGGCATCGCGACTCCGTCGCTCTGCTAAACGATCACGAAGGCTTTCCATTCGATTCATTCCGATGCAGCAACGGCCGCGCCCGATTGGGGCGCGGCCGTTTGCGTTGGTTCCCCACCAAGCCGTGGCGAAGCCTCGCTCCGAAGCCCGTTCACTCCCCCTGCTCCGCGATGAAGGCGTCGGCTGTGACGACGGTTGCTTGTGCCGGGAAAATTTTCTCGGTGAGAATGCGGTGAACTTCCGGATCGGCGTCGAAGCAGGCGTCCTTGAGGACGACGCAGCGAAAATCCAGGTCGAATGCGCGCCGGAGCGTGGAGAGTGTGATGCCGCTCGTCGAAATTCCAAAGAACACCAGGTTCTCAATGCCGAGGGAGCGAAGAATCAACTGAAGCTGATTTTCCGAAAATGCGCTGATTCGCTGCTTATAGACCACAAGCTCTCCGGGCCGGGCGATCGAACTGTGGAATTCGGCGGATGGGGTGCCCCTGACGAAGAGATTGTTCTGCTTCACCCTCTTCAGCGGTGAGTCAGTGTCTGGAATCTCCGGATGCCCTTCAGCAAATCCAAGTCCCACGTGGATAATTTGATATGGTTTCTTTCGGGCAAATTCCACGGCTTTGGACGCATTTGCGATGACCGCATCAGCACCGGGAACAAAACCGAAGATACCCTTTTGGAAGTCGAGGGTCAGCAAAGCCGTCTTTTTCGGGTCGAGTTTCATGTGTTTCGCTTTCTTGTTTGCTCGTGTCGCGACCAGTCATTTCGCAGAGGCGTTCCATCCGTCGCGACAGCGCTGAGCCGAGCGACTTGTCGCCGGGCCGCCTCATCATCGCGGCGAGACAGTCTTGAAGAACTCGACCACGCGCCGGCCGATGTCCCTCGGCGGAGCATGCCCGCCATCAGTGATGATGGTGGCCACGGGAGTCCCGGCATTGGAAGCGTACCAAGTGCCGTCGCGACCCCACGGCTTACCTTCGGTTGCCACATGGTTCAGGGATTTCAGTTCATCGATCATCTGGCTTTGCCAGTCGAACTTTACCAGCGGGTCGTTGCGGCCGCTGGACATCATCGCGGGCTTGGGCGTAAGCAGCGGCCAGACTTTTGGCGGCGCCAGACTGCTGGACGCGGCGATGGCGGCGAGCGTGTCGCCGCGATAGACCCAAAGGGTGAAAGTGAAACCGCCGCCGTTGGAATGCCCGGTGCTGAAGACGCGCTTTGCGTCGATGTGCTGATGTTCGATCAGATCCTTCAGCACGACGTTATAGAAGGCGATATCCCTGTTCTTCTCCGGCGCATCCACTGAATCCCAGCCGGCAAGCTTACCCTGCTGATCGGTCAACTGCCCGACCGTCGGCAATCCCTGCAGATAAGCGACCACCGCCTCTGGCCAGAGCGTATCGGTCTGAAATTGCCGGCGGATGTTTTCGGCGCTCCCGCCGTGCCCATGAAAGACAAACACCACCGGCCAACCCGCGGCCGGTTGCTGAGCACTCGCATCTGGCGTGCAGACGATGCCAGTCCGTTTTGTGCCGCCGACGTCCCACTCGCGGTGATTTATCGCCGCCTGAACGGAGCCAGCACATCCGACCCACGCCGCCAGGACGAGAATATAGGCCTTGGGATTCATCGATTGATAAACGACGCGATCCGTTACTTTATTGCGGAACGGTGGTTTGACAGCCTCCCCGCGCGCCACTATTTTTGCTCTGCAGTTTGAAGTTGGCCGGTGGCTCACGTGAGGCGCGACTTTGGCTGCGACGGTTGTCATTCCCGCCCGCTTTGGTTCGACGCGCTTTCCCGCCAAGATTCTCGCCAGCCAGACCGGCCGGCCGCTCGTGCAGCACGTGGTCGATCGGGTGCGCAAGTGCAGGTTGGTAAAAGAGATAATCGTCGCGACGGACGATCGGCGAATTGCGGATGCGCTCTTGCCATTCGGGACGCGCTCTATGATGACTGATGCGCGGCACGCCAGCGGAACCGATCGCATTGCCGAGGTGGCACGCTCGCTGGCCGATGAGATTGTGGTGAATGTGCAGGGGGATGAGCCGGAGATTGAGCCGGAGGTGGTGGACGGACTGATCGGGTGGATGAAAGAGGCGGGCGGAGAGATGGCGACCGCTTCGACCCTGTTTCCAGCCGCCGCTGATCCCCACGACCCCAACCTGGTGAAGGTCGTCACCGACCAGCGGCGGCGGGCGCTTTATTTTTCGCGATGTGCGATTCCCCATTGCCGGGATACGACCTCGGCGCAGCCGGTGGCGTATCAGTTGCATCTGGGCATCTACGCCTATCGGCGGGAGTTTTTGCTGAAGTTCGCCTCCTGGACGCCAACGCGCCTGGAGCAGATCGAACGGCTCGAGCAATTGCGGGCGCTGGAACATGGAGCATCGATTCACGTGCTGGAAGTCAGCAGAGCGTCGCACGGGATCGACACGCCCGAGCAATACGCCAAATTCGTGGCCCGAAACTTGGGGACGAGAAATGGATGATCAGGGATGAGAAAGCAGGCGGCTATGAGCAGTCAGGAATTACTGGCCAAGATCGGGCAATCGACTGAAGAGACCGAGTTCTACACGCCGATGCCCCCGGGTTACCGGCGCGGCCATCACAAGTACGTCATCGTCGTCGGCACCGTCATGAGCGGACTGGGCAAGGGAATTTTTTCCTCGTCGCTGGCCAAGCTGATGCAGGACAAGGGCCTGCGGATCGCCCCGATCAAGATGGAGGGGTACTACAACATCGACTCCGGCACACTCAACCCGTATCGGCACGGCGAAGTCTTCGTGCTCGACGACGGGATGGAAACCGACATGGATCTGGGGACGTATGAGCGGCTGCTCGACCAGAACCTCTCGGCCGCCAACTTCACCACTAATGGCCAGATCCACTCGGCCGTGCTGAAAAAAGAGCGCGAAGGGGCTTATCTGGGGCGCGATGTGCAGGCGATTCCGCACGTCACCGGCGAGATCAAGCTCAAGCTGCGGGAACTGGCGGCCAAGAGCGACGCCGACGTCGTCTTCGTCGAAGTGGGCGGCACCGTCGGCGACTACGAAAATTCCCATTATCTCGAAGCATGCCGGCAGCTGGCGTTTGAGGAGGGGGAGAATTCCGTGGTCTTCGTGGCGCTTACGTTCATCCCCGAACCCAATTCGCTGGGCGAGCAGAAGAGCAAGCCGGCGCAGCTTGGCATCCGCGAGCTGATGAAGGTGGGCATCATGCCGCACATGATCGCCTGCCGGGCGTCGCTGCCGGTCACGGAAAAAGTGCGGGAGAAAATTTCGGTCTATACGAATGTGCCGATCCGTCGGGTGTTCTCGATGCACGACGTGGAGAGTATTTACGTGATTCCCGAGTCGCTGCGCGAAGCCGGCACCGATCGCGAAGTGCTGACGCTGCTGGATTTACACGATCGTGTGAATCAGCGCACCGAAGACCAGGCGCGGATCAAGTGGCAATGGTTCGTCGATCGCATCGGCAAGGCGCGCAGAGAGATCACGATTGCCGTCACGGGAAAATACACGTCGTTGCGCGATGCCTATGCCAGCATCATCAAGGCGGGCGAGCATTGCGGCGTGCATCAGGGCGTCGATGTGAAGTTCAAGTGGATCGACACAACGAATATCGACGCGGGCAACGTTGAGCGCCGACTGGCGGATTGCCAGGCGATTGTCGTGCCGGGCGGATTTGGCGTGCGCGGAACCGAAGGAAAGATCGAATGCATCCGCTACGCCCGTGAGAACCGCATGCCGTATCTGGGGTTATGTCTGGGATTCCAGATGGCGGTGATCGAGTATGCACGAAACGTCTGCGGCATCCCCGGCGCCAACAGCACCGAGTTTGAGCCGCACTGCCAGAATCCCGTGATCGACATTCTACCGGAACAAAAGCGCATCGAAGGCCTCGGCGGGAACATGCGACTGGGGGGGAAGGACGTTGAGCTGACACCCAATACGCTTGCCGCCCGGCTGTTCGACAACGCGACGAAGATTCGCCTGCGTTTCCGCCATCGTTACGAAGTCGATCCGAAATATGTCCCTCAGTTGGAAGCGTGCGGGATGATTTTCAGTGGGAAGGCGCCCGGGCAACCGATCATGCAGATTCTCGAATTGCCGCAGGAGGTGCATCCCTATTTCATCGGCACGCAGGCGCACCCGGAGCTCACCAGCCGGCCGCTGCGTCCTCAGCCCATGTTCATGGGGCTCGTTGCCGCGGCGGTTGTGTTTTCAGAGGAGAAGCGAAGGCAGACGCAACCCGTGTAGGGGTCAGTTGGCGGTCACCAGCCGGCGGACCTTCAGGGCTTTCATTCCCTTTGGGCCATCCTCGAAGTCGTACTCGACGGTTTCATTTTCAGCCAGCGTTTTGTAGCCGTCTCCTTCGATGACCGAGTGATGCACAAAGACATCCTTCCCGGTTTCCTGTGCCGAGATAAACCCGTAACCCTTTTGGTCGTTGAACCATTTCACTTTACCCATGGCCATGAGATGCCACTCCTTTTCCGATGTGAGGGGATGCGATACACTTCCCTGATAGCCCAGCACTTCAACTCCCGGCGAGCCCATCCTCGCGGGAATTCGCCCCAGTGCTGTGGGGCGACATGAGATGGAGGTGGAGAATAACAGCGGACTTAACGAAAGCAAAAAAAATCTTCGGTCACGTCATCGACGGTGCAATTGACGACTTATTAACATTTTTTTGCGTCCATATTTCCCTCTCCATCGGTTGTCCGCCTGATGTTCGGATGGCGACGCACGCCTGTCCGCCAAAATGGGCCGGAGCTTTTGCCACCTGCTCAAGCTATAAACATTTGTTAATGCATAGCTTAGAAAACGAGCGTCCCCCGCACAATTGCGCGGTGCCGATGAAACCCGCGCGCGGCCGCTCGAAGATGCGGCGCCTACTGGTTTTAGCGGGGCAGTCACCGATCTTGTCCACGAGTTATCCACAATCCGTTTGGGGTCGCTTTTTGGCCGGAAATAGAGGATTTCCCAGCGGGGCCAACACAATTTTAACGTCGGTGATACAACCCTTATGAACCTCTTGGAAACTACCAAGCTGTGCAAGAGCTATGGCGGCCGGGCGGTGGTCAAAGAGGTCAGCTTCGTGCTGGTCCAGGAGGAGATCGTCGGGCTGCTCGGCCGAAATGGCGCGGGAAAGACCACCACCTTTCGGATGATTCTCGGGATGGTCACTCCCGACAGCGGGGCGGTCGCGTTCGATGGGAACGACATTACCCACCTTCCGATGTACAAACGCGCTCGCCGCGGCATCGGCTACCTGTCGCAGGAGCGGAGCGACTTCCGCAAGCTTTCAGTTTGGCAAAATCTTCAGGCCATCCTCGAGACGCTGCAACTCTCGCGGGCCGAACGGCACCGGCGCGCCAACCTGCTGCTGGAGCAATATGGGCTCATGAAGGTGCGCAATCAGCCGGCCGACACGCTCAGCGGCGGCGAACGCCGCAAGCTGGAAATCTCCCGCGCTCTGGTGACGCAGCCTAAACTCATATTGCTCGACGAGCCGTTTAGCGGCGTGGACCCGATCGCGGTGCAGGACCTGCAGGTTGAAGTACGCCGGCTGCGCAAGGAATTCGGCAAGAGCGTGCTGATTACCGATCACAACGTCGAGCAGACGCTCAAAGTGTGCGATCGCGCCTTGATCATCGTCGACGGCGAAGTGATGGCCGAGGGAACGCCCAAGCAGTTGATCAATAACACCGCCGTCCGTGCCGCCTATTTCGGCAATCTGTTTCGCGGCGATGAGTTTGATTGATGCCGTTTATGTGAAACCCGTTTAGCGGTAGCCCCGAAGGGGCACGGGTCCAATGACGTGTGCTTGGGCGCCACGGTAAAGCCGCGAAGAAATGCTACCGGACCGCGCCGCTTCGGGGCTGCCGGTAAACGGGGGATATGAAACCGGCTGTTAGGCTCCGAGTCCTCATGCAGGGAGACTTATGTCTTGCAATTGCCCTATTCGCGTTGTTGCTGCTGTCATCTGCTCAGTTTTCGCGTCGGCACCGCTAGCCGCGCGCGCGGAAACGTCGATCTTGGCTCCTGCGACCCAGCCCTCGGTCCAGCCGCCGCCACAGCCGGGGGCGGCTGTGCCACATGCAACACCGGCGACGCAACCTGCGGTTTCAATTTCTGCAGATGCGCGGACGCTTCTGGATGCGGTCGATGCCGCGTACCGCAGGCTCAATAGCCTCGACCTGGCCGGAACGATGTCGCAGGATGTTCGCGTCGCCGGGCGGATACACCAGGGGACCGCCTCGTTCACCTCCAGCTTTCTTGCGCCAAATTTTTTCCGTCACGAGGTAAAGGGAAACCTTCTCTGCGGATCGACCGGCGACAAGGCCTTCTCGTACAACGAGCGCATGCGGCTCTTCGCAGTCAGCGACGCGCCCAAGGGGCGCACCGCGATTGACAAGCTGCCGTCGCCGATGCCACTGTTCCTCGATCCCTCGCTGATGCTGACGATCGCGGAGGTTCCGTCTGCGTCGCTGGCCGCAGACGCTACGGAGATCTCCAAAGGCGCCGACGCAATGATTGACGGGGTTGCCT
>Ga0302325_10027318_pt1 | contig 11832 bp, 15 predicted proteins | sample Palsa_T0_2_FD_201948 | JGI IMG/M metagenome (GOLD analysis project Ga0302325, IMG submission 201948) | Peat permafrost microbial communities from Stordalen Mire near Abisko, Sweden - Palsa_T0_2 | ecosystem: Environmental > Terrestrial > Soil > Palsa > Peat permafrost | place: Sweden: Abisko... | reverse complement strand
CCGACGGGCTCCCGGTCCAGGCGCGGAGTCGGATGCTGTCGGCGCCGCCAGCCGGCGCGCTGGCGGCGGGGGAGGTGATCGACAGCTCGGACACCGTGCTGGCCGTGGCCACGGCCCGCTTCCACTTTGTCCCGGGTGAGCCAGTTGTCCCCGGAGAGCCCGCCGGCGGCAACCCCGGGCGCGAGCGGACCGAGCCGGGCGTAGTCGCCCCGGCCGAGCCCGGTTCCCTGCTCGCCCTGCTCGGCGCGGACCTCCGCGGCGACGCCATGGGCGCGACGCTCACTCTTGCGGCGGGCCCACAGCTGGCGAACCCGAGAGGCTTCCTGCACGGCGGCATCGCCCTGTGCGCGTCGCAGTTGGCCGGCGAACGCGCCTTGTCGGCTGACGGGGGCCTGGCCGCGACGGCGATCAGGATCGCGTACGTGCGCCCAGTCGTGTTGTCAGGCGCGGTGCGCTTCACCGCCCGCGTCCTGCACGGCGGCCGGACCTTCGGCGTCGCCCAGGTAACCGTGACCGGGCCGACGGAGAAACTGTGCACCGTGGCCACCGTCACCTGCCAGAGTGCGTCATGAATGGAGAGAACGTGGAGCTGAAGGTCACGAAGCTGGAAAAGCGCGATGACGGCGTCGCGACGATCTGGCTGGACCGTCCCGGGCGCGGAAACTCGTGGACCAACCGGATGAACTTCGAGTACCGCTGGCTGATGAGCAGCCTGGACGCCGATCCTGAGGTGCGGGCAGTGGTGGTCACCGGCAGCGGCAGGCAGTTCTGCGTCGGCGCGGACACCCAGGCGCTTGACTTTTACACCGACAGCGAGGACGAGTACACCTCGACCGTTAACCGGGCCGAGAACCCGAACCCGGGTTACGGTGTGCGCTCGGAGTTCGACCACGACCTGGTGTGGCAATGGGGCTTGCGGCTGCCGGTGATCGCCGCCATCAACGGCGCGTGCGCCGGGATCGCGGTGGCGCTGGCGGGCTTCTGTGACCTGCGCTACGCCGCCGCGGGGGCCAAGTTCACCACCGCCACCCCGCGCCTCGGGCTGCCCGCTGAATACGGCCTATCGTGGCTCCTACCGCGTATCGTCGGCGTCACTCATGCTGCGGACATCCTGCTGACCGGCCGCGTGGTCCTCGCCGAGGAGCTTGACCGCATGGGCTTCCTCAACCAGGTCCTCCCGGCCGACCAGGTGCTCGCCCGCGCGTACGAGACCGCCGCGCTGTTCGCGTCCGGGACCTCGCCCGCGGCCGTGGTCGCGGCGAAGCGGCAGCTGTACGCCGACCTGCTCCGCTCCGACGTCGGGGCGGCCATCGAGGACTCGAAGGAACTGATCGGCGCCTACATGCAGCGGCCCGACTTCAAGGAGGGCGTGCGCGCGATGGCGGAGCGGCGTCAGCCCGCCTTCGGGCCGCCTGGCGAGCACGAGCTTCCCGCGCCCGCCAAAGAAAAGGGGGACTGAGATGCCCTGGGGCCGTGATACCGACAAGGCCGTGATCAACGGTCGGCCGTGCCGTGTCTACACCGAGCGCTGCCGGTCGGTCGGCGAGTTCCTGGTCGACGCACGCCGCTGGTCCGACCGGGTGCACGTGGTGCAGGGCGACCTGCGGCTGACCTTCGCGCAGCACGAACGGGCGGTGGCCCGGGCCGCGGCCTGGATGGCCGGCCAGGGCATCGGGCCCGGTTCTACCGTGGCCCTGCTGGGCCGCAACCGGGTCGAGCTGACCGTGGCGTACTGGGCCGCGCACGCCCACGGGGCCGTGGTCGCCCTGTGCAACGCCTGGTGGAGCCCGGCCGAGATCGAGGCGGCGCTCGGCGAGCTGAAGCCTGACCTGGTGATTGTCGACGAGGAGACGCAGCCGCGGGTACCGGATCAGTACCCCGCCGCGCAGGCGGATGAGCTTTCACCGCTCCTCGCCGACACGGGCGAGGCGCCGCCGCTACCGGCGCCCGACATCGACGAGGGAGACCCCGCACTGGTCCTGTTCACCTCGGGCAGCACCGGGGCGGCCAAGGGCGTCGTCTTGTCCCAGCGGGCGGTCGTGGTCAACTTGCACAACCTGCTGATCACCACCAACCGGCTGCCCGGCGAGAACGACCCGGCCCGCCGTCCGGCGGTCAGCCTGGTGACGGTGCCGCTGTTCCACCTGGCGGGGGTCCAGGTGATCTCGGCCAGCCTGCTGACCGGCGCCACCCTCGCCTACCAGGCGGGCCGGTTCGACCCGGCCGAGGTGCTGCGGATCATCGAGCGGGAGAAGGTCACCACCTGGGGAGCGGTCCCGGCCATGGTCACCCGGGTGATGGAGCACCCTGACTTCGCGTCGCGGGACGTCTCGAGCGTGACGTCCGTCTCGGTTGGTGGCTCGTCGGCCAACCCCGAGTTCCGCCGACGCGTGGCGGAGTCGTTCCCCCGCTTGCGGCACGGCGGGGCCGGCTCGCTCTACGGCCTCACCGAGGCGGGTGGCCTCATCGCCACCGGGAATGCAGCCGACATCACGGCCCGGCCGGGATCGGTGGGCCGTCTGCTGCCCGTGATCGACGTGCGCATCGCCGACCCGGACGAGGACGGTAACGGAGAGATCATCGTCAACTCGCCCGGGCTGATGACCGGCATGCTGGGCGGCGAAGTGCCGCCTTTCACCGACGAGGGCTGGCTGCGCACCGGGGACGTGGGCCACACCGACGCGGAAGGCTACCTGTACCTCACCGGCCGGAACAAGGAGATCATCATTCGCGGCGGGGAGAACATCTCCTGCGTGTACGTGGAGCAGGCGATCCTGACGCACCCGGACGTGGCCGAGGTGACCGCGCTGCCGATGCCGCATTCCGATCTCGGGGAGCAGGTGGCCGCGGTGGTCACCGTCAAGTCCGGTGCGGCCGTCACCGTCGAGGAGTTGCGCGCGCACGCCGGGATGACGCTCGGCCGGTTCCAGGTGCCCACGCTGTGGTGGCTGCGTACCACGCTTCCGCCGACGACCGAGTCCGGCAAGGTGGTGCGCCTGGCCCTGGCCAGACTGTGGATCCAGGCCGGCGCGGCGAATATCGACGAGCGGTAACCCCGTCATCTCGAAGTGTTGCGGCTTACATTTTTCACTCAAGGGCTACGACCTGGATTACGTCTGGAAGCAGGTCGAGCCGTCGCTGGCCCTGAACCCGGCCGCCTATTACATCGAGGCGAGCGAGAAGGAGGGTGAGCCTCCGGGTCAGTGGTGGGGTCCTGCCGCGCAGGCGCTCGGCTTCGCACCGGGCCAGGTAGTCGAGCGCGGGCCGTACGACCTGCTGTTCGGCGAGCGGAAGACTCCCGACGGCGCGTTGCTGGGGCGGCCGCCGGTCGGCGGCAGGAAGGCCGCCGAGGCCGAGGCCGACGCCGACGAGATAACCATGGAGGCGGTGCGCGCGCGCAACGGCGACATGCAGCTGCACGTCCACTCGCAGATCGCCCCCATCGCCCGGACCGGCACGGACGGGAAGTGGCGGGCACCGGACTCCTTGGGCTACGCCGAGCACGTCGGCGCGGTAGCGGCGATCACCGCCCAGCACTTGGAGGAGGCGCTGACGGCCCGGTTTGGCCTGGAGTGGGCTCCGAGGGAGGACGGGAACGGGTTCGAGATCAGCGGCGTCCCGCAGGAGATGATGGCCCTGTTCTCCTCGCGCCGCCAGGCGATCACCGCAGAGGTGCGCGAGCGCGCGGCGCGATTCGAGGAGTCGCGCGGCCGCGCGCCTTCGCAGCGGGAGCTCGCGCAGCTGGCGCAGGCGTCGAACTTCGCCACGCGCAGGGGCGGGGACGTGGGCTGTCGGCAGCGGCAGGCCGGTGAGCATGGACACTGCCGAGGTCAGGGAGCCGGCCAACTCCGGTGACCGGCCCTCCGAAGAAGATCAAGATATGGAACGGTCCGTGGTTCCACCTGGTCCCGACGCCCTGGTCTTAGTAACACTCCCTGACTCCCCAAGAGCCAGGCGGGCCGCCGCGGTGCGACCAACACCAGCGACGGCCCTAGACAATCCGTCCGAACCGACCGGAGGACGTCATGACGACAAGTCTGTCAAACCACGCCCAGTCCGCGCGCCCCGTCGATTACTACGACGATTACTCGCCCGACGACTTCGAGGAAGACCCGTACGGCGGTGACAACCCCTGCGAGGCGCGACTGCGCGGCCTCACCCATCAGCAGCTGACCGACCGGCTGAATTGGCTGTCGTGGTACATCAGCGCGAGATATGTCCAGAAGCGTTGAGAACTGCTGAGATGCCGCACGCAGGTCGGGGGACATGTGCGGCGCATCGACACGGGTCAGAGACACACACGCACAAGACCCGGCCTACAGGCCGGCTCACCCTTACACGCTCCTGACGTGCACCGGAGCGCTGGTGGACAGCCGTGCGCCAGTTCATCCGCGACACGTGAAGCGCGGATGGGGAACTCCGCAAGCCGACGGCCTATGATCACGCCATGGGTTTCTTTCGTAGCGCAATAGAGTTTTTTCGCGGCGGTGCCCGGAAGCATCGCGACGAAGGGGCGGCCGAGTTCCTGAAGGAACAGGCCGGGATGGCCACGGCACAGCCCGCGGTTGCCGACCAGGGAATGAAGCGCGAAGAGGAAGCGGCCGGGCTCCTGGACCAGCAGGCCGCGACGGTCACGACACAGCCCGCGGTTGCCGGCCGGGAAGTGAAGCGCGAGGCGCGTCCCAACCCGAACAAGCCAGGGTGGGGCCTGTCCATCGGCCAGGAGGTCGGCAAGGCTCGCGATGACGGCGCTAGCCGGGAGTAAAGCACCGCCCTCTTCTCTTAGTCCGCACCGCCACGACGCTTGTGACCACTGCGGTCAGCGTGAAGACCGAACTCCGCAGCAGTCTGATTTGGTCCCTGACGCCTAACTATCGGGTCTCAGGTACGGGCCCGACCAATCCTCGTCGAGAGGTAGGCCGACACCCTCAACCACTCTATTGAGTACGTGGCGGCGATGAATGCCAAGACGACTGGGTGGATGCACATCGTGGGTACCGGCGGAACTCGGGAAAGCAGGAGCGCTGGGTCATCGCCTCCTTCGAGCTCCACTGCGGTCCGCAGGGCTGGGAAGCAGCCTAGCGTTAGCCGATCCGTTCGGCTCGGGAAGCGTCCGCATGGCTGCTGGGGCGGTGCGCCAGCGGGCCAAGGCACCTGTCCGCCCAGCGACCAAGACATCCGATGCTCTTTAGTTGTCAAGTGGCTGGTGAGGTTTTGTGCTGTCAGGCCGCGGCGGGCGGGGCGGCCTTGGCGGGGAAGGCGGTGTTCTCGTCGTAGTGCTGGCCGGTGATGAGGCAGTGGTGGAGGCAGCCGAGCAGGCGGCTGAAGAGGTTGCGCTGGGCGGCGGCGTGGCGGTCGCCGGCGTCGCGGCGGCGGTCATAGTGGTCGCGGGCGCCGGGTGATGCGGTGAGGGCGGAGAACGCCCAGATGTAGCCGGCGGCGGCGAGCCGGTTGTTCTTGACGTGGCGGCGGGTGACGGATCTTGTCTTGCCGCTGGCGCGGGTAATGGGGGCGGCTCCGGCGTAGGCCTTGAGTCCTCTGGCATACAGCGACGCCTTCAGCGGCGGCGACTACATGATCGCCGTCGAGGGCTGGGTCAACTACCCGCCCGGGCTCGCACGCTGGTACGCGCCCGACCTCAACATCGGCGTCTACAGCACCAGCCCGCCCGAAATAACCGCCACCCTCGAGACACCGTTCGCCTACAAGTTCACGTCCGGCACCCCCTAGGTCCCCTGTCATCACCCGGCGCGCTGGCCGCCGGGTTGCGCGCCCAGGCTCAGGGCCCATGCTGCCCCGAACCCGCCGCCCAGCTCCTCATAGCCCAGTCCTGGGTGCGCCCGGGCCGACTTCACCAGCCGGCTCGTCACCGTCCACCACAGCGCCGGCGGCGGACAGCCGGCAGGCCGCCATCGACTCGCCCGCCGTGGAGGAGCCCGGTGAACTCGGGGGGCTGCCGCCCTGCCCGTCAGCCGGTCGAAGCCCGCAAGCGTGCTAGCCGGGACGAGGCTGCCGTCGTGGTTCCCGGCCACGAGCGCGGTCCGGTCGTCGCTGACGGCGATCACGACCCATTGCTTAGAAGGCGCCGGCGAAGCGTCGATGCATGTCGCTAAATGTCGCTCGACAGGCCGCTGAACTGCATAAATAGAGGTTCATAGCGGACTGGCGTCGCCTGGCGGCTGTGGCTGTTGGCTCCCCGTTGCTGTCCGCCTCACCGGCGTTCGAAAGACGCGAAAACAGTACCGGTCACGCGCTTTCGATGGCGCCGCGTTCCGTGTGCTGAGACTGGTTGTCCTGGCCAGCGTGCCGTCCCGGAATAACCCAGTGATGGCGGGTGTCCTAATTGACTGGCGCGGCGGGCGGGATGCCCGCGGGCTGGACCTGCGGCCAGAGCCGCCGAAGCCGCCTCCGGGGCAGATGGCGAAGGTACCCGGGTTCCAGGGCGATGGCGAGGTGACCTCATCGTGACCGACGATCGGCCGCGGGAGTTTCTGCAGCTCTCCGACGGCAGCTACGTCCGGGTCACCAGCACCGGCGACGGCGAGTTGATGCCGGTCGAGGAACCGGTCAAGCCGCAACGAGCTCGCGGCGGATCAGCGTCCACCGCGGTAGCGTTCGGTTCGCACGTGGTCGCCGACGCGCCCGGCTGCGGACTGTGCACCTGGTCGCCGCGAGAGGGCAGGTGGGCGCTGAAGTTCGTCAACCAGGCATGCGTGCTGCACCGAGACGACCAAGCCGAGCATGACTGACCGCCGACTCTGCCCGGCTGGCACGGTCGCCCTTCATCTGGCGTCAGCGCTGGTGGCGGAGGCGGAGGCGGACGGAATCGAACCCGCCAGCGACGCGGCACGCCGCTCTCTGGTTTGAAGACCAGCGTCAGCGTGGACGACTGTGCAGTTACTTTGCTCAGCGCTGTCATTTGTGTCGGCGACGGTGGAAGTGCCCGGTGGCGGTCGTGAGTTGTGCCGCTGGCGGCCACCGGATCTGCCTGGTGGCGGCCCCCGGACATGCCCGGCGGGGCTAGTTCTGGGGATCACTCCCTTCCGGCGATGGCGTGGGTGAGGCGGATGCTGTGGCTGCGAGCCGGGCGGTCGCCTTGATGCTGAGCGTGTCAGGCGACGCGGGTGCTGAAGGTTAGGCCGCGGCGTCTTCGGCTATGAAATGGTCATGCCCGATACGACCATCCCTGCCGCGGACGGCGCCCCGCTCAAGGCCTACCTCGCGATCCCGGCCGGGGCCGGTCCCCGCCCTGGGGTCGTCGTGATCCAGGACGCGCTCGGTCTGACCCGGGCCATGCGAGAGCACGCCGACCGTCTGGCGTCGTACGGGTACCTGGCTGTGGCCCCGGACCTCTACACACGCGGGGGGATGCTGAGGTGCGTGCAGGCCACCATGCGCTCCCTCTTCAGCGGGCAGGGACTGGCCTACGACGACATCGAAGGATCTCGCCGCTGGCTGCTCGGCCGCGGCGACTGCTCGGGCCGGGTCGGGGTCATCGGGTTCTGCATGGGCGGCGGGTTCGCTCTCATGACCGCCGGCCGGGGCTTCGACGCCTCGGCTCCCAACTACGGCCAGTTGCCGAAGAACCTCGATACCGCGCTGGGCGGCGCCTGTCCCGTGGTCGCAAGCTACGGCGCGCGGGACCGCATGCTCAAGGGCGCAGCCGCCAAGTTGGAGGCGGCCCTGACGGAAAGGGGCATCCCCCACGACGTCAAGGAGTATCCCGACGCCGGTCACAGCTTCCTTGAGCAGTTCCCGGTCGGGCCCCTCGCGCCGGTCCTGCGAGTGGCCGGCATGGGTTATGAAGCGGCCAGCGCCGACGACGCCTGGCGTCGGATCCGCGCCTTCTTCGACGAGCATCTGGCCGCCGGCGAGCCTCCTACGGCAGCTACCTGGTGAAGAACGGGTGGCTGCCCAACCCGGACCTGTGGGGGATCAGCACCATCGGCGGGACAACTCACGATGGCCAGAGGCTACTGATCGTTGTCCTGTGCGAGGACAACGAGACTGAAGATGGCGGCATCGATCTCGTCCAGCAGATCACCCGTCGGGCATGCAACGGGCAAGGCGTCCGGTCGTCAGGTGCTGCCTCGTATGTCTGCTCCGCTGGACGGGCTGCTGCGCGCTTCGCGAACGTCCGCTTGGCGGCTCGCGTCGTACGCTCGGAACATGAGCGCGACCCGCGATGAACTTCACGTTCTAGTGGACCAGTTGCCGGAGGAACGGCTGATGCCCGTCCTCGTGACGGTGGCCGTGGCGGACGCCTACGCGATCGACGACATCGGCGTAGCCGTCCATGGCTGATCCAGTCACGGTAGTGATCTGGCCCGTGACTGCCGCATGAGCCCGGTCTGGCGACTGCTCCGGCCGACGAATGAGGCTCTCACTTGCGAGAGCGGGCGACGGTAATCGAAACCGCATGACCAGCTAATCCGAAAATTGGTCAGTTACCGGGCAGGCGGCAGCAGCCGACGGAGCGCTAGCGGAGTCGTTAGGCTCACCTATTGCCGGACCGGTATGTCGTAAGCCTGGTTCGAGAGAGTGAGGCGGATGGATCCGATCACGCTGATCGTGACGGCGCTGGCCGTAGGCGCGGCCTCGGCGGTGCAGGACGAGACGCCGGGGGCAACCATTAGCCTTATCTCTTTACCGCTCAACCGGCTCTGTGCGATACTCAGGCGTGATTGGAAACGAATCGCGCCGAGTGATCCTGAGGCAGGAACGACATAGTTCGGGATCACGCTTCTTGGAAGCCTACCTGGATCGAGAGAATAACCTCCATCTGGACGCACAAGACCTTGGTCACGGGACCGAGATGGTTAGCAGTGACGGCGAGTACGAGTATTTTAAGACAATTGCTGCCGTGGATCTTCCAGACCTGTTGGACTTGCTTGGCGCACCGACGGGATCTAATGTCCTGGATGTACTTGGCGCCGAGTGGACGGGTGCAGCGTCCTACGACCTGGAGGAACGGATCCGCCGAAGTGATCTCCGTGTCAATGTGTCGACGTGGGCGGGATAGGCGCCGGCCGTTGATCGTTCCGCCCGAGCCGAGCCGGGAGACTGTCCCGGTCACTCCGCAGTTCGAGCAGTTCTCTGCGTCGTTGCTGGACGGGCAGGTTGACCGCGGCGATCTGGTGCGGCTCGCCGCGCGCGCTCGCCTCGTCCTCGGCATCGCACGGGTGGAAATTCGAGACGGCCGTCTCGACGTCGCGGTGACGGCGGCGGTCACTGCTGAGCAGTTCGCTAGATGGCTCCTCCTCGACGAGGCTTACCTGGTGTCGAGTGACGCCCACCAGGCGTCGTGGGCGATCCAAGTCAAGGTCGGCGACCTAGACGATCCTTACCAGGCCAGGATCCACGTCACCCGCCCCGTAGTCGGTCCCTGGGAGCTTCTGATACGGGTGGACGGTCGCCCTGATGGCCCACTTCCCCGAATCGTCGCGGGCGCCTCCCCTGCCTACCCCGTCGCTGGATCTGGCGTCCTAGTCACGAATGTGACCTTCAGTCCGCACCCGATGGATTGACCCGTCAGCCGCCGACCCCGCAGTAGCCGATCTTCCGGCGGACCGAATTTGTGGGCAAGGAGAGGATCCATCAGCTTAAGACGAAAAGACCCGCTATCGCGTTCACGGAAGCCCGACGACGAATCGCTGTATCGCCCTGATCGCGCATCGAAATAGGCCCATTGGGAGAAACGGCGAGCAGAAAGTCATCGCCTGCCGCGGCTTCCACCCAGCGAGCCAGCTCCTTTGTGAGTCGTGCTGGCGGCCCATCATCGTCAGCTTGGTCAAAGAACGCCGGCTCAGCCACTGACTCGCAACCTCGAGCCGCACCGTGAGCTGACGCACAATTTGCCGACGGGCGCGCACCACCCTCGATACCGTCGTCGGCGGCCGATGAAGAAGCTCCCTTTCGGACGCGGCACCCGCGCCCACCTGCTCGTTGGCGATGAGAACCGGGGACAGCCAGCGTCGAGCCCCCAATGCGGGTGACATGATCCGTATGTGACCAGTACCGACGAACCACTGTTGTGCCGGCGCTGCGGTCGGCCTGTCAGGGTTTCCGCCGCTGAGTTCGAGACTTTTGAACGGATGCACTACGTGTGCTTCCACTACGAGTTTGAACATGATCCGGTCGACCCCGACCGGGAATGCGAGGCCGGCGGCTGTCCATCCGGGGCTCTCGGCGGAGGCCGCGACACCGTGACAAGCACAGCTCGGCATCTATCGGCGGAAGCCAGCGGTGGACCGAACTGGGAGAACGACACCCTGAGTGCCTACCTTGAAGCGATGGCCGCGTGGCTCGACGACTCCGACGGCTACTACACGAAGCAGCACAGAGTCCGGCCGTCGAATGCCTGGGTAATCATGAACGACGCCCTGCGCGCGGCGACTGGCTATGAGTAGTCACGGGCGCGCGTGAGATCCCCGGCGCTGACGGGGGAGTAGGCCACGGCCGCGTCCTGGGCGAGCCTGCGCCGGACGTACTCACTCCGCGACAGACCCGGCACGCCTCATCAGCGGATGGGGAGATGGCGGCCGGCGGACAGCGGCGGCGTGTTCATGTCGTGACCGGCCGGCCCGCGGCGGCGATAACCTGCTGGCGGGGCTGGGGGTGCCAGATGGTGCTGAGCCCGCTCATCAAGAACGCGCTGTCGGGCTCGGCCGTGCCTGCGGGGAAGCGGCCGCGGTCGTCGAAGAAGCTCGAGGTTACCCTGTCCAGGCGGAGCGGTTCCAGCGTCCAGCCGGCTGTTTCGAGTTCCACCCCGTCGAATACGCCTGTGGCCGGGGTGGCGGCGTAGCCGGCCGGAGCGCAGCGGAGGAAACCGGACGCGGCGCCGAGGCTGGTGAAGATCGACCCGGGCGGAAGCTCCCCGGCGCGGTGGGCTTCGACTTCGATATGCGCCGTGTCGTCGCGGCTGGCGACCTGAATCCGGTAGCCCGCGCCGTCTTCACGCGTCCGGAATCGGGCCAGGTGCAGGTGGCCCGGGAACAGGCGGCCGCCGGCGAGCGCGGCCAGCCGGGACGAAGTGTCGCGCCTGGGGATGTACACGCCGGTGACCGGGCCGTCCGGGCCGTCCCAGCAGACCGCCACCCGGTGGGCGGCGTTCTCCGACCGCAGCCCGGCGGGGGGCAGCCCAGCGGGCCGGATGCGGCCGAGCCGGATAAGGCAGATGCCCGCGACCCCGTGACCGCCGATGAGGGCGGGCCGGAATGGCGCTGGCAGATACGAGCCCAGCAGATCCGGATCGACCCGGTAGTTGACCAGGATGCGGCGTTCCATCACCGCCGCCAGCGCGGGCGCCTTCATGACCTCCCCCTCGCGGTACGGCGCCGCTGCACGACCTGCTCAGGGCACACCGCGGACAAGAACCCGCCCAGGCACAGCGCGAGCCGCTCCGCGGCCAGGGCGTACAGGATCCGGTTGCCGTCCCGCCGTTCGGTGATCAGCCCGGCGGCCTTGAGGATCGACAGGTGACGCGATACCGACGGCCCTTTGATCGGGAACCGGGAGGCGATGTCCCCGGCCGCCATCTCCCCGTCGCGAAGATCCTGCAGGATCCGCCGCCGGGTGGGATCAGCCAGCGCCCGGAACACGGACGCCTCACCATCTGCCATATAGCTATTTAGCCAGATAGCTAACATTCGAGTCAATGCCGGATCCCCGCCGCCGCCCGCCCAGCACAGGCAGGCCGGTGACTTTGACGGTGACGCCGGTTTCCTCGCGGGTCTCGCGTTCGGCGCACTGGGTGACGGTCTCGCCGATCTCCTGCTTGCCCATGGGGATCGCCCACTGGCCGGTGTCGCGGCGGCGCTGGAGCAGCACCCG
>Ga0302325_10027317_pt1 | contig 11832 bp, 8 predicted proteins | sample Palsa_T0_2_FD_201948 | JGI IMG/M metagenome (GOLD analysis project Ga0302325, IMG submission 201948) | Peat permafrost microbial communities from Stordalen Mire near Abisko, Sweden - Palsa_T0_2 | ecosystem: Environmental > Terrestrial > Soil > Palsa > Peat permafrost | place: Sweden: Abisko... | reverse complement strand
TAAGATGCATGTTTCGCTTCGGCTTTGGGTGGTTTGACTGCTGGGTCTTTGGGTTGCTTGGCTTCTGCTGGGGGACGTTTGGCTTCGCTTACGGCGCCGATCATGTAGAGCGCGCTTTCGGGGTAGTCTTTGAATTCGTCGCGTAGTATCCGTTCGCAGCCATCGATCGAATCCTTCAGGCTGACCTCTTTCCCTTTGATGCCGCTGAACTGCTCAGTTGCGAAAAACGGCTGCGTTAGAAATCGTTCCAGACGGCGAGCGCGCCCCACTAAGTTGCGATCGTCGGGAGATAGCTGTTCGAGTCCCAGCATGGCGATGATGTCTTTGAGCTCTTCATAGTGGGCCAGAGTTTTCCGAATTTCCTGCGCGAGAAGGTAGTGGCGTTCGCCGATGATCGCGCGTGTCGCCATTTTTGAATTGGATTGCAGTACGTCGATGGCCGGATACAGGCCCTCGCCGGCCCGCTTGCGCGAGAGAACGATGGAAGCGGAGAGATGGGAAAAGGTGTGTACCGCGGCGGGGTCGGTAAGGTCGTCCGCAGGCACATAGACTGCTTGAATTGAGGTGATCGCGCCGGTGGTGGTGTTGGCGATTCGTTCTTCAAGGCCGGATAACTCGGTGCCCATCGTCGGTTGATAGCCGAGGCGCGACGGCATCTGACCCATAAGTCCGGATACCTCCATGCCGGCTTGTATAAACCGAAAGATGTTGTCGATGAGCAGCAGGACTTCGCGATGTTCGATGTCGCGAAAGTATTCAGCCATGGTGAGCGCCGCAAGGCCCACGCGGAACCTTGCGCCGGGCGGTTCGTTCATCTGACCGTAGATCATCGTCATGTTCGGCAGCACGCCGGCGTCCTTCATGCCGCGGTAGAGTTCTTCACCCTCGCGGCAGCGTTCGCCAATACCGCAAAAAATGCTCACTCCCTTCTGATGGCCGATCATGTTGTGGATCATTTCGGTGAGCAGCACAGTCTTGCCCACGCCGGCACCTCCAAACAGTCCGGCTTTGCCGCCGCGCTCCAGCGGGACCAGCACATCGATCAGCTTGATGCCTGTTTCGAAGATCTCGGATTTCGTGGAACGTTGCTCGAGCGGTGGCGGCGCCCGATGCACCGAATTCCACTGCATATTCGATAAGGGCGTCCCACGATCGATGGTGTTGCCAAAGACGTCGAACATCCGGGAGAGAATCGCCGGGCCGACGGGAACCTTCAAAGGCCCGCCCGTGTCTATGACGGACATGCCGCGGGCGAGACCCTGCGTAGGCGTCAACGCTATTCCACGCACGCAATGTGGATCGCGCTGAGCCAAAACTTCCATGACAATGCATCCTCCGTCTCCGGCGCGAAGCATGGAGTAAACGGGAGGCAGATGCCTGTCGAACCGTATATCGACCACGCTGCCGCGAACCGAGACCACTTTTCCGAGATTCGGTTCCACGGTTTGCGTCGCCATGTCAGGTTGCTTGAGCCACAGTCCACTTCCAGCCACGGATCTCCGGAAGGTCTTGACCGTATTTGCCGATGTAGAGCCGGTGCTCAATCAGCTTGTCTTTGAGCTGTTGCTTGAGGTAAATGCCCCTGTCGCCGGTTTGCGGCAGGCGATCGACTGTATCGATCGCCAGATGAAAACGGTCCAGATCGTTCAACACGGTCATGTCGAACGGCGTCGTGATGGTGCCTTCTTCCTTGTAACCGCGGACGTGGATGTTGTGGTGATTCGTCCGCCGGTAAGTGAGCCGATGGATCAACCACGGGTAGGCGTGAAAGGCGAAGATAACCGGTTTGTCCTTGGTGAAGAGCTCGTCGAAATCCAAGTCGCTCAACCCATGCGGGTGTTCGGATTGAGGCTGTAGCTTCATGAGGTCGACCACATTGACCACGCGGATCTTTAGGTCGGGCAGATGTTCGCGCATGATCGAGACCGCGGCTAGGGTTTCGAGGGTCGGGACATCGCCACAACATGCCATCACGACGTCTGGAGCGACGCCTTGATCGTTGCTGGCCCACTGCCAAATGCCGATGCCTTCCGTGCAGTGTTTGACGGCGGCGTCCATATCCAGCCACTGTGGCGCCGGATGCTTGCCCGCAATCACGACGTTGACATAATGCCGGCTACGCAGACAGTGGTCCATCACCGAGAGCAGACAGTTCGCGTCCGGCGGCAGATAGACGCGCACAACCTCGGCCTTCTTGTTGACCACATGGTCGATGAAGCCCGGGTCCTGGTGGGTGAAGCCGTTGTGGTCCTGACGCCAGACGTGTGAAGCGAGCAGATAGTTCAGCGAAGAGATTTTGCGGCGCCAAGGCAAGTGCGCTGTTATCTTGAGCCACTTGGCGTGCTGGTTGAACATGGAATCGACAATGTGGATGAACGCTTCGTAGCAATTGAAGAGTCCATGCCTCCCGGTGAGCAGGTAGCCTTCGAGCCAGCCTTCGCACTGGTGCTCGCTCAACATCTCCATCACCCGTCCCTCGGGCGCGAGAAATTCGTCGTACGTAGCCGTTGCGGCGTCCCATTGGCGGTTGGTCTTCTCAAACATAGCCTCCAAACCGTTCGACATCGTTTCATCGGGGCCGAAGACCCGGAAATTCCGCTGTTTCTGGTTCAATTGGGCGATATCGCGCAGAAAACGGCCGAGTACGTGGGTGTCGCCGATGCCACCGACACCGGGCGAGGGGACGTCGACGGCGTAAGCGCAGAAGTCCGGCATGCGTAGGTCGCGCAGCAGGATGCCGCCATTGGCATGGGGATTGGCCCCCATTCGCCGCTTGCCCACCGGCGCAAGTTCAGCCAGCTCGGGGTTCAAGCGTCCCTGCTGGTCGAAAAGTTCTTCCGGACGGTAACTCTTCAGCCAGTTTTCCAGCAGCTCGAGATGGCCGGGATGTGTGGCTGGGTCGGAAATCGGGACCTGGTGCGAGCGGAATGTACCTTCGATCTGAAGGCCGTCAACCACTTTCGGGCCGGTCCAGCCCTTGGGGGAATTGAGCACGATCATCGGCCAACGAGGGCGCGTCAGGTCGCCGTCCACACGGGCCTTACGCTGGATTTCGCCGATCTGCTCCAGCGCGGTATCGAGGGTCGAAGCCATGGCTTCATGCATGAGCGCAGGATCGTGACCTTCCACGTAGTAAGGCGTCCATCCGTAGCCGCGCAGCAGTTGATCGAGTTCCTCATGCGTAATACGAGCCAGCACCGTGGGGTTGGAAATCTTGTAGCCGTTCAGGTGCAGGATCGGCAACACCGCGCCATCTGTCGCCGCGTCGAGAAACTTATTGGAATGCCACGCGGTGGCAAGCGGCCCGGTCTCCGCCTCACCATCCCCAACCACGCAGGCTACAACCAGATCGGGATTATCGAATACCGCTCCGAACGAGTGGCTGAGAGAATAGCCCAATTCCCCGCCCTCATGGATAGAACCAGGGGTCTCCGGCGATGCATGGCTCGGAATCCCGCCGGGGAACGAAAACTGCAGAAACAGTTTCTGGAGACCAGCTTCGTCCTGACTGATGTTGGGATAAATCTCGCTATAGGTGCCCTCGAGATACGTGTTCCCCACCACCGCCGGCCCCCCATGTCCAGGGCCGGATACGTAAATCATGTCGAGATCGTACTTCTTAATCGCCCGGTTCAAATGCACGTAAATGAAGTTCTGGCCAGGTGTGGTTCCCCAGTGTCCCAGCAGCATGTGCTTCACATCGCCGAGCGCCAGGGGCCGCCTCAGCAGCGGATTGTCAAACAGGTAGATCTGCCCGACCGCCAGATAATTCGCCGCGCGCCAGTAGGCATCGATCTTCCGAAGGTCTTCCGGCGCGAGGGCGCTGGTTTTCATAATGCAAGCGCCAGGCAGTTACGATGCAGCCACAAGTTCTTCGTGCGCATGCAATGCCAGATGAACGTGCCCCGTGGTTTCAAGGACTTCTTTCGCTTTTGCGACTTCCGCGGCAGTCCCATGAACGATCAAGAGGAACTTGTCGCTTGTCAGCGCCGATTCATACTCCAGGACGCTGTTCTTCGGGATCCCCAAACTGAACAGTGCGGCGCCCAGTGTGCTGAGTCCACCGACTACAACCGCTCCTTCAAGCGCGCCCACAATCCACGCGACCAAAGGCCCCGCCACAAGCAGCGGCCCGAGACCGGGAATCACAAAGAACGCAGAGCCGAAAAGCAGGCCCCAGAAGCCGCCCCAAAAAGCGCCCGTCTTACCCCAGCGCTTCATTCGATCGCCCATGTTGTAGTAACCGACGACTTGCTCTTCGGTGTGATAATCCTTTGCGACTATCGACAAGGTCTTCATATCGATTCCCGCTGCTTGTAGCTCTTTGACCGCCTGCTCGGCTTCCAGGTGGGTCTCATAAACGGTGACTACCGATTCAAGGTTGGACATTTGTACTTTACCTATGCACGAATAAGCCCACTTGACCAGGAGTTTCTACATTTCGGGTGGGGCGGACTTCAGTCTGCCAAATCAAGTGACCAAGTACGGTCATATGACGGCAAGCGGTCAGAGACTATTGCGCGTGATACCCAGTTTCCGCATGATCGCGTTCAGAGTCGTCCTCTGCAGTCCGAGGCGGCCCGCAGCCGTGGTGATTACGCCGCCACTCTCCCGAAGCACTCGAATAATGTGCTCCCGTTCAACCTGTTCGAGCGTACTGTTCGGAACAGCCGCCTTGGCGTCGGCTCGAATTTCGGCCAGGGGGACACGAAGATTTGGCCCTCTCGAAAGGATGACCGACCGCTCGATGAAATTCTCGAGCTCGCGCACGTTCCCCGGCCAGGACCAGTCCATCAGGGCCCGCAAAGTTTCGGCCGGAATCTTCTCGATTTTCCGGCCCATCTTCGCCGCATATTTACTGGTAAAGAAGCGCGCGAGCAACGGAATGTCTTCGGGGTGGTCCCGCAACGGAGGCGTCGCGATCGGGAAGACCTTGAGCCGGTAGTAAAGGTCGCTCCGGAAAAGTTTATCGCCCATCATCTGAGTCAGATTCCGGTTGGTGGCGGCCACAAGCCGAACGTCGATGGGAATGGTTTTCGTTCCGCCCAATCTTTCGAACGACTTTTCCTGCAAGGCGCGCAACAGCTTGGGTTGCAGGTCCAGTGGAATATCGCCCACTTCATCCAGGAAAAGGGTTCCGTGGTTGGCCATTTCGAAACGGCCGATTTTTTGTGAGAGGGCTCCGGTAAACGCGCCTCTCTCGTAGCCGAAGAGTTCACTTTCAAGAAGCCCGGTTGGGATGGCCGCGCAGTTGAGCGTAACGAACGGAAGGTTCTTGCGCGGACTCAGCCTATGAACGGCCCGGGCCACCAACTCCTTGCCGGTGCCCGTTTCCCCAAGGATCAAGACGGTTGCATCCGTGGGCGCAACCACTTCCACCTGGCGCTGAACACGCCGCAGGGCCGCGCTGCTGCCAATAATCTCTACAAAATCCTGCGTTGGCTCCCCATTACCGGCGTCCACATCTTCCAGCCGGTCAAGTTCAGTCAGGTCCTGAATGAACGTAAGCCACCAGAAAGGAACGATCTTCAAAATCGCGGTGGTGACCAGAACCGGTACCGTAGTTCCATCTTTTCGGATCAGTCGTTTCTCGAACGGTGTGCAGGCTCCGAACCTTAAGGCTTCTTCATGCGCCAGTTCATCCAGCGAGGCGTATTCGGGAGGTGTCAGGCTGGACCAGTGGACCAGACCCGCCAGCAAATCTCCCCGGCTAAATCCGAGCAGCTCGAGAAGAGGGTCATTCATTTCCAGCGTCTGGCCGATACCGCCTGAAGCGAAACCCGCTACCGTGGGCGTTGCAGAGGTTGCCCGTCCGCGCGCAGTGAGGCGCAGGTTCTTGTGACCTTTCTCATGACGCCGGCTGAAGTCACGGACAACCCTGGCGAATCCGCGCAATTCGGCGTTCTCGTCTCTGATGCACACCGTAATCGCGTTCGCCCAAAAACGCGACCCATCTTTCTTGATCTGCCACCCTTCGGTACCGAAATGGCCCTCGGATGCGGACCGTTTCAACTCCTCCCGCAACCTCAGGTTGACGCCTTCTTGGCCCGGTTGCGGGCCGGTGTAGAGGAAAGCTTCGCTGCGCCCCAGGCATTCGGCTTCGGTGTAGCCGTAAATCCGGCTAGCCCCGGAATACCAGGCTGCGACACACCCCTCCGTATCCAGCAATAGGAGCGCGTAATCCTGAACCCCAGGCGTGGCTTCCACTTTCTCGGACCCAAGACCACCCGCGTTTGGCCTGGGTTGCGCATTATCGCTCAGCAAGACAAGGTGACGGACGGGCAAGACATTTCCCTTGGCCGTATATTCCACTTCGCGAGGGCGTCCATCCATACCCTCAAGCCTGAGAATTCCGCGCTGCTCTCCTTTTTCGAGAAAAGCGCGCCAAAGCTCGGAGATCTGCGGCTTGAAGTCCGGCTCCGCAAATTCATCCATCTTGCGTCCGATGATCTTCTCGCGCGCCTGGCCCAGGACGGAGCCAACGCCGGCGCTGGCCTCGCAACTCTTACGGTCGTCGTCCGCGATTAGTATGGGCGCGGCGGTCTGGCAAATGATCGCCCGTAACAAAAGCTCGAGGTCGTTTGGCCCGTTTTCCAGAAGCCAGCGGTCCCCCGGCAAGTTTGCGGTACCGGATTTTTTGGTTGCCGAATGCATGGCCTCTTCTCTTTTCGGCCGTGATCAAGTGATATTGAGGCCCTCGGAAAGAAGCCATTTCGCCCTTCCGCGCCTCGAATTAATCGCAAACCAGTTTATTTGACGACATTTGACTGTACCACCAATACGAGACTCACGCGACCGTATCTGGTCAGTGCAACCGTTGGGCCGTATCCACCACCGCCGCCCTGGCTGTTCCGCGCCGCTCGCCGGACACGAAGTTTGTTGTGGCGAGCAACGTGCCTTACAGGGGCCAGCGGTTATAACCGAATTTGGAGCAACCATGGACGATCTTCAGTTCGCCGGCAAAAACAACAATTCACCGCCGATGAGCGCAAACATAACCGCCGTCGCCCCGGAAGTTATCCTGCTCGTTGATGACGACGATCTGGTCCGCCGCGTCGTGAGAAGAATGCTCGAAGCAAGAGGCTATGTGATTCTAGAGGCCTCAAGCGGGCGCGAAGGCTTGGAATGGTTCCGTAACCACCTGGACGTAATCGACCTGTTATTGACGGATGTTGTTATGCCGGAGGTCGGCGGCTGGGAACTAGCCGAACGCGCCCGCGAACTCCGGCCTGGTTTAAGGATCATGTTTATGTCGGGACACAGCAAGGATGTCGTTCCGGACGCAGACCTCCTTTATGGAGCATTGTTTCTGCAGAAACCTTTTACCGTTATCGGTCTGAACGAAAAGGTGCGCCAGGCCCTTAATCTGGAATCCTCGCTCTCATGTTGCATGCACTAATTTTGACCACATACGACCAAATTGACGCTCCACGGTCAATTGTTATCCGCAAGAGTTCCTGGCGTTAACCCAAAAAGCAGTTGAAGACAAGATGTCTGAAAGAGAGTGTTTTTTTGCAACAGGCGCCCAAGATAACAACCGAATACAGTGACGAGAACTGTTACAGAACCTCCGCGCGCGGCTTGGACGTGCTCAACTCGCCGCGCCTGAACAAAGGCACCGCGTTCACGGCCGAAGAGAGAAAAACGCTGGGCCTCAACGGGCTCTTGCCCCCGGACATCAGTACGCTGGAGAATCAGGTAAAGCGCGCCTATATTCAATACGAGCGCCTGCCGGACGCGCTCAGCAAGAACGTCTACCTGACCGCGTTGCACGATCGAAATGAAGTGCTATTTTACAAGCTCTTCTCGGAGCACCTCAGGGAAATGATTCCCATCGTCAACGATTTGACGGTGGGTCTGGCCATAGAACATTACCATCACGAATGCCGCCGCCCGCGGGGCGTTTATCTTTCCATCAACCATGTTGAGTGCATGGAAGAAGCGTTTAACAACCTCAACGTCGGGCCGGATGGCATCGATCTGATCCTGGCGACGGACGCCGAACAAATTCTGGGTATCGGCGATTGGGGCGTGGGCGGAATCGAAGTATCGATCGGCAAGTTAGCGATTTACACGGCTGCGGGCGGCGTCGATCCCAATCGCGTGATTCCCGTAATGCTCGATGCAGGCACCAACAGGGAAAGCCTCCTCGACGACCCGCTGTACATCGGCAACCGCCATCCGCGCGTCCGCGGCGCTCAGTACGACGCTTTCATCGACGCCTATGTCAAAACCGTTACGAAGCTATTCCCGAGCGCGCTGCTGCAGTGGGAGGATTTCGCTCCCGGAAATGGACGCCGAATCCTCGGAAAGTACCGGCACCGGATCTGCACGTTTAATGACGATATGCAGGGTACCGGAGCCATCACGCTGGCGGCCGTGGTTTCAGCCGTCCGGGTCTCCGGTGTGCCGTTGCGCAACCAGCGAGTGGTGATCTTCGGCGCCGGTACCGCGGGCATCGGAATCGCCGACCAGATGTGCGATGTGATGGTGCGCGAAGGTTTGTCGAAAGAGGAAGCAGCCACGCACTTCTGGTGCGTGGACCGCGATGGCCTGATCACCGCGGAGATGGATGGAGAAGTTCTGGATTTCCAGGAGCCCTATGCGCGTCCCGCAGCCGAGAACAATAGCTGGAAGCTCGACCGGGGCGGCAACGGCCCCGGCCTGGCGGAAGTGGTCCGGCGGGTTTCACCCACAATTCTGATTGGCGCCTCGGCCGTGACAGGCAGCTTCACGCAAGCAATCGTGAAGGATATGGCCAGCCGAACCGACCGGCCCATCATCTTCGCTCTTTCCAATCCCTCCGCGCGAAGCGAAGCGAATCCCAGCGACCTCATCGCGTGGACCGACGGGCGCGGGTTAGTCGCCACGGGCAGTCCCTTCCCGCCGGTGACCTACAAGGGCATTACCTATGTGATCGCACAGGTCAACAATGCGATGCTGTATCCGGGGCTGGCCCTGGGAGCGATCGTTGCGAAGGCCAGCAGAATTAGCAACGGGATGTTCGCAGCCGCTGCCGATGCGGTCTCCAGCCTGGTGACTGTGCGGCAGCTGGGCGCCTCGCTGCTGCCGCACATCGATGATTTGCGGAGCGTATCGGTCACAGTAGCGGGAGCGGTCGCGGAAGCCGCGGGGGAGGAGGGTCTGGCTGGAATCGATCTCGATGACGTTGTTCAGCAGGTTGAAAATGCGATGTGGCAGCCCAACTACAGAAGAATTGAAGCGTGCTGAGGCCCGGCTCGGGCGGGCGCCCACAGCGGCCCTCCGCAGATTGGAGGCCGCATTCATTGCATTCCTCCAATCGAAAACGCTAAGCTCCGCCGTGCCCGTTGAGCGCCGCCTGTTTTTGACCCTGGCAGAGTGTTCCGAATTCAGCGGATTGCCCATAGCGTTCCTAAAAAGGCTAATTGCATCCGGCAAACTCAGGGCGTTGAAAACCGGCTCCGGGTGGCGCGTCTCGCGGGTTGAAATTGAAAAGGCGTCAAACGACGCTCTCGGACCCACCCGAAGAACTTTCGGAACACGAGATTCGGGATATGGAGTTGGTCCGCCGGCGCCGCCAAGGAACCATTTCGCCGGAAGGTGAGTGAAATAAAGAATTCTCTTGACTCGTATATCAATTACAGATATACCTGTAACTGATATGGGTCTTGAGCCGAACCTTCCCGATGAAGTGGTGCGCCTGATGCCGCTGACGCCGGCGGTCTTTTACATCCTTCTAGCGCTTTTGCCCGGCCCGAAACATGGCTACGCAATTATGCAGGAGACCCTGGCGCTCTCCGATAGCAGCGTCAAGATGGGGCCCGCAACGCTTTATTCAACGATTCAAAGATTGCTCATTCTGGATTTGATCGCAGAGAGGCTGGAACCCGAAGAGGAGGCGTCGCGCCGCCGGTATTACGAACTGACAGGGACCGGGCGGCAGTTGCTGGAGACGGACGTTGCGCGGATGAACGCCGTTGTGAGACTGGCGAATGCCCGGCTGCGGCCGGCGGCGGCGGAGTGAATATGCCGAGAGGAATCCCGTACTTAATCGCAGTGTATCGCGCGCTGCTTTGGCTCTACCCGCAAGAGTTGCGCGCTCGTTACGGATGCGAGATGGCCTCGGTCTTTGAGCAACAGCTTCACACGGCATGGATGCGGTGCGGAACGCGAGGCCTTCTGACGATTGCGTCATACGCGATCAGGGAAATAGTTACAGTAGCGATTCCCAGCCAGATTCTGAGCGAGCGGATCATCGCTCCAGGCGCATCTCTCTTGATCGCGGCGGCGCTGTTCGTGGGCCTCACGGCTCTGTTGCAGGACCGTGCGCTTGCCGGCTGGATCAATCACAAATTTCTGTTCGGCGGCGGCTGCCATTAGCCCGCATCTGAATCGAAACCGGAACTGCCCGCCGCAGCATTCAAACAACCTCTGAGAGGACGAAAGAAATGAAACCACTAAGACGGACGCTACTGGTGTTCGCGATCGCTTCCCTGGCAGCTTTGAGCCATTCCTACGCCCAAAAGAAGAACGGCTTGGACTTGACTGGCTCCTGGCAGATTCACTTCGTTGATGACGACGGCGTCTCGGTGACCGACCCAAAGTTGGTCTTGCAGCAGACCGGCGACAAACTGACCGGAACATTCGGCAACCTCGATTGGCCAGTGATCGGAGCGGTTGACAAGGGGCACGTGGTATTCACCTTTATTGCACATGGGCACGAAGCGGGAGAGCCGATCTCTGACACGGTGTTCTACTGGGGAGTCGTGGACGAAACCGGGAAGATGAAGGGGCGGATGAAGAATCCGAAGGAAGCCGGCGATTGGTCGGCTGTCAGGCAGGGCGCTCAATGAGGGCCGCATCGTGCAGCATCGTCGCCGAATCGCCGCTCAGTGCGCGGCTTAGGGCTTCAAGCCCCCAACTTTAGTGCCGATCTTGTAGATACTGGTGCTGGCCGTGATGTATAAGGTCTTTCCGTCCCGATCGCCCCATGCCACATTGGCAGCCCGCTCGGGAACATGTATGGTCCCAAGATGTTTGCCCTCGGGCGACAGAATCCAAACCCCGCCCGCGCCCGAACCCCATATGTTCCCCAACTTATCGACCTTGATGCCGTCAGGCCCGCCCACACCCTTCGCGTTACCGGCATCGAAAAGGACCTTCCCATCCGAAACCGATCCATCCTGCGCCACCCGGTAACGCATCCAGCACTTTCTCCCCGAATCGCTCACATAGAGCACCTTCTCATCGGGCGAAAATGCGATTCCATTCGGCCTCGGAAGATCCTTAATGATCAATTGAAGCTGTGTGCGATCCGGCGGCACTCCCGGCTGCTGGATGCGGGCGCCCGGTATCCGATAAACTCCGTTGACCTTCAGTTGCTTTTCCGGGTCTTCATCGCCTTGCGTCACCAGCCCATAGGGCGGGTCGGTGAAGTAGAGCGAACCATCGATTTTATATACCAGGTCGTTGGGACTATTGAGCCGCTTGCCCTCATAACTATCGGCGAGGATCGTGATCTGCGCTTTCGGATCGAGCGATTCGATTCGCCACACATCGTGCCCGGCGTGCCCGGCGACCGTTAAACGTCCCTTGGAATCCACCGTCATTCCATTCGACCCAGGTTCCGGCCCCTTGAACGGCTCCGCGCCTTTGTATCCACTCGGATGCAAAAACACCTTCGTCCCGCTCAACGGATTCCATTCCACGATGTTATTGGCCGGGATCTCGGCGAACATCAGCGTTCCCGCGTGCGTCCATACCGGCCCCTCCGTCCATTTATCGAAACCCGTGGCCACGCGTTGGACGAACGCCTTTGGATCGATGAGCTTGTCCAGCGAAGGATCTAAC
>Ga0302325_10027316_pt1 | contig 11833 bp, 15 predicted proteins | sample Palsa_T0_2_FD_201948 | JGI IMG/M metagenome (GOLD analysis project Ga0302325, IMG submission 201948) | Peat permafrost microbial communities from Stordalen Mire near Abisko, Sweden - Palsa_T0_2 | ecosystem: Environmental > Terrestrial > Soil > Palsa > Peat permafrost | place: Sweden: Abisko... | reverse complement strand
GGCGCCGGAGCGACCGACGATGCGCGCAACCGCGGCACGCTGGTTAACGCCCTGCTCCATCACTTTGGAACACTGTCGGCGGTGGGCGGTGAATTGCGTCCCGGCATCGTGCATCGTCTGGATCGTGCAACCAGCGGGCTGATGGTGGTGGCAAAGACTGACGAATCGCATCGGCGATTAGCAAAGCAGTTCAGCCGGCGCGAGGTGCACAAGACTTACCTGGCGCTCGTCCACGGCTGGCCGAAGCAGGATCAGGGGACGATACAAAGCGCTATCAGCCGGCACTCGCAGCGCCGCACGCGCATGACGACAAAAGGCTACGGTGGCCGCGAGGCGGTTACGCATTACGCAGTTAAGAAAAAGATCGATTCGCCCTATGGCAAGTTTGCGCTCGTCGAGCTCAAGATCGAAACCGGACGCACACACCAGATTCGCGTGCATATGTCGTCGTTAGGGCATCCGGTGGTCGGGGACGCGCTCTATGGCGCGCCGGGCGAATTGCGATCACAGTCGAACAAGCGCCGGGCTCCCGGTATGCCCGCAACGTTGACCCTGGATCGAAATTTTCTGCATTCGGCGGTGCTCGAACTGACCCATCCGCGCACAAAGGTGATGCTCAAGTTTTCGAGGACGTTACCGGAGAAACTGGAAGAGTTTCTCGGAAGGCTCGAAAATGCTCGACAGGAGGGTCCTCGGCTGGAGCCTGCCCGGTAGACAACAGTTCAGCAGACTGAGGCGCCTCGCTCGGAGATTGCTCGGGGAGGGCTATAATACGGCTAAGATTCAATTCTCCTAATGAAATCGCGCATTTTCCTGCTTGCAATCGCTTTTCAAATGTTGGCTGGCGCACTCATCGGCCAAACCGGCGCGCCTGCTTCTACGCCGGCGGCACAAGCTGCCTCTCCTGCCGCACCGACGCCTCCGAGCAAAGCTCCGGCGCCGGCGCAAAATCCGCCAAAATCAGATTCCGACGAATCATTCCCGACCATCGTCCATGAGGTCAACGAAGTTCGCGTGGTATTCACCGTCACCGACCGTCACGGCCGCTACGTCAAGGATCTGAAGAGCAGCGACTTCAGAGTGGTCGACGACCAGAAGCCCGCCGAACTGCGCAGCTTCAATAACGAGACCGATCTGCCCTTACAGGTGGGATTGCTGGTCGACGCGAGCAATTCGGTGCGCGATCGCTTCAAGTTCGAGCAGGAAGCAGCCATCGAGTTTCTGAACTCGATCATTCGCCCCCGCTATGACAAGGCATTTGTGGTAGGCTTCGACGCCACGCCTGAGGTGACGCAGGATTTCACGGACAGCACCGAGGGCCTATCCGCCGGCGTGCGAATGCTGCGCGCGGGCGGCGGCACGGCGATGTATGACGCTCTTTACTTCGCGTGTCGCGACAAGCTCATGAAGCAGCCGCAAACGGGACCGGTGCGTCGCGCCATCATTCTGCTGAGCGACGGCGAAGACAATTTGAGCCATGTCACGCGCGAGGAAGCCATCGAAATGGCAGAGCGCGCCGACGTGATCATTTACACCATCAGTACCAACATCAGCGGAATGAAAGGCAAGGGCGACAAAGTGTTGGAGCGCATCGCCGAAGCCACCGGCGGCCGCGCATTTTTTCCTTTCCAGATGCGCGAAGTGGCAGACGCATTCACTTCGATTCAGGAAGAACTGCGCAGCCAGTACGCAGTCGCTTATAGCCCGTCGGGTTTTGTCGCGGATGGACGGTATCGCACCATCGACATCGTTGCGCTCGAGAAAGGCCTCAAAGTGCGAACCCGTAGGGGATACTACGCTCCGAAGCAATAACCGTCGTACAAGCGATGATCGATGATCGTTACTTCCAAGGTTGCTCCGATGCCTGGATACTCGGGAACTCCGTTGCCGAAAAAGCTGGGCATCAAGGATCACTTCCGCGTTGCCTTGTTGCATGCTCCAGTCGATGTAAAGACGGAACTCGACGCTGAACTCGCGAGATGCCGGATAAGACCGATCTCCGACAGGGATCTCAATTTTATTTTCCTCTTCGCAAAATCGCTCGCCGGCCTGAAGGTCGATCTGCCACGAGCAGTGAAGGCATTGGCGCCCGCCGGCATGTTGTGGATCTCATGGCCGAAGAAAAGTTCAGGCGTTGCGACCGATCTCACCGAGGATGTCATCCGCCAGAGTGGACTTGCCGTCGGTCTCGTGGACGTGAAAGTCTGCGCGGTTACCGACGTCTGGTCCGGGTTGAAGTTCGTCATCCCCGTCAGGAATCGCCCGCAAGAGAAACGGCGAAGTGCTTAGAATCGCCTCGCCTCGTTACTACCGTGATCGTGTAGTGCGAGGTGGAGGACGCGCTTCGCGCCCAGTTCGCCCTAACTCGCGGGTAACAGCAAAGTATCCGCGTCTGCGAAGGCGGTGAACGGCGCACCCTGCTTGATTTTCGCGTCCTTGCCATGCCCGAACCCACCCACAGGAACAACCGGGTAAACATAAGGCCGATCGCTATCCCACTTTATCTTGCCCCTCTTTCACGGCGCAAACGCGGCTTCAGATCCCATCGGGGACGCCAATTCAGCACTTTACGGAAGAATTGCGTACTCTCAAGACGGTCAGAAGTGATTGAATCCGAACCTTGTTGATTGACCTTGGTCAGGTCCGGAACCTGAATCTTTTCGCGTCTCTGAATAGGGAGGTCGATTTATCCATCACCCACAGGTGCGTGGCGGCACGTATGACGACGGTGCGATGAATACCGTTGACTCGGGTGCGCATCTTTTGCTGTACTAGTACCGCTAAGGACGGTGAAGGAGTTCACCGCTAACCGCTGTCCCAATTCTTAAGCCGGAACAGCTGATGACTCCTGACAAGCGGATTGCTTTGTCACGGACTCATGGTGCCGGCAACGATCCGCAGAAACTGGCTGAGGTGGTGCTTCATGGAGAACGTGTGGGTAATGGCCGCGGTTTGGGTCGGCCTCGCCTTGATCGCGACGCTGGTTGCCATCTGGTTCCGGATCTCCACCGCCCTGAGCGAAATTGTTGTCGGCACTGTCGCCCAATTGGTGATTGGTGCACTTTTCGTACATGCTGAGCTTGGTGGGAAGACAAGCTGGATCAGTTTTCTCGCTGGTACCGGCGCCATCGTTCTTACGTTTCTGGCCGGGGCCGAACTCGACCCGCAGATCTTCCGAACGAAATGGAAAGAGGCGACGGTAATTGGACTCGTCGGCTTCTTTGGACCGTTTTTTGGGTGCACGGCCATCGCCCACTATGTCTTGCATTGGGCGGTCCGACCCAGTTGGCTGGCGGGCGTCGCCCTTTCGACCACTTCGGTGGCGGTCGTCTATGCCGTGATGCTGGAACTTGGGTTCAACGTTACAGCTTTCGGGAAGGCTGTGCTGGCCGCCTGCTTCGTTAACGATCTGGGAACAGTGATTGCTCTGGGTCTGATCTTCTCGCCTTTCACTCTGAAGACCTTGGTCTTCATAGGAGTGAGTGTAGTGGTTTTCGCCATTCTCCCCTTTCTCACACCCCGATTTTTCAGGAAGTACGGAGGACGTGTTTCCGAGCTGGAGGCCAAGTACATACTCTTCCTGCTGTTCGCAATGGGGGGATTGGCGGTCTGGTCCGGCAGCGAAGCGGTCTTGCCAGCCTACATCATCGGCATGGTCCTGGCCGGGACCGTGGGAAAGGACCACAGTCTCATAAGGCGTCTGCGCACTCTGACGTTCGGATTACTGACGCCGTTTTACTTCATCCGGGCGGGATCGTTTGTGTCCGTGCCTGCATTAATTGCGGCCCCGCTCGTATTCACAGTGTTGTTTTTTGCCAAGATGCTGTCGAAAATGATTCCTCTGTACCCCACGGTGAAGGTTTTTAACTATCAGAAGGAAGAAGGGCTGTACTTCACGCTGATGATGTCGACGGGTCTGACGTTCGGGACTATTTCCGCGCTGTTCGGCCTGAATCACGGCGTCATCAGCCAGGCACAGTATTCATATTTGGTCGCCACCGTGATTGGGAGTGCCGTGATACCGACCATGATCGCCAACGCTTGGTTCATGCCAAGACACCTGCTCGCCACTAAGGCAAAGGAAGAGTCGGCGTTACCTCAACCTGTAAGCGAAAACGCAAACTAGGAGGGGGCATGACGGGAAGACGACGGAACGCGTATTCTCGCAAGTTGCTGGTCGGCTACGACGGGTCTCCGCACTCGGAAAAAGCAGTGGATGTGGCCTTTTCGTTGGCAGAATGCGTGGATGCGACAGTACTGATCTTTGCGATTGCACGGCCCCCGGAACCGTCGACTGCGGTCGAATTGGAAGCGGTGCTGGATAGCGCGAAGGAGCACTTTGAAGAGGGGTTTAAGAAGATCCTGGAAAGGGCCCGCGGGCGCGACCTCAACGTGAACGCCGACATGGCGGTGGGACATCCGGCAGAACAAATCATTCACCGGGCGGAGGCGGACGGCATTGACCTCATCATTTTGGGCCGACGCGGGCGCTCTATGATTTCAAGGATGGTGTTCGGTTCGGTCTCCGAGCACACGAGGGGAAGAAACCTTGGCTTCGTGACGGGCTTGTACCGCCGGAGGTGAGGGGAAAGGAACGAGCGACTTGCTGAAATATCTTTTGGTTGGTATTGGAGGCTGTCTGGGGTCGATTCTGCGCTTTTGGCTCGGCAGTTACATCGGCGGCAAAATGGGAGCTCGCTTTCCCTATGGAACGCTTGTCGTCAACATTACGGGTTCGTTTCTGGTTGGCCTGATCTTCGCTTTGCTGACTGTGAGAACTAATTGGGGTCCCAGCTGGCGATATTTGGTCCCAATTGGCTTTATAGGAGGCTACACGACCTTCTCCGGTTTCGAGTATGAGACGCTGCGGATGATCCAGGATGGCCAGATTGGTCTGGGACTTCTCTATGTGGCAACGAGCGTAGTTATCGGGTTCGTTGCGGTTTGGGGAGGCATGATAGCAGGGAGGGCAATCGCATGAAAGCTGAGGCTGCTAGACAAACAAGCGTAAGTCAGGCGCTCACCAAAGGCGCGTGTCCTATCTGCGGCATTTTGAAGGATTTCCAGTGGACGCCGGCTGCCATCGTGCGACCGCAGGCAGCGCTGCGATTGTGTAATTTTCACACCTGGTCACTGGTTCGATCGAGAGGTGGTTCGCTTGCACGCTCCACGCCCGGGGAGAGTGTTTCGAGTGTGTTTCTAAAGATGCTCAACCGCTCTCTCGCGGGGAAAGTGAGCAGCGATGATTCCCTGCTATGCCACCGCGTCCGAGAAGAAGGAAGTGACTCGCTTGCATGAACTGGAACATCAGTTCCGCCGGCCTCTATTCGTGCAATGGCTGAAGACGCAAGGGAGTCTTTGCATGGACCAAGCTCGGAAACTAAAGGAACTTATTCCTTTGCGATATCGCGCACTCATTGATGACGTCGTAGAACGGAATCGAGCGGAGCTTCGCGAGGAACTGGAGGCCTTCCATGGACAACTCAAACATGGGGTACATGCCGGTCGCGGATTGCTGGGCCGCGTGGCAGAATTTCTGGTTGGTCAAAGGGGACTCTAATGTTAGGAGGGCAACATGCTCAGAGCGGGACCTGGTAAGAAGGTCGGTATTTACGTGGCTGAAGACGAGCAGTACCACGGCAGCGCCGCCTACGCAGCGATTCTGGATTTTCTCTTCTTCCACGGCGTGTCCGGCGCAACCGTGACCCGCGGTATCGCCGGATTCGGGGCGGATCATCACCTTCACACGACGAGTCTCGTGGACTTGGCAGTCCGCCTGCCTGTCAAGATCGAGTTCGTCGAGACCGCGGAGAAAGTGGATGAGCTCTTAACCAAGCTGCGGGAAATGGCAGGTACCGGGCTGATTGAAATGCACGACACGACAATCGTCAAACCCGCCGAAAAGAAACGAAAGAAAGCTGAACGCGAGAGACCCGCCTTAAAGCGGGAGGGCAAAGCCAAGATGATGCGGATCTACATCGGCGAAAACGACAAGTGGAACGGCAAGCCACTGCATGAAGCCATCGTCAACGGCTTGCGATCGAACGACATTGCCGGCGTCACGGTTTATCGCGGAATCCTCGGTTATGGTGCCAATCGCAGAATTCACAAGGATGCTGCGCTGAGTCTTTCTCACGATCGACCTATCCTGCTGTCGATCGTTGATACGGAAGAAAAGCTGAAGGCGTTTATGCCCATTCTCGATCAAATGGTGCAACAGGGTGTAGTCGTGCTGTCGGACGTGGACATCATCAAGTACGCACATAACTATGAGAAAGCCGAGAGACGGCAGGAGGCGCGATTATGAAGCTCGAAGGAAAAGCCAAGTTATTGCGCATTCACTTTGGCGAGGACGACAAGTGGCAGGGCAAGCCGTTATACGAGGCCATCGTAATTAAATGCCGTGAACTCGATATTGCGGGAGCCTCGGTATTTCGCGGGATCGAGGGGTACGGCGCCAGTTCGCGCATTCACAAGGCGCATCTGCTGCGGTCCTCCGATCGACCCATCATGGTGTCGGTGATCGATACTGAGCAGAACCTCAAGAAATTGCTTCCGGCGTTGGATGAAATGGTAGATGAAGGGCTGATTGCCATGTCCGAGGTGGAAGTGATTCGTTATGTGCACCAGGACGGAGTGCGCTCTCCAGCTGCGCAGTGAAAGGACAAATTGAAACAAGAGCATTAAGGAACAAAGGGACAATGGACGAGGGCAGATTTCAAAGAAGCACGCGCGTGCAAAGCGATATTCTCAAACGTGTTCAGGAAAGCCGAGCGCGGCTAGAAACTGAGATTCGCAAGTTGCTGCACGAGGTTACCCGCATCGCGGAACAGGCTCTGGCCCATGCCAAGAAGCTGCGAAAACAGGGCGTGCCTGGGAACGAAGTGCGCTTATTGGCGCGCAAGGAATCTTACAAGCCTCGTCAGAGGACTGGGGATTCGCGCTTTCACTTCTAAGCGATAGTCGGTGCCTTCATCTGCAACTGGTTGGCAACTAGCACGTTGTCCAACCCCCTCGGCTATCCGGGAAGCTTGCTGGACACAAAACGGGATACCACGATCTCGTAAGGAATTGTAAAGGGGACCCTGCGCAACTTGAATCCTGAAAGGGGGTTTGCACCTGGTAGACACGGCGTCCGGGCCGCAGGCCCGAATAAACAAGTCCCGGATAAAAAGGAAAACGGAAAATGAAACGCATGATAGCTGGACTTTTATTGCTGATCGGACTGGGCACAGGAACGATGTTTGCCCAAGATGGCTGGAATCGACGCGATATACGGCGAGATGAGGCAAGGATCGCCCACGACCGCTGGGAACGACGTCGTGATCTTTACGTGCGGAACTACGCGGGCGCACGGCATGAAAATAGACAGATCCGGCGCGCATATCGCGACTCAAACCGCGGTCGCCGCGACTTGTATTGGAATCGGCGGTAGATAAGCCTCAGGACAATGGCAACTCCGAAGACGTTCGCAACTTGCCGAGCTTGCGAGGCGGGTCCTATGCGTTGATTTTCTGTTCGTTGTCAGTCAGGGAACGCGTTAGTTGGAGAATGAATCGTGGAACCGAGAATCCGGCGGGGAATGATGATGGCGTTAACGATCATGATTTGCTCGTTGGCGTACGGCCAGACACCAATCGTACGAGCAGAACGAGAGCTCTTCGCGTCGATCAACCAGGCGCGGCGTGCAAATGGCCTCCCTGCGCTGCTCTGGAATGAAGCGCTGGCCACAGCAGCAAGGCGTCACGCCGGGATTATGGCGGAGCGTGGATCAGCGCAGCACGGATTTCCGGGTGAGCCGAACCTGTCGGCGCGTGCCAAGCAGGCAGGCGCGCATTTCGGCTGGCTGTCAGAGAACGTAATCCAGGGATCATCGCCAGAGTTCATTCACGAGCAATTTATGAAATCCCCGCCACATCGCGCGAACATTCTCGACAAAGAAATGGATTCGGTTGGAATCGGCGTCGTCGAGCAAGGCCGCCAGCTCTTCGCGGTAGAAGACTTTTCACAGACGAGATAGAGGTTGAAACGTGACGCTGGTCTGCCTTCTACTCTTCGTTCCGGGGCGGCGTGGCGTAATAGCCGCTACGGGCCTGGACTTTGTAATCTGACTGTTTAGGCTTGATCTCCACTTTGCGGAAAGAACCGTCGCGCGCCGTGTTGGTGGGCGTATACCCGATGTTGTACTGGGTGCGAAGTTCCTCGGAAATCTGGTCAAAGGCCTGTCGGAGCTTCTCTATCTTGTTGCCCACCTCGATGACGCGCCCGCCCGTCTCCTGAGTGAGTTTTTTCATCTCGGCATCGCCGGAATACCCCCCTATACCATAGAAACCGCGGTCGGCAATGAGCAGCACATAACAGATCGCGTCCGCTTTCTGTGCGGCTTCGATGGCGTCTTTAATTTTGAGCCGGCTGCCTTCATCTTCTCCGTCGGTCAGCAGGACCATAGCCTTACGTCCGACCTCGTGGCTCAGTTCATCGTGCGAAGCAAGGTAAACGGCGTCATAGAGCGCGGTGCCGCGTTGCCCGGTTGAGGAGCATGGAATAGGTCCCTGGGGGCCAATCGGTCCACCCGAGCAGCCAACTCCGCCGGTATTGATCTTGGCCTGGTTGAGGGCATGTCTGAGGCGGCTGACCGAATTGGTGAAATCCTGCAACAGATCGATGTCGGTGTCAAAGCTGATGACGAAGGCTTCATCTTTCGAGCGCAGCGTAGATTCGAGGAACGATCCTCCTACCTCCTTTTCCATCTCCAGGACGCGCATTTGACTCCCGCTCGAGTCGATCAGGATACCGAGAGTCAGGGGGAGATCCGTTTCGGCTTTGAAATATTTGATGGTTTGTGGTTTGCCATCCTCGAAGAGGTCAAAATTTTCCTTGTTGAGATGGGGAATAAGCGCGCCATGCTTGTCCTTGACGTTGAAGAATAGCTGAACCACTTCGACGTTGACCTTCAGCGTTTCAACCGACTGGTCTTGCCCCTGCGGACTATTCGAGTCGGCGGGCGCCTGAGAGGTGTCGGCCGGTGCCGAAGAGTTCTGCGCGAGTGCCGCAAGAGAAAGCGTCATCGTCATGAAAGCGGCGAAAAAACACGGCACCAGACAACGTTTACGATGTACTTTAGTCATCAGAGTTTTTATCCCCGAACTTTGCTAGTCTATCCTGTAACAAGCTGTAATGGTTAGATGCACCAAAGCCAGAGGTTTCGGCATCTGAAGTACCGGAAAAATGGCTGGGATCGGGTGGTACCCAATGCAAAGGCTTCTGGCGTGTGAAACTGTGGTAGGCCGGGAGAACTGGGGAAAGCGAGAGCTCAAGAGCAAGATAAGGGGACGCGGGTATGGCCACAAAGATTAGCGCAGCGCTGGTTCTGGGGTTGACATTATTCCTCACGGGCGCCCTGGTGGCGCAACAAAATTCCCAGGACATTCCGGATGCCCCATCCGCGACCAGGCCTATACCACCCCCCGAGCCGCCCAGTCCGCGGTCCGAAGCGAACGAACCGCCGCAGCCAGATACGGCCCCGTCCGACTCGTCCAGCATAACCACCGGGGATAAGGAACTTCCCCGCAGCACTCCAAATTCTTCCGACACACAGCCCCCGCCCCCGCCCATGCCGCCGGTTAGAACCGTATCCGCAGGCAGCGTGCCGCGGGATGCGGAAACAGGGGAAGGCTACACGATCACAGTGACCAAAAACGTGGTGACGGTCCCCGTCACCGTAAAAGACAAAGACGGTCGGCTCGTCGGTGGGTTATTGCCCCAGGATTTTACGGTCCTCGAAAATGGGAAGAAGCAGACATTAGAGTTTTTCACAAGTGACCCCTTTGCCCTGTCGGCGGCCGTAATCTTCGATACCGGCATGGCTGAAATTGGTTTGAAGAAGGTGCAGGACACGCTATCGGCTTTACAGGGCGCGTTCAGCCAGTTCGATGAAGTTGCCATTTACACCTATAGCAGCACGGCGACCCGGGTATCGGATTTCACAACCGGTAGCAAGGAACTGACGTCGGTGTTGAACGAGGTCAAGGGATATAGCGGGGCAAATAACGGAGTTCCGGTCACGAGTGGTCCCCTCGGCCCGGAGGGCCCGTACATCAACGGGATACCGATTGACCAGCCCGTAAACCCGGTGAGCACACCGCCCAAGGTCGCCTACGTATTGAATGATGCCATCCTGCTGGCCGCACGCGATCTGTCGAAGCGCCCCCGGGAAAACCGGAAGATCATCTTCATCATCAGCGATGGACGAGAACAGGGATCGACGGCAAGCTATAAAGACACCTTGAAGGTGCTCCTGACGCAGAACATCACCGTTTATGCGGTAGGAATCGAAGGCGCGGCGATCCCGATTTACGACCGCCTCCAGCGTATCCATCTGCCCAAAACGACAGCGATTATGGGCTACAGTGACATCCTGCCGAGATACGTCTCGGCCACCGGAGGTGGCACGGTTTATAACGAGTTGACCCAAGCCGATATCGAGCGGGCATACGGCCAGGCCATCGGAAATGCACGCAATCAATACACGATGGCCTATTCGCCGAAATCCACCATTGGAGGATATCGGCAGATCGAAGTGCGGGTTCGCCGCCCAGACGTAAAGGTCTATGCGAAGGACGGCTATTATCCGCTCCCAACACCGCGTTAGGGGTGCCTGGCAGTCAACAATCTGAGACTGTTGCCATTTAGTAACCTGGGTAACCTGCGCAACCGTTTCCGTTGTAGTATAAAACTCATTAGTACTCGATACCGAATTTCTGGCGATAGGGCTCGCGCGTGGTACGCGACCGTCTTTTTCGCAAGCTTTTCTGAGGAAACCGTTTGAGTTTCATCAACTTCGCAGCGCGCGAGATCAACTGCAAGATCGTCTACTATGGCGCCGGATTGGGCGGCAAGACGACGAACTTACAGTTCATCTTCCAGAAAACAGCCGAGCAACAGAAGGGCAAAATGATCTCGCTCGCCACCGAGACGGATCGAACCCTCTTTTTCGATTTCCTGCCCCTTGATCTCGGCACAGTAAGAGGCTTCAAGACCCGCATCCACCTCTATACCGTTCCTGGGCAGGTGTTTTATGACGCCAGCCGCAAGCTGATCCTGCGTGGGGTGGACGGGATCGTATTCGTAGCCGATTCCCAGGAGGAGCGCATGGACGCCAACGTCGAAGCGCTCGATAACCTCATGTCGAATCTGAAAGAACACGGTTACGAGTTCGACAAGATTCCGTACGTGCTGCAGCTAAACAAGCGCGACCTGCCCAATATCATGTCGGTAGACGCTCTCTCGAAAGAACTGCGCAAGAAAAACGAGCCGGTAGTGGAAGCCGTGGCCTTCCAGGGAGTGGGCGTGTTCGAGACGCTCAAAGAAATCGCAAAACAAGTGCTCACCGAGTTGAAAAAGGGTGGGTAGGAAATTTTCGCTCTCACCCCAAGCCAAACATTTTGCAGGCACGCTTTGCCCCGTTAATTTGCCGTCTCCAAGGCGTCCGACAGTTCTTCCCATTCTTTCATCAGCCTCTGCAGATCGCTCTTCCGCCGAACGAGTTCCTGATTTTGGCGCTGCGTTTCGTCTGCGCTGACGAAGCTCTGGAACTGTGTTTCACAGATAACAATCGCCGCTTCAGTGCTCGAAATCTCTCCTTCGATCTCGTGCAGGCGGTCTTCCATCTGTTTGCGCTTGATCGGATTCAGCCGCTTAGCCCTGAGTTCGACGACGAGCGAGGCGGCTCCAGCCTCGTCCGGAGGCTGAAAAGCCGTTGACTCCAGCACAACCCCCTTCGAGTGGTTCAAATCCGCCTCCTTCCGCGGCGCCGGCGCGTCGCCGTGGGGCT
>Ga0302325_10027315_pt1 | contig 11833 bp, 6 predicted proteins | sample Palsa_T0_2_FD_201948 | JGI IMG/M metagenome (GOLD analysis project Ga0302325, IMG submission 201948) | Peat permafrost microbial communities from Stordalen Mire near Abisko, Sweden - Palsa_T0_2 | ecosystem: Environmental > Terrestrial > Soil > Palsa > Peat permafrost | place: Sweden: Abisko... | reverse complement strand
CGTTCGAGTTTCTGCGCAACGACGACTTCGATGCCAACAACTACTTCAACAACCTGGAGGGCCTGGCCCGGCCGGGATTTCATCGCGACCAGTTCGGTTTTACAGCCGGCGGCCCGCTATATCTGCCCGGTATTTACCGCCAGCGCGAAAAAACATTTATCTTCGGCACGTACGAAGGGCTGCGCCAGCAGACTCCGACTACGCTTCTGACCACAGTCCCCACGGCGCTGCAGCGGCAGGGCAATTTCTCCCAAACCTTCAACGAGAACGGCAGTCTGGCGGTGATCTACAACCCCTTCACTACCCAGTTTGGCAACGGCCAATACTCGCGCCAACCATTTCCCGGGAATATCATTCCGACCAGCATGTTGGATTCCGTGGCTCTTAAGCTCATGGCCTATTATCCGGATCCGAACCTGCCGGGCAATGCCGTCACTGGCGCCAACAACTATGCTGGAACCGCGGGGCTTCCGACCGATAGCGATCAATACACTGTCAGGGTGGATCACAATATCAGCGACAAGCAACACTTTTTTGCGCGCTGGTCACAGAAGCGCCAGTTCAAGCAACTGAGCGGCGACTTCTTCGGTACGAGCGACCCGGGCGGTAACGGCACCCTGGCGCCGGATAATCGATGGGATGCGGGCATGGGATTTACCGATGCATTTTCGCCCACCTTTGTGATGGTCGCCAACTTCGGGTGGGGACGCTGGGCCGAAGGCCGCAAGCCGCAGGGCGTGCCGTTTGACCCTTCCACGGTCGGTCTGCCAGCTACGCTCGACTCCTTTGGAGGACCGGGCGCGTTTCCTTCCGTCAATATCACCGGCGAAAACAGCCTGGGTTCCGGCGTATTGAACGCCACGCCGCGGGAGGCGCGCACCATCTCCACCGACTTCACCAAGATCCACGGCCCACATACGTTTTCCATGGGCTTCATGGGAATCGATTTCGTCCTGTACACCTTCAATTCGTCGCAGGCTAGTTTTAACTTCTCACCGGATTTCACCCAGGGACCGAACCCCACGGCGGCCAACGCTCTCACCGGCTACGGCTTCGCATCGTTCCTGCTGGGCACGGGAGACAACAGCAGCGGCGGTATCACTCTGAGCGCGGATGCGGCATTTACCAAGAAATTCTTCGGCTGGTATTTCAACGATGATTGGAAAGTCAGCCACAACCTGACCCTGAACCTGGGTCTGCGTTACGATTTCCAAACCGCGCCCACCGACCGCTTCAACCGGTTATCGTATTTCGACCCGCAAGCGACTAATCCCATCAGCACCCAGGTGGGGATTACCCTGCCCGGGGCGCTCGTCTATACCGGCGATGGCAATCCGCGCGGAGTTTACAATCCGCAATACACCAACTTCGCTCCGCGCATCGGCTTGAGTTATTCGCCCGCAAGAAAACTCGTGTTCCGGGCTGGTTTCGGCCTGTTTTACACGCCCGCCATGGAGTTCGGAGATTACCAGGGATTGACTCTGAACGGATTCTCCGAAACCACGCCGTATGTGGGCACGATCAACGGGGTGACACCGCAGAACCTGCTGAGCAATCCGTTTCCGACGGGCCTGCTGCAGCCGCCCGGTAAGGCGGATGGCGGTGCGACCAATGACGGCCTGACCGTCGACGCCGTCCTCCGCAACCGGCCCACACCTTACGTGGAGATGTGGTCCGCGAATCTTCAGTACGAGATCGCTCCGAACACTGTTCTGCAGGCCGGTTACGCTGGGAATCATGGCCTGAAACTGTTATTCGGGACAACCTCCGAGCTGAATGCGCTGCCGCCGCAAGACCTGGCGATGGGCAACGCACTGCTCGCGCCGGTAGCGAATCCGTTCTATGGCATCATCACTTCTGGAGCGCTTGCCGGCCCGACGATTCCTTACGGCCAACTCCTGCGCCCGTACCCGGAATATACGGGCGTGGAGAACGTGCAGGCGCCCGCCGCTTCCAGCTACTACGACGCGCTTACCCTCTCCGCCAACCGGCGCTTCAACAACGGCCTCCAGTTCCTTGTGACATTTACCTGGTCGAAGTATCTGGACGACAGTGAAGGCCCTGAGGGATGGACGCAAGGCCAGGCGCAATCCGTGCAAAACTGGTACGACACGGCGCTCGAAAAATCCCTGATGATCGACGACATTCCACGAAGCTTCGTGGCCAGTTACATCTACGAGCTTCCAGTGGGCAAGGGTAAGGCTCTCCAGCCGGAGAGCAAGTTCCTCAATGCCGTGGTTGGCGGCTGGCAGGTGGCCGGTATCACGACTCTGAAAGATGGCTTCCCGCTAGCCTTCGGGAATGCGACCAACAACACCAACTCGTTTGGCGGCGGCCAGCGCCCTAACCTCATTGGCAATCCTGGACTGGCGAATCCGACCATCTATGAGGAGTTCAACACAGCCGCGTTCGCGCAGCCGGCGGCGTTTACCTTCGGTGATGTCCCTCGCACGACCGGCTATATAAGATCCCAGGGCACCAACAACTTCGATGCCAGCCTGCAGAAATATTGGCGACTGTGGAATGAGTCGGCCAGGCTGCAATTCCGCGGGGAGGTCTTCAACCTATTCAACCGGGCGCAGTTCTTCGCGCCGAATACGACCTTCGGCACGTCCAGCTTCGGCGTTGTGCCGGGGGCGTTGCCGGCACGTTCGATTCAGCTTGGGATGAAGCTGTATTGGTGACCAGAAAGCTCATTCCTGGGATGGCTCAGTGATCGCCGCGTCCGGCCCGCTGCATCCGAATCATGCGGAACATGATGCTTTGCGTGTTCCACGCCAGATATCGATCGATGGTGGCCAGCACATCCGGCATCCGGCCCTGGGACTGATACAGCTTGGCGAGCGCGATCCAGGACTGTTTCGAGGAAGGGTCGATCTCCGTGGCGCGCTGATACTCTCGTTCAGCCGCTTCCAAGTCCCCCGCCTGGCGCAGCACCATGGCCAACACGTAGGCCGCCAAGCCGCTGTCGGGGGCGCTTTCGACCGCGCGGCGTGCCAGGGCTAAGCCTCGCTCCAGGTTCTTCTTTTCCATGGCATCACCGGCCAGCGCGGTCAGCAGCTTGGCATCTTTCTCGTCGGGAGTTACCGGTATCCGGTTGAGCAGTCGTATCCCGTTTTCGCGCAGCGTGGCCGACTGATATTTATCGCTGACGATAATTTCGGCCAATGCCAGATCGCGGTCTCGAAACTGCGCCGGCGGCTCTCGCCAGGGGATCAGTTCGTCCGGGGCGGTATTGCCGGCTTTACTGAGCGGGAGGGGTCGCCGCGGAATACTGTGGTCGGTGCTTGCCGCATGCGGAATGTCGTCCGGAGTCAACCGCGGCATGTGACAACTCACACACTCGCCCGGGGATTCCGGGTGGGCATTCTTGGACAAGGTGGCATGGCAGGATACACAGGCTCGGCGAACCTCGGCGGCATCCGTTTTCTGCTTGTGCGGATTGTGACACGTAGCGCACCATAGCCGGTCGCCGCTCGCCGGCTGGCATTTGCTGTGCGCCAGTTGTTCCGATTGACTCACCGCGTGGGTGGCTCCATCGTGCCGCGACCCCAGATAGGTCGCCGCGACTTGCTCGAACGGCTCGCCTGGATGAAAGTCCAGCCAGCGATTGCTGGGATTGAGCACGCGCGTTTCTCCCTCCAGGTGACACTGCTCGCAGATGCTGTTGCGCGCCGCTGCCGGCAGCTTCGCGGGATTCACGATGTTGCCGGTGGTCGGGCGGCGCGCGTGCTCGTCGCCCGGTCCGTGGCAGCGGTCGCAGCTGATCGAGGCCAGTGGTTGTCCCGAAAAACGATGCTCCTCGGAGCCGCTGAACTCTGCCCGGTCGGCGTGACAGAACAGGCATCTGGCATCCACCCGGCGGTCAAAATCCAATCCCGGCGAATCTGCGTATCCCGGCGATAAATCCCATCCGTGCGAGCGGTACCAGGAGGCCGGCGATTCGAACAAGTAATTGCCGATCTGCACCAGGTAGCTATAGCCTACGCGGCGCGCCCCAATTTGGTAGGCGATGGGATACTCGGCGGTCAAGCGCTGGACCAGCAGGTGAATCATCCGCCGGTCACGCTGCTCGACGGTGATGACGCTGCCGCTCAACTCGTGCGTGATCCGCCCGCCAGGCTGCATGACGGGAGGACCTATCGAGTTGCCCATGGGAGATTTGCGGAAGGATTCAGTCTCCGCGGGATGACAGTGGGAGCACGGCGAAACCTCCTGGGCCCCGCGCGCACTCGCAAGGCAGAGAGCTATCACCACTGCCCGGCTAAGGCCAACCAGGGGACTTCTCAATTGAGCTTCTCCACGCCGGATTTCTCCTAACGCGGGATCACCGGCAGAACCAGCGCGGACGGGTGCTGCTGGTCGTGGTAGATCCGCTGCTGAGCCTTGATCATGCGTGAGGAACCCGCTATCGGCTCGCCCGTATTCAGATTCCGGTCGAAGCGCGGGAAGTTACTGCTCGATACATACAGCCGGATGCGGTGTCCGGCCTTGAACAAGTTGCTGGTGGCCCACAGGTCGATCGAATATTTATAAATCTTGCCCGGTTCGATCGGCTCGGCCTGCCGCGTCGAATTCCGATACCGCGCCCGCACGATGCCGTCGGTCAGGAAGCGCGCGTAGCCCGATGGCTCCACGTCCGCCAGCAAGGCCGTGAAATCGGTGTCCACTGCCGAACTGGAGGCGTAGATGGCGGCCTTCACCCAACCGGTCGCCTCAACGTCCTTGGCCAGTGGCGGCGTGGAGAAGACCAGCACGTCCGGCCGGCCCTCGCTAGGGCGCTGATCGGCAGGACCCGGCGGGAGCTGATTGTTGCCGCAGCACAGCCGCCCGCCGATGGTTGGAACAGGCATCGCCGGATCGTATTGGTACTGCTCCGGCTCCGCCGCGCCCGGAGCATCGGTCGAAAGCGCGCCAGCCCGCAAATAATAATTGGTATACTGCGTGCGCGCCAGGGGGAACTCCTGCTCGTCGCGCCAGGCGTTTTCGCCCATGATGAAAATGCGCACGGGCGCGCCGGTGGCATACTCATTGCGTGCGCCCTTCAGCGCGTAGTCGTACCAGCGCAGGACGGTGGCATCGGTATCCAGCACCGCGCTTTTGCCGAAGGTCACGTCGCCAACTTTGCCTTCGGGCGAAGTCTCGGCATGCGCCCAGGGACCCAGCAGCAGCCGCTGGTCGGCGCGCGCCGGCGAAGCACCGCGCAGCCCCACATAGTTCTGAATGGTGCCTTTCAGGAAGATGTCATGCCAGCCGCCCGAGTGCAGCGCTTTGATGTTCATCTCCCCATAGTGATCGGAGATTTTCCATGGCCGCCAGTAGTCGTCATCCCGTTCGTGCGCCACCCAGTCGGGGAAGTAAGGAGCCAGCGCCGAAACCGGCGGCAGCTCGAGCATGCGATAGCTATCCACCGGCAATTGCTGCACCCACGATTTGGGGTTTTCGAGTCCCGCCGCTTTGCGCCGCAAAGTATCCACAGCCAAGCCGCTCGACCATGAGCTGGCGAACCATTGCATGAGCGCGCCGTTCTGATACGTCCAGCCATCGTAATACTCCGATGCGGTTACATAGGGCTGAATGGCCACCAGGTGCGGCGGGGATGCTATGGCGGCCAGCATCTGCGTGGCGCCAACGTAAGAGCCGCCGAACATGCCGACTTTGCCATTGGCATAGGGCTGTTTCGCGGCCCACTCGATGGTGTCATAGCCGTCCTGGCTTTCGTAGCGGAAAGGGTAAAACTCGCCTTCCGAATCGAAGCGTCCGCGCGTATCCTGGATGATCACTACATACCCATGCGCAGCCATGGCCGCCGCCGAACCAGCTCCGCCCGCCCGGTTGTATGGCGTGCGCTCCAGCAGCACCGGGAATTTGCCTTCCGCCTCAGGCTGGTAAACATCGGCGATTAACTTCACGCCGTCCCGCATGGTAATGGCGACGCCCGAGTGGATGGCCACCCGGTAGGGCTGGCCCCAGGCGCTCCAAGCAAAGAACAGCGAAACAATAGAACCCGTGAACAGGCGCATCGGTATCAATCATATCGCCAGATGCGTGTCTTGGCGTTTTTGCGCGAGATGCTGCCGGGCGCCAGGACCCTATTTGCCGGGTGCGCTGCGATGGAGTTCCTCGTTTTCCTGCTCCAAAGCCTGCATTCGCTTTTCGACGGGGGCCAGTGCATTCCGTATCTGCTCTTCGGTAAAGCGCGGAGTAATGTACTGCTGGCAATTCCAGTCGAATGCCTCCACGTGAATGACGAATACACGCTCCGCGCCGGCTTCGTATTCCTTATCGCGGAGCTTCACGACCCATTCCTTCGCTTCCGCCCCTTCCAGGATCTTTACGTGCCCGAGAATCTTAAGGCGAGCCTGCCGGGGATAGTCGACCAGTATCAGCGCCACCCGGTCATCCGTCATCAGATTGCCGGCGCTGACAAACTGTTTATTGCCGGGAAAGTCCGCAAAAGCAATCGTGTGGTCGTCGATGACTTTCAGGAATCCCTTCGGGCCTCCCCGGTGCTGTACATACGGCCAGCCGGTGGCGCCCACGCTCGCCATGTAAAAGCTGTCGCACTCCGCGAGAAATTGGGTTTCGGCGCTGCCGATTCCGTCTTGGGAAAAGCCGGATGCTTCCCTCTTCGCATACTGCCGGCGGCTTCCGTACCGCTCCTGCAGCGCTTTTATAACTGGGGTAAAGACCAACGATCCGAAAGTGTACGCCATGGTGGAACTCGCTCGGTGAGGCTTTGGATTCGCATCGGGCTAAAAGGTCGCATGATTCACGAGCATAGTCCTATAATGAATTCCATGCTTCGTGGCGATCTCTCGTTGATATTTGTCGCGACGGCCGTTTTGGCGGCCGGCCCGCGTACGGTAACGGTGGCGCAATCCGGCGCGGCCGATGTGGTCGGTGCGGACAGCGTGGCCTTGCAGAAGGCCGCACAGATGCTGAAGTCCGGCGACACGCTAGTGATCGGACCCGGAACGTATAACATGCAGAACAGCCTCTTCGTGCCTTCCGGTGTCACGGTACGTGGCACTAAGGACAAAACCATTCTCAAGAAGAGCCGTGGCATTGAGAGCGCTCTCGCCGAGGACGGCGATTACGGAGAAAGCAGCCTTGCGGTAGTGGAGCCTCAGAAATTTCTCCCCGGCATGGGCATCGAGGTGGTGGATGACAAACTGAAAGACGGCTGGGATATCAGCATCTCGAGCATCGTGGATATCAAGGGACCGTACCTTATGATTAATCCCATTACGGTTCGCGACTACGATCAGGAGCGGCTGCACGCCAAGGTGCGCAACACCTTTCCGATTCTCTGCGTGATGAACGCCGAGAAGGTCATCCTGGAAGACATCACTGTGGACGGCAACCGGGCGGAGAACGCCTATATCGACGGGTGCCGGGGCGGCGCCATTTATCTCTACAACGTGCGCGACGTCACCGTACGCAACTGCACCGCCCGAAACTACAATGGCGACGGCATCTCGTTTCAGATCACTGAGAACGTTCAGATTCTTAACTCTGAATCCTATGGTCACGCCGGATACGGGGTTCACCCGGGCACCGGCAGCTTACGGCCGCTGGTGGAGGGGTGCCGTCTGCATAACAACGGCGATATCGGTTTGTTCCTCTGCTGGCGTGTGCGGCACGGACACTTTGAGAACAACTTGATCGAGGATAACGGACACTATGGCATCTCGATCGGGCACAAGGATACGGACAACGAGTTCCTCCACAATACGGTAGCGCGTAACGGGTCGTGCGGCATCTACTTCCGTAAAGAGACGCTCAAAAATAGCGGCCACCGGAACGTGTTCCGGAACAACACGGTGGTGGACAACGGCAATGCCCGCGATGGATACGGCTTCTACATCTCCGCCGCCGCCGGGGATCTGGTGATCGAGAAGAACAAGATCGCGGACACGCGCGCCGCCGGGGCCACTCAGAAGATCGCCATTTACAAGGCCCCCGGTGCGGGATCGGTACTGTCCCGCGACAATAATTCGGTCGGCGACAGCGTGGCATCGGCAGCCGCGCGATAACCTGCTTGATCATGCGAACTCTACGGCAGACCGGATTTCTGGCGGCCATTTGGACGGCATCGGCGTGCATAGCTATGGCCGGCGATTGGACCATGTTTGGGCACGATCCGCAGCGCTCGGGTTGGGCCATGGAGGAAAATACCGTTAGCCCGGCGAATGCCTCTAATCTTGGATTGAAGTGGAAAACCAAGCTCCAGAATGAGCCCTACAGTCTCTCGGCGCTCACCGCCCCGGTCGTTGCTTCAGACATCGCCACCGTTCACGGCGTTCGCAGTGTGGTCTACGTAGCCGGCATCAAGGGCACTGTATTTGCTCTGGACGCCCAAACCGGAGCAGAGTTGTGGACCCACACTTTCCGCTACGTTGTCTCGCCCGGCAAGGGCGGCTACCAGGGCACATTCTTGTGCCCCAACGGCATTACCGCAACTCCGGTGATTGACAAGAGCACCAGTATCCTTTACGTGATCGCGGGAGACGGAGCGCTCTATGGGCTGGATCTGGGAAGCGGTAAGGTTCGTTACGGTCCGGTCCAGTTCGTCGCACCCTTTTCCAAGAACTGGAGTCTCAATCTGGCCGGCGGAACGATCTACACAGTTCTGTCTCAGGGCTGTGGAGGAGGGCTCTCCGGATTCTACTCGATCGATATCGGAAATCCGCATAACCCATCCATCCGCCAGATGCTGCTGTCTAATACAGACACCGCGGGCATCTGGGGTCGGGCGGGAGCAGTAATTGGAAAGAACGGACGCCTCTATGCCTCCACCGCCGACGGCAAATTCGATCCGCTCGCCGGTGATTATTCCGACAGTGTGGTGGCCGCCTCTATTCGCGAACTGAGCCTGGCGGACTACTTTCTACCGGCCAACTGGGACTATCTCCGCAAACACGACCTCGACCTGGGGGCCTCGAGCCCGGTGTGGTTCGGCTGGCGGAATCGCGATCTACTGGCCAGCGGCGCTAAAGAAGGCGTCGTCTACTTGCTGGATGCCAATTCGCTGGGCGGTAACGATCACCAGACGGCCCTTTACAAGACTCCGAAACTCGGCAACGACGAGGATGGATGTTGTGACGGCCTCGGTATCTGGGGCGGCCTGTCGACTGCCCGGGATGAAGAAGGTCAGACCTGGTTGTTCGTCCCCATGGGCGGGCCGCCCTCGGTAACCGCGCCGAAGTTCCCGCTTAGGAATGGCGACAACCCTCACGGCAGTATCATGGCGTTTAAGGTGGTCCCGGATCCCAAGACTCAGAACCCAGTGCTCGAGCCGGCCTGGATTTCCGGCGACTTCGATCTTCCGGATCCTGTCATCATTGCCAACTCCGTCGTGTTTGTGCTGTCCACTGGAGAGAATGCCCATCAGCGTGGCGGAGAAGAGAAGCGGCTTTTGAACACCCGCCCGGCCGTTCTTCATGCTCTCGATGCTCGAACCGGCGCGGAGCTATACAATAGCGGCGATGCCATTACCGGTTGGGTGCATTTCAGTGGACTTGCGCTGGCGGACGGTCAAATCTTCTCCGTGGACCACGATTCGAATGTCTACTGCTTCGGACTCAAGAGCAAGTAACCGGGCATCGCGCGAGCGGTCACGCGGACGCGCCGGACGCCGCACTGGCAAACGCTTGCGCGATCAATTCCTGCGCCTCTTTCTGTATCCTCCGCAGGTGGCTCTCGCCCAGGAAACTTTCCGCGTATAGCTTATAAACGCTCTCCGTACCGGACGGCCTCGCCGCGAACCATCCATTTGCTGTCACCACCTTCAACCCGCCGATGGGCGCGCCGTTACCTGGGGCGGTGGTCAGCGTCGCCTCGATCTTTTCACCTGCGAAGTCGGCGGCATGCAATTGCGCGGGCGACAAATTCTGCAACACGGCCTTCTGCTCGGGCGTGGCCGGCGCATCGATGCGCTCATACACCGGTTCGCCGAACTTGCCCGCCAGCTCGCGATAGCACTCGCCGGGATCGCGGCCCGTGCGCGCCAGGATCTCCGCGGCCAGCAGGCCCATGACGATGCCGTCCTTGTCTGTAGTCCACACGGTGCCGTCGCGCCGCAGAAAAGACGCACCGGCGCTCTCCTCACCGCCGAATCCCAGCGCCCCGCTCAACAGCCCATCTACAAAATACTTGAATCCAACGGGCACCTCCACCAGCTTGCGCGGCAGGCTGGCCGCCACGCGATCGATCATGCTACTACTGACCAGCGTCTTGCCCACCGCGGCATCGGCCGGCCAGCCGGGCCGGTGCTGGAATAGAAACCAAATCGCCACCGACAGGTAGTGATTGGGATTCAGCAGCCCGGCGCTGCGCGTCACCACGCCATGCCGGTCGTGATCGGTGTCGCAGGCGAACGCAATGTCAAACTGGTCCTTCAGCGCGATCAATCCCGCCATGGCGTAAGGCGATGAGCAGTCCATGCGGATTCTGCCGTCCCAGTCGATCGACATGAAGCGGAACGTGGGATCCACCGTGTCGTTTAATATCGTCAACGGCACGCCATAGCGCTCGCTGATGCGCCCCCAATAGGCCACGCCCGCGCCGCCCAGGGGATCCGCGGCTATATTGAGATGCGCGCTCCGGATCGCTTCCATGTCCACAACCTGATCGAGGTCGTTCACGTACGCCGAAATATAATCATGCCGGTGTGTCGTGGATGCTTTGAGTGCGCTCTCGTACGGCATCCGCCGGACTTCCCGCAAGCCGCCCAATAAGAGCCGGTTCGCGCGGTCTTCGATCCAGCGCGTCGTTCCGGTATCCGCCGGACCACCGCTCGGCGGGTTGTACTTGAAGCCGCCATCTTCCGGTGGATTGTGCGACGGGGTGATCACGATACCATCCGCCAGGTTCTCCTTCCGCCCGCGGTTGTAGGTCAGTATCGCGTGGGATAGCGTAGGAGTCGGCGTATAGCCGCCCGCACTGTCGATCATCGTGTCTATGCCGTTGGCCGCCAGTACTTCCAAAGCGCTGGCCCATGCCGGATCGGATAACGCATGCGTGTCCATGGCCAGGAACAGCGGCCCGGTGGCCGTGTGTTGGCCCCTGTATTCACAGATCGCCTGCGTGATCGCGAGGATATGGGCCTCGTTGAAAGACAGCGTGAATGCGGAGCCCCTGTGCCCGGATGTTCCAAAAGTCACGCGTTGCGCGGTGACGGCCGGGTCGGGCCGGCCCGTATAGTAGGCCGTCACCAGCCGTGGAACGTTCACCAGCATCGAAGGCTGCGCGGGTTTTCCTGCGTTCGGGTCGAGTGCCATCTCCCCTATTCTCGCTCCATCAGCTATCCTTTATCATGCCTGCAAATTCACCCCGTCCCGAGCTCTGGTTGATGCGCCACGCCGAGACCGTGTGGTCTCTGTCGGGCCAGCACACCGGGCGGACAGACCTCCCCCTGACCGCCGCGGGCGAAGCGCACGCCGTCGATATGGGGCGGTGCCTGGCCGGGCGGCCTTTCGCGCTGGTGTTGACGAGCCCGCTGCAGCGTGCGCGCGAAACGTGCCGGCTCGCGGGCTACGGCGATGCAGCCCAAACTGAGCCCAACCTGAGCGAATGGGACTACGGCCTTTACGAAGGACATACCAGCGCCGAGATTCAGAAAGACGTGCCTGGCTGGACCATCTGGACGTCGCCCGTTCCGCAGGGCGAAACTATCGGGCAAGTGGCCGGGCGGGCAAACCAGGTGATCGCGCGCGCCCTGGCCGCCCCCGGCGATGTCGCTTTGTTTGCGCACGGCCACATCCTGCGGGTACTGGCGGCTTGCTGGCTGGGTCTGCCTCCTACGGACGGCAAGCTTTTCGCGTTGGGA
>Ga0302325_10027314_pt1 | contig 11833 bp, 9 predicted proteins | sample Palsa_T0_2_FD_201948 | JGI IMG/M metagenome (GOLD analysis project Ga0302325, IMG submission 201948) | Peat permafrost microbial communities from Stordalen Mire near Abisko, Sweden - Palsa_T0_2 | ecosystem: Environmental > Terrestrial > Soil > Palsa > Peat permafrost | place: Sweden: Abisko... | reverse complement strand
GACTTCGCGTCGCCGCAATGGAGCCCGCCCGTGACGGGCGGGATGACACTCCCGCCAGCCGATGCACGCCGACTCCCGCCAGCCGCCGCAATGGAGCCCGCCCGTGACGGGCGGGATGACCCATGACGGGGCTAACCCGCTGGTCACACAACGTGATGCCGCAATGGAGCCCGCCCGTGACGGGCGGGATGACCTGGCCGCTGACGCCCTGACCGACGTGCGGAACCTTGCCGCAATGGAGCCCGCCCGTGACGGGCGGGATGACCGCTCACCAGCACGGCCCAGACCCCGATCCTGCTGATGCCGCAATGGAGCCCGCCCGTGACGGGCGGGATGACGTCGGCGTCGACTACGACACCGTGACGATCCGCGCGCCGCAATGGAGCCCGCCCGTGACGGGCGGGATGACCCGGCGTGCCGCCGCGGCCGCCCGCACACGCTAGCGCGCCGCAATGGAGCCCGCCCGTGACGGGCGGGATGACCGGGCCCCGCCACGACACGCCCCTGCGCGCCGCCATGCCGCAATGGAGCCCGCCCGTGACGGGCGGGATGACCCTCGCACCAGCCCACAGCGCATGCAACACAGCGTGGCCGCAATGGAGCCCGCCCGTGACGGGCGGGATGACCTCAGATCTCGGCTGCGAGCACGAGCGGCTGATCATGCCGCAATGGAGCCCGCCCGTGACGGGCGGGATGACGTCTGCACCGCGTGCGTGCCCGGCGGGAACAACCGGCCGCAATGGAGCCCGCCCGTGACGGGCGGGATGACGAGGGAGAGCGGCTTACGACTCGGCTTCGGTGACGGTGCCGCAATGGAGCCCGCCCGTGACGGGCGGGATGACGGCTCGCAAAAATCGAGCCACATGAGCAGCGCAAATCCGAGGCTATGCGAGCGGTTCCGTGCAATCGGCAGACTGGCGTTTCTCTGTGGAGTTGTCAAGGTGCACGAACGATGGCTGACCTGCATGCGAGCGGTCCCCGGGATCAGACTCACCACCGGAGCGCTCGCACGCTCAGACGATGACGGCACTCGACACCGGAAGCTTGTTATGGTGGCCGAGGAACAGGAACCGTGAAGAGTCCCCCGCCTGGCCGAGGTCGATGACCATCACGCTGTCCTCCGACGGTTTCATCCGGGCCTCGATGTCGCCGCGCATGAGGACCGTCTCCTGGTCAGACAGATCGCAAACGAATACTGAGTACTGGATCCGCGTGCCGTAGCCCTCCATGCAGGTCGCGACATTCCGCAGCCGCCGGTCCTCGCGAATGTCGTAGGCGACCAGGTAACGTCGGCGGGCCACGGCGCTACCTGGTGACCAGCGGCTCGTACTGAGGCAGCTCGCCAACCAGGTGCGCAGCCAGAATCCGCGCCTGCAGCTCCACCGCGCGCCGGTAGCTGACCGTGTACCCGAAGAGCGGATGGCGCACCTGCGTCGTCATCCGCCGTTCCCAGGCACGGATCACGGCCTTGCGCCCCTCACCTGTCAGCGTGACCGCCCCAGCGCGCACGAGGAGATCCGAGCCGCCGATCTCGCGGTTGTTGATGACAGTGAGCACTGTCGAATCTGCCAGGAGGGGCCTGAACTCCTCAGCAAGATCGAGCGCGAGCGCAGGCCGGCCAAACCGCGGCCGATGGAGCAGCCCGACGTAAGGATCGAAGCCAACCGCGAGGCACGCCGCCATGACCTCCTTGGTCAGCATCCCGTAGCAGAACGAAAGCAGGCAATTGACCACGTCCGTGGGCGGCCGGCGGTTCCGCAGCCCGGTAAACGCGACCCCCGGCAGCTCGGTCGCGCGTTCAACGAGAGCGGGAAACGCCTCGAAGTACAGCCGCGCGGCCACGCCCTCGATACCGAGCAACTCCGGCAGGCCTGTTGCGCGCTCGGCCTGCTGGGCCAGCGCCGCCAGCTGCCCGACCGTGCGCGCGACAGACTCGCCGCCATTGCGACGTAGTAGTACCCGGCAGTTGCGGATCTTCCCGGCGATCATCCGCCGCGGCGCGTCGATCTCCCCGCGGGCAGCGGCCGTGGTCTGCCGGATCCGCAGCATCACGTTCTTGCTGGGCAGTCCGGTCGTCATGCCAAGCAGCCAGCCGCCGTAGGAGAAATGGAAGACGTCGATATCGCGCTCGAACAGGCTTCGCAGCGCCTGTGCGCTCACCTGGACATTGCCGTACGCGCATACGTGCAGCACGTCGATCAGCCGCATGCTGGCGAGGGGTTCCCGGCGTTTGGACACAGTGAGGCGGCCGCCGTCCACGCCGACCATGGAGCCGGGCTCCGTCACGTACAGCGGCGCCGAGTCCGGATCGCTCGCTATGAGCCGGCGCGGCGGCCCATCGTTTCGCCTGGCCAGCAGGTTGGTCTCGTCAGGCAGGCAGATCCCCACCAGCGAGCAACGCGGGCACTTCGGGCTGGACTGCAGCGGCGGCGGCGGCACCAGCCGGGTTGCCGCAGACCGCGCTTCGGCTACGACCTCCAGAGTCCGGGCCATTAGCTCGGGTGTCGTCTCGACAGGCACACGCCGGCGCGTCTCCGCGTAGAAGATCTCACCGCGCTCGCAGGCATACCCGTGCTCGCGCAGCAGCAGGACCTGAGCGCAGATCTGAATAGCGTCGGCTTCCCAGGCCGTGCCGTCCAGCGCGGGCCGACCCTTCTTCAAGTCGACCGGCATTACGCCGCCGCCCGCCGCCTCGAGCAGGTCAAGCTTTGCCACAATGCCGAGCCGCTCACTCGACAGCTCGACCGACCGCGCCGCCTTCACCTCGCCCTCGTCCGGCAGCGGCGCCGCCCCTCCCCCGGCATCCACCCGGCGGTGCCGGCGATCGCCCTCGGCCACGTCGGCATTCGACGCCCAGAGCGAGTCCACCCACTCCAGGAAGAACAGCCGCGGGCAGTAGGCGTACTCGTTCAGCATCCGCGCCGGCACCAGGTCCGGCAATTCGGTGAGCATGGTTACCCCGGCTCCGGCTCGAAGATGCCGTACCCGAAGTGACTGAGCTGGCCGAGCAGCAACGGTCCCGACACCTCTTCGGCGAATTCCAGGCGCAGGCCGAGCCCGGGCCGAGACTTGTCCCTGCGTTCGTTGATCCGGTAACGGCGGAAGTCAAGGGCCCACCTGTCGGGCAGCCTGTCGTCCACGGCGACCCGCACAACGACGGCTGGCGGCTGATCGCGATATCGCAACTCGGCAGCCACATCAGCCGCAACGAAGTCATCCAGTATCTCCCGCTTGCGGTGCCGTACGGGCAGGTACGGCGTGTGGCTGTGCCATCGCCGCGCTGGCGCGCACAACTCCGGCGCCACCTGCCCAATCGGCCCGGCCGCCTGGAATAGCAACTCGAGTGCCGGGAACCCGCGCACCTCGTAGCCCTCGCCGCTGCGCCCGCCCTTGCGGCCATCAACCCCGCGCAAGGTAACGATCGCAGCAACTTCCTCGGGCTCCAGTCCACCTGGCACCCATACAACCAGAGCCATAACGCATGGTCCCCGCTCACTCCCCCCCGCGATCGGAATCCAGTGGGCGTGTTCATGATCGGTTGCCGCTCCCCCGCTGCCGAGGATCACCCGCCGCCGGTCGTCGGGGAGCCCGGCAGCAGCGAGCTGGTTCCCGAACTGGCGGTGCACCTCGTCGGCCAGCAGGATCCCGCTCGCGGGCCGCAGCGGAACCCGGCCTGCGACGAAGAACCGGACCGCTTCGACCGGCTCCGGCCGACGTCGGGCGGGCGTCGGCGACGCGACCGCCGGACCGGTGGCGTAGCTCACCCAGACTGAGCCGGGCGGCAACGTTCGCCGATTTCTGCGCATCTCGCCCGTGGTCACCTCCAGGGCCGGCCTGCTCACCGGGCGAGCTGGGGCCAGCAGCCGGGCCCGGCGAGCGCCGCCGGCTCCCGGCCGCCACCAGGTTTCGTCCGGCACCGGGTCGCTGTCCAGCAGCCGCGCCTCGCAGACTGACTCGGCCCGGCCGAGGTACGGCACCAGCTCAACCAGTTTGGCGAGCACCTCCCGCTGCTCAGCCGACAAGTCGCCGTCCCACCGGATCAGTACCTCTTCATCGCGGCCGACCGACAAGAACGGGTCGAGGGTAAGGTCAGTGCCGCCGGTCTCGCCCTTCTTGTGACCGAGGTCGGGCAGGTAGTGGCGGGTATGCCCAGGCCAGGCAGGCGGCGTCAGGTACGACGGCGGCTCACCAAGTGCATCCAGCAGCGCGTCGAAAACTGGGGCGGGCAGGTCTGGCCAGCGGGTATACCAGGTGGCCACCAGCGCCCGCAGCAGCCGCCAGGGCGCCGGCGGCCACTCCGCCGCTCCCTCGTTGACGCTGCGGTCCCAGGGCGTGGCGTGATACCGCCCGAGCGGGAACCGGACCGCGATCGTGATCCCCATTTCAGTTGCCTGTGCCCTTGCCACGCCCGGCCCAGACGACCTCAGTTACCGGGCCGAGCTCAGCAGCGCAGTCGGCAGCCAGCTTGGTGACCCGGCCGGCAGCATCCTGCGCATCCGGCCGCTCCCCGCGTACATCCCGCACGACAAGATCGCACCGGGTGCGCAGGCGAAGGCCGGCGTCCAGCAGGGATGCGATCTCGAACTCGGCGAGCGCCTCCAGCAGCGCCGTCGCGGGCACGGACAGACCATAAGAACGGAACTGGGCATGATCAACCGTGAAGTACGCGGTGATCTTGTCGGCGGTGTACTCGACCCGGTGATGCGGCACCGTGCCGTATCCCCTGGCGGTTGCGCCTGCCTCGGCTTCGTTGATGACCCCGTCCCGCTTCACCCCGCCGCTGACAACCGGACGTACTTGATACGCCTCGACGAAACTGGTCACGGCCCGGGCGATCTTCGGCTGCCACGGCCATGCCTTGCGAGCGAAGAACACGCCATGCACCAGCGACACCGGATCGAGCGCGAAGCAGACGCGGGCAACAGCGCGGTAGTCCAGCGGGCGCCCCTTCCGCAGAGCAAACTGCTCCGCCAACCATGCCTCGCCGTCATGTCCGCCGACCTTGCCCTCCATGATGTACGCGGACGCGAGCCGGTGCGCTTCCAGACGACTGGACGAAAGGAAGCCGCCATCGGGGCTGACGATGCGGACGTATGGCAGGACGGCCACTTCCTCCGCCTGATCGGCGTGCGCCTCGTCCCAGGTGGTGCTTTCCAATCGGTTCGCCATCGACTGGGCAGATTCCACCAGCAGTGCCCTGGTGTCCTGGCCGATCTCAAACTCGGCCGCGCCGAGGTCGGGAAACCCGGTGGGCTGGAACAACGAGCCGGCCAGCGGGGACAGGTCGGCTTCGAGCACGGTGCGTTGTGCGTTCATGACAGCTCCTCTGAGATGTTGGGAGATTCGGTCGAGTCGGTGGACTTGGAGTCGGTGGTTTCATCTGCATCGAGGTCGTCGCCGCTGCCGCGCAGGATCGCCTGGCCGGTAGTCCCTGCTTCTGCTCGCAGCGAGACTGTGAGCCGGTGCAGCACTTTCGCGGAGCCACTAGTAGCGGGTACCAGGGCAGCGGCGATGAGCGCGCCGTTCGCGGACCGCGGCGGCGGCGGGACCGCGAGCAAGCCTGCCTGCCGCAGCCTGGCAGCCGCCTCCTGGTGCACGGCCCGAACCTGGCCGGCGGCCAGCCTGCTTGCCCAGTCCGGGCTCATCGCCAGTAGCGACACGTCGCCGTCGCCCCGAGCGCGCGCCAGGCCGGCTGCGAGCGGGTGCAGCAAACCCAGCGTGGGGACCAGCCCGCCCGGCGCCAGGGCGGGCCAGGTCCAGTGAACACCGCGCCACTCCAATGCCAGGCACGCCCGCAGCCAACGATCCAGGGCCGCCTCGTCGATTACCCCGAGCGCCCAGTCGTGCAGGTCAGCGACAGGCACCGGGATCTGTGACCGGAAGGTGGGGATCCCGCGGAATGCTCGCGGGCTCGGCTCGTCGGCAGCAGTGCGAGACCGCCACGCGAGCACGTCGGCGAATACCTGGGGCAGCGTCCGCGACCCGAAGCCGCTCACCAGGGACGTGTCCCGCCAGCGCCCGGCCGACCTGGCCCGGTCCGCCGGGCCAGGCGGGTCGACCGGCAGCAAGATCTGCCGCATGCTCCTGTCCGGCCCGGTTGCGGACCAGGTGGCGCAGGACGCAAGACCGACCGCAATCCGCAGCTCAGCGGACGACCCGCCTCGCTCAAACTCGGCCAGGAAGTCCCGCGCGTTCGGCGGACGGCGCACTGCGATCTTGTCCCGCGCCCGTCCGCTGCGCCCAACCGCTTGCTCCAGCGTGGTGAGCGCCGCGAGCAGGTCACGCAGAGCGGCGGACTCGCCGTCGCGCGCGTAGGACAGGTGGGCACCCTCGAACTGCCGCGTCGCCTGACTGACCGCCGCCGATGCGTCAGCGCTTCTGGCCCGGGCAGCCCAGTCCTCGACTAGCGCTACGAGCCGTACCGCAGGCCGTTCTCGGACGGCCACCCGGTCGACGGGAACTGCGGTGAAGGCCAGCCCGTTGCGTCGCTGCAGGCCGTACCGGACGAACTCGTCCACGCCTCTGGCAACGCCCAGAGTGCTGGTCGCCGCGTAGAACTCGACGGCGCGGCGAGCCGGGTGCCCGTGCCAGGAGGCTCGGGCCTCGCTGAACAGCTGGCGGATTTCGGCCAGCGTGTAGGGCCGCTTCCAGACTGGGACCCATATCTCGCCGCGCGACTCCTCGCCTTCAGCGCCGCTCGCCGAGCCGTCCGGCGACCCGTAAACGGTGAACGGGATGGCGGCCCGTCCGGCGCCATGCTGACTCCGCCGGACCGTACTCGCTGCGAAGACCAGCGCACCTTCTACCAGCAGCACGAAGGCCCACGGGTTGACGAGCGAATCAGCCGCACCGAACCGAGACGAGCCCGGACCGCCCGCCGCTGCCGGGTCGAACTGCCCTACCGAAGCATTGGCCAGCCGCTCGCTCTCCGTCCCTGCAAGCAGATCCTTCGCCAGGGCGAACGACCTCGTCACGGCCTTGTCAGTGGCGCCGAACACGTCCAGTAGCCGCTGGTGGAAATTGGTGGAGAAGTCCAGCCGCCCGTCGTTGCCGCCAGTACCCAGCAAGGGCGGGAAGAACGTCTGGTCATCGGCCAGGACCACGGCAGCGTCAATCCACGGGAGGACGGCGTCCGGGCACCTGTTCCGGAATTCCAGCACGGCGCGCGGCTTGTCCCAGTCCTGTCTCCGTGCGGCGTCAGCAACTGCCATAGCTGCATCGATCGCCGCGGAGAAATGCGCCAGGCGCGGAGAGGTATAGGACCGGAGCTCACCGAGCATGCGTTTCGACTCCACATCCTTCAGGCCAAAGCCACTGCCGTTGTTCCACGGGCTCAGCACCGGCGTGGGCACGTACTCCTGAGTGAGCCAGGCAGCGATATCCTCGACCGTCGTGTCGATGACCAGGCCACCCGGATCCCAGGCGGCACTCGCGCCCACATCTGCCTGCTCGCCGAGGAGCCGGATCAGGCCAAGGCCAGCCAGGTAGCTGGCCAGCGGTTCGGGCCGCAGCCCGGCCAGGACATGGCGGTACCGCGCGCTGGCGATGACTGGGCTTGCGGTCACTGGGCCACTTCCATCCCGGCGCTCGCGCGCCAGTCGGCGATCCGGACCACCATCTCCAGGTAGGCCAGCACAAATGGGCCGTACCTGTCCCGCAGGGTCAGCACGTCCCGCGTCCACGACCGCTCACCGCCGAGCGCGAACTGGCCTAGGTCAACCGTTAGCTCGGCCGCAGGCTCGCCGAGCAGAGGTGGCACAGAATCTACGGAGTCCTGCTTCAGACCCAGCAGCATCTGCTGGCTGGCCTCGGCCGGGTCGCGCACTTGGACTCGCAGCTTGCCGTGGTGCGCGAGGATCAGGTACCGGGCGAGATCCGGGTCGGGCGCGCTAGCCAGCAGGCGGCTCAGCGGCCCCTCGACGAGCAGCAGCGAGGCCATCTCATGCCGGAAGCTGACGTTTCCGGCGAACCTGAGCCGGCCGTCAGTGCCGGACTTTGCCCAGGGCCGTCCGTCATCGATCTCGGCCTGGCGGCCTCGCGGCGCAAGCGCACACAGAGCGTCCTGCCAGATCGGATGCGCCTTGCCAACGTCATGCAGGTAGGCAGCCGTCACCGCGCTTTCCTCGGCCTTGTCTGGCAGGTCCGCTCGCAGCACTGCCAGCAGTGCCCCAGCCTGGTCTCGCGTCTGCTCGCTGTGCTGCTGCAGCGAGACCCACTGGCTTTGCGCCACACTGCCGGAGTCGGCACGAAAAGCGTCCTCAGCCCCGGTCGCCGGGTCTGCCGGCGTCACCAGGTTGGGACTGTCCGGAACGGGTCCGCGGGCGGCGGGGTCGAAGCCGGTCTCCGGGTCGTATCCGCCGTCCCCGGCCGCCACCACCAGCACCTCGCCGGGTCGGGCACGGCAAGTGGCACTGACTCGCGTCCAGCGCCCGAGTGCCTGATCCAGGCGCCAGACGGCAACATCCCGTTTCACCAGGTCGGCCACTCTGGCTAGCGGCACCCGGCACCGCCATTGGGCAGCGGGCGCTTTGGCCTCGGCGGGCGGACGGCCATCCCGCGCGTCCGGCTCGGGCTCCCAGATGGCCCAGGCGAGCTGGGCATCCAGGTCGTCGGCGTCCCGGACGTAGGGCGCGATGTCCAGGTCGGCGCTACTCAGGTCCGGCGCTGTGTCGAACAGGCCGAGTAGGTCGGCCCGGCGTAGCACGGCGACGGACTGCTCGGTGGTGGCGACGTCGTGCCGAAGAAGATCCTCGCCTGTGACGCCCGTCCCTTCCAGCGCCTCCAGCTCGGCAACCGCGGCCGCGACGTCCGGCTCTGGATAAGGCTGGTGCTTGGCTGGCGGCAGCCAGCAGAGCTGCGCGCCGGCAACCCGCCCGGTACGGTTGCAACGCCCGGCACGCTGCACCACGCACGGCCACGGCGCCGCCTCGGTCACCAGCATGGTCGCATTGAGGTCGATGCCCGCCTCGACAACCTGAGTGGCGACGACGATGCCGTCTGTACTGCCGGGCGGGCCGGTGATCTTCCCGATGAGCTGCTGGCGCTCGTGCCCGCGGAACCTGGAGTGCAGCAGTATGCACGGGGCCGACTGGCCACGCAGTTCCTTGAAGACGTCTCTTGCAGCCGCGACCGTGTTGAGCACGACGAGCGTCAGGGTGCCCGGCTGATGGCGTTCCCGGACGGCTCGAGCTATCGCCGGATAATCACCTGGCTCGGCTTGCAGCCGGTGCACCCTCCGCTGCCCGGCCAGCCGCACCGCCAGATCCCCGGTCCGGTCGGCTGGCTCGATCTGCAACAGGTCGGCAGGCCCCGGCGACGGGTTGTCCACCGTGTCCAGCAGGGTCTCCGGCACCGTCGCCGACATGCAAGTAAGCCCGAACGGCTCCGCCGTGCCGAAGGCTCTCGCGAAGGCGTCCAGCTGGCGGAGGGTGGTCGTCGACTCCGGGCACAGCTGGATTTCATCGATGACCCAGTGCGCGCCGTTGGTGACCAGCGCGAAGTCGATCGGGTACGTGGCGCGGCCGATCCCGTAGCCCCTGTTCAGCGCCTTGCTCACCAGCGAGTCGATGGTGCCTACAACGATCGCGGGCCGGTGCATGTCCAGCCGCCACTGCCGCTGGCTGGTCCCTTCGCCGCCCATCACCACATGCAGTGCCACCTGACCGGTCAGGCCGAGGTTGGCCAGCCAGGTCTCGGCCTCCCTGGCCACCTGCTCCACCAGGCTGCGCTGCGGCAGCGCGTAGATCAGGCGCCGCGGCGCAACCTCGGGGACGGGGCTGTTCAGCCGACGCCACAGCCAGGCCAGCACGATCCCCGTCTTGCCAGCCCCGGTCGGCGCCTGCACCACGGCCGGCAGCCCGTCCCGAGCCAGCCGCACTTGATATCCGTATGGCTCGTTGCCAGTCGCCTGGCGAAAGAAAGCTTCGAACGATTCCATATATGTACATTCCTCTCACCGACGAGCGGATCAGTCGCTGCGGAATCTCTGGCAGGGGAGTTGATCACCGGAGGATGCCTGTCAGAGCGGTGCCGCCGATCAGGCAGGCCGTTACGAAGATCAGAACGAGGAACAACATCGCCTTTGCTGCCACTGACCAGCGCTGACACGCCATCCACGCCACGAGTGCAGGCAGTGAGTCCGGGAAGTTGTGGCTCCCATGGCAGGTCCGCCTGCGCTTGCGCCTCGACACGGATGGCGAGCCTACTCCCGCTCCATCCCCGATGCGAGTGGTATTTTGCTTGCCGCTGCCTATAAAGTTGCCGTCGCCTACGAACCGTGCCATTCTCGTGCTGCGGATGGAGACACCCGCAGACAGCGGCTCCATTGCAGCTAGGCTGCGGCCAGCCTCCAATTAGGGAGCGAGACGCGCACTGCGGCATATGCCGCAGCTCCGCTGTCGTCCGGGGCCAGCCATCTGCTGGCCCCGGACAACCCCCCGCCGGTCGCGCGACCCGCTGGAGTGCAGGTATGCATAGCAGCAGATTGCTCATGGCGCTCGCACCCTTACTCGCTCCAGGTGGGCCATGATCGCCTGGTTGGCTTCCCAGCCGTCCGGGAACTTGGCCGGGACGTTCAGGTGCACTGGCTCGGTCGACGGGTGGGCGTCGAGCAGCTCGGGGATGCCGACCCTGGCCACCACGACGCAGGCGTGCCGGTGCCGTGAGGTCAGCACGCAGAGGCGGCCAGCCTCCAGGTGGAAGGCAGTGGCGTCGCGCCGGCCCGACAGCGGATGCAGGACGATGGCCACGTCGTACTCGCGCCCCTGAAGGCGGTTGGCGGTATCCACCGTTATGCCGTCCAGCTCCGGGGGCAGGGCCGCCCGGACTGCCCGGGCCTGGTCGCGGTGAGCTGTCCCGATCGCGATCCTGTCGGCGGTGAGCGGCGCTCCGCCTGGCGCCTGCTCGGAGTAGGCGATCGCGCCGCGCTGCAGGAAACGCGCGGCCAGCGCGACGCATGCCGCGACAGCCTCGCCATCGGTACGGACCGTCTGCCTGGCGGGCAGCTCGTACAGCGCCCAGCCGGACGCCGCGGCGGTCTGCACGGCCTCGTCGACCGGGCCCGCCCCGAGCGCCGTGGTCGCGAGTTCCAGCCTGCGCTCTCCCGGGCCGGTTCCGGCCAGGAAGCCGGTGAACGGGTAGAACGCCTCGGCGACTACCGGCGCGGCCGAGTCAGGCAGCCGCCAGGACACCGGCAGCCGGCGAACCGCAAGATCGGGGTTGTTGCGCAGCAGTACCGCCACGGCGCTCTGCATCGGATCCCAGGTCAGGCCCGTCCACCGGTCGATCTCGACGGTGGAGAACGGGTCGAGCTGGCCCGGATCCCCGACGAACAGCGCCCGGTCGAACCGCCCTGCGATGCGGAGCAGCATGTCCGAGCGCATCTGGTACGCCTCGTCGATGATCGCCCAGGGCCACGACCCATCACCCACGGTCGCCCATTTCGCCGCCGTGCCAGCCATGACGGGGCAGCCGGCCAGGTCGCGGACCCGATGAGCAACGCTGACGCCGGCGTGCCGCGTCACCCGCGGCACGGGCTGGTAATCCTGGCCCGATAGCCGGCCGATGGCCATTCCCTGCGCTGCCGTCGCGAGCCGGTCGACGAGGTCGTCGACCTGGCCATTGGTCTGCGCCACCACCATGACCGGCTGGCCGGCCGAGGCGAGCTCCGCTGCGGCCCGCACGACGAGGGCTGACTTGCCGGCCCCAGGCGGGGAGTCCACTACGACGGCGCGCTGCCCCCGGCTGTGCAGGTCGGCCAAGTCGGCCAGCACGTCGGCGACCGCCGCGGCGGCGAGTTCCGCCGCGCTGACGTGACCCGTGGCCGGCCCTGCCG